>Ga0335073_10002151_pt1 | contig 26953 bp, 24 predicted proteins | sample Lox_Sample_22_FD_207093 | JGI IMG/M metagenome (GOLD analysis project Ga0335073, IMG submission 207093) | Soil microbial communities from Loxahatchee National Wildlife Refuge, Florida, United States - Lox_Sample_2.2 | ecosystem: Environmental > Terrestrial > Soil > Wetlands | place: USA...
CGACGACCCGGACCAGCATCGTGCCTTCCAGGGCTTCGGGCATTATCACGAGGAGTACCGGCGGGACGGGGACGGTCAATGGCGCATATCGCGGCTCCGGCTGAGCCGCCTGCGCGTCGACGAGGTCACCCCCAGCTCCGGCGGGGTGTCCCGGTCGACGCCCGCACCGAAGTGAGCGGCGCGCCCGTCCCGGGCCGCGTGGCCCTGGTCACCGGCGGGACACGGGGTATCGGGGCCGCCGTGACCCGCCAGCTGGCCGCCGACGGGATCCGCGTCGCCGCCGTCTACGCCCGCGATGACGACCGGGCCGCGCAGCTGATCGCGGAGCTGAGCACCGCGGACGCCGCGCCCGTCTCGGCGTACCGATGCGACGTCTCCGACCAGGCGGCCTGCCGTGACCTGGTAAAGCGGGTGGTCAGCGAGCACGACAGCCTCGACTACCTGGTCAACAACGCCGGCCTGCTGGAGGAGCGGCGGGTGGTCCAGACCGAGCCCGACGACTGGCACCGCGCGCTCGAGGTGAACCTGTCCGGGCCGTTCTACCTGGCCCAGGCGGCGTGGGAGCACATGGTCGCGCGAGGGTTCGGCCGCGTCGTCAACGTCAGTTCGGTCACCGCGTTCATGGGCAATCCGCGGGAAGCCGCCTACGGCGCGGCCAAGGCGGGCCTGCTCGGCCTGACCCGCTCGCTGGCGCTGGCCGGCGCCCGGCGGGGTATCACCGTCAACTGCGTGGTCCCGGGTGTCTTCGCCACGGACATGACGGCGTCCATGAGCGAGCGGGACCAGGAGGCGATCCTCGGGATGATCCCGCTGGGCCGGCACGGCCGCCCCGACGAGCTCGCGCACGCGATCCGGTTCCTGCTGGACGACCGGTCGGGGTACATCACCGGCGCCGTGCTCGTGGTGGACGGCGGTCTGAGCATGGGCACCTAGCCCGAGTACTGGCCGACGTCCTGTTCGTTAGCGATTCCGCTGGCCGGCCAGGCTGGCGGCCACGTCGCGCCATCGCCGCCGGTCCTCGGCTGATCGCAGCACGGCGCCGTACGGCGCGACCCGGTCGACCAGCCCGCGGTACCGACGGCTCAGCTCTGCGGCCAGGTCATCCCAGGCCGCGGTGACGCTGAACGCGTCGACCATCTCCGCCGTCACCAGCGACGGCATCGCCGCCGTGTCACCCCGGGCCATCAGCTGGTGAAGTTCGCCGCACACGTCTCCCCAGCCGTGCGTGCCGAAGACGGGACGGTAGGTGCGGGTCGACCCGTAGAATGCGATCTGCCGGGCGATGGCGGCTCGCTGCCGCCGGAGTTCCTCCTCGGTGTCGCCGACGGCGACGAAGACCGGACAGCAGAGCGTGACCTGGCCTCGGTCCCGCCCGGCCGAGGCGGCCCCGGCCGTGACGGCCGGCAGCACGGTGGCCCGGAGGAAATCCGCCGAGTGCAGGGGATGCAGGAACACGCCGTCGCAGCATTCGCCCGCCATCCGCAGCATGGCCGGGCCTACGGCGGCCACCCACACCGGGACATCGGGGTGGGCGATCGGGCCGGGGTTGAAGAAGTCGGTCAGCAGCGAGAAGTCGTAGAAGTCACCGGCAAAGCACAGGCCGGTGCCATTCTGGAAGGCAGCGAAGATGTCGCGCACCGCACGTACGTATTCACGCAGCCGCGGCACCGGCCGGTCGAAGGCGGTGGAGAATCTGCGCTCGATATGCGCCTTGACCTGGCTGCCCAGGCCCAGCACGAACCGTCCGCCGCTCGCTTCGGCGAGATCCCAGGCCAGCTGGGCGGTGACCATCGGGCTGCGCGGGAAGGCCACCGCGATCCCTGATCCGGCCCGGATCCGCTTGGCGGCGGCGAGGCCGACGCCGCAGGTCAGGAACGGATTGTGCCTGGTCTCGGTGACCCACATCGCGGCGAAGCCCGCGTCCTGGACCGAGCGCGCGGCCGTGGCCGCCTCCGACAGCCGCACGCCGTCGGGAAAGTAGCAATCGAGCTCCATGCCGGGGCCTCCGTCATGCACCTGGCCCACCGGGCCAGATGCCGCTATACTCGCTTAATAGTTGTACTATTTCTTCATATTACTCCGGGAGCGCAGATGGCAGATGATCCGGTGCTGTGTACGGTCGAGGCGGGGGTCGCGCTGCTGACCCTCAACCGGCCCGAACGGAAGAACGCCTGGACCATCGGCATGGAGGAAGGGTATTTCGATCTGCTCCGGGCGTGCGAGCGCGACCCTGACGTGCGGACCATCGTGGTGACCGGGGCCGGCACCGCGTTCTGCCCGGGCCTGGACGCCCACGACCTGGAAGACATCGCGGCCGGGAGCAGCCGGCCCCCGTCCAGGGACCGCCGCCCGGCGACCTACCCGACGACCATCGCCAAGCCGATCATCGCCGCGCTGAACGGCGCCTGCGCGGGCATAGGGCTGATCCAGGCCCTGGTCTGCGACGTTCGTTTCGCCGCGGCGGGCATCAAGATCACGACGGCCTTCGCCCGCCGCGGGATCATGGCCGAGCACGGCATCGCGTGGCTGCTGCCTCGCGTCGTGGGCACCGGCCGGGCCATGGACCTGCTGCTGTCAGGCCGGATCCTGCTGGCGGAGGAGGCACTGGCGCTGGGCCTGGTGAACCGGGTCGTCCCGGCCGAAGACCTGCTCGCCCAGACCTTGGACTACGCGCGAGACATCGCCGCCAACTGCTCGCCCGCCGCCACGGCTAGCATGAAGGCTCAGGTCTACGCGGCCGCCGAATCGTCGCTCGAGGCGGCCAGGCTGCAGGCGCTGGGCTTGTGGGCGGACCGGCACAAGGGGCATCCGGACTTCAGCGAGGGGATACGGAGTTTCGTCGAGAAGCGCCCGCCCAAGTTCGAAGCCTTCGCCAGGCCTTAGTAGCACCTTGGCGCAATCCTTTACCTAGGGAGCCGTCGATGACGATGACGCCGGAGGCGCTGGAAGCCAGGCAAGAGTGGTTCCGCGAGCACTGGAAGAGCCATATCGCCTTCAACCAGCTGATAGGCATCGAGATCCTCGACTGGGAGCCCGGCCTGGTCCGCGCCCGGGTGCCCTTCGCCGACCGGCTGTCCGCCCACAATGGCATCTTCCACGGCGGAGTCGTCGCCACGCTCATCGACACGACGGGCACCGGCGCGGTCATCTCGGGCCACGACTTCAACCGCGGCAGCCGGCTCACCACCGTCTCGATGAATGTGAATTACATGTCGGCGGCTCCCGGCGAAGACCTGCTCGCCGAGGGGATCTGCACCCGCCGCGGGCGGAGCCTGAGCTTCGCCCGGGTCGCCGTCACCAGCACCAGCGGAAAGCTCCTAGCAGAGGGAATGCTGACGGTGAGCGTCTCGGGTGAACGGACGGGACTGGACCGGGCCGAGAACGGTGACTCCTTCCAGTGACTTCTATCAGTGACTCCTATCAGTGACTCCTATCTGGCGCAGGCGATTTCCTCGGCGGACTAGCGTTCGCCGCTCGCTTAGTAGTTAAATGATTAAACGCTAATAAACAAGCGTGCGCGGGCAAGGGACGGCGTGCCCGCGGAACGGCGGACGAACGGAGCGACCATGGCACGCGGCATCCTGCTGGTCTTGAGCGAGCCCGTCAGCGACGCTGACGACGCCGCATACAACGACTGGTACGACGACATCCACCTGCCTGAGGTGCTCGCCCTTTCGGGCTTTACCTCGGCCCGGCGCTTCCGGATGAGCGAGGTGCAACTGGAGAGCCAAGGCGGCTTTGAGTCGGTGAGCAGCCGGTTCCCTAACCGGTACGTGGCCACCTACGAGGTGGAGGGACCGGACCTCGCGGTCGCGGCCAAGGCGCTGACGGAGGCGTCGTCCGGGCTCACCGTCAGCCCCGCGATGGCCTACGACCGCACCATCGCGGTGCTGTTCGAGCAGATCAGCAGCCGTTGAGCGGCGAGTCGCCAGAGGCCCTGGCTGAAGCCCTGGCCGTCCAGGCCGTCCTGGGGCGGAGCGGGACATGACCCGGGTGCTGCACCGGTACCGCCACGCCGTCGACCGCCACGACATGCAGGAACTGCTGTCGGTCTACCATCCGGACGCGGCAGACGAGCATGGTACCTACTCCGGGGACGCCGGGGGCTTAGGCGCTGGGGCTTAGGCGCGGTCACCTGCGCCCGGACCGGCCTCAGCCGAAGTCGTCGCCGCGGATCAGCCGTACCGGGTTGTACTCCATCACCACGTCGCCGCGCTGATTCCGGACCAGGTTCCTCGCCGTCACCACGCCCCGGCCGGACCGGCTCGATGCTCGCGATTCGGTGACCTCGACCTCGACGTGGATCGTGTCGCCAACGTAGACCGGCTTGCGGATATCGAGGTCGGAGTGCATGAAGGCCAGCCCGGTGCCGTGCAGCACGTTGGTCTGCTGGACCAGTCCCTCGGCCACGATGAAGGTCAGCCCGCCTGGTACGAGGCGGCCAACGTAGCCGCCCTCAGCCGCATGGTCGGCCTCCAGGAACAGCGGCTCGGTGTACAGGGACAGTCCGAGGAAGTTGACGAGGTCGGTCTCGGTCATCGTACGGCCTGGCGTGCGGAACGCCAGGCCGACGGGCATCTCCTGCCAGGTGCGCCCAGTGTTCAGCAGCGGCGGCTGCGTCGTCTCGGTCATGGAACTCCTCCTAGTTAGCTGGGGATTTAGACATCTCTGGCGGAACGGTCAGCCGATGACGCGCTGGGACCGGAGCAGCTCTATCCCGGCCGGGCCGACCCCGTAGTCCCGCAATACCGGTACGGTGTCGGCGCCCGGTGTCGGCGGCGGGCCGCCTATCTGGGCGGCCGACGCCCCGAACCGGGGGGCCGGGGCCGGCTGGACCACGCCGTCGACCTGGACGAAGGTCGAGCGGGCGACGTTGTGCGGATGGCGCGGCGCCTCCTCCATGCTCAGCACCGGTGTCACGCACGCATCGGTGTTCTCGAAGCAGGCGGCCCATTCATCCCGGGTGCGGGTGCGGAAGATCTCAGCGAACCGGGCCTTGGTCTCGGGCCAGCGGCTCTGGTCGTTCTGCGTTGCCTCGGCCTCTGGCTCCAGGCCGAGCTTGCCGATCAGCGTCGCGTAAAACCGCGGCTCGATCGCGCCCACGGCCACGTGCTTGCCGTCTGCCGTCTCGTAGACCTCGTAGTACGGCGCCCCGGTATCCGCGAAGTTCGTGCCAGGTGTCGTCGACCAGCGCCCCTGCGCCACCAGGCCGTAGAGCATCGCCGTCAGCAGCGCCGAGCCGTCCGTGATCGCCGCGTCCACGACCTGACCGCCTCCGCCGCGCGCCACGGCGAGCAGCGCGCAGACGACGCCGTACGCGAGGATCAGCCCGCCCCCGCCCATGTCGCCGACGAGGTTCACCGGCGGCAGCGGGCGCTCGCCCTGCCTGGCCACCTGGTACAGCGCACCAGACAGGGCGATGTAGTTGATGTCGTGCCCGGCGGTCGCCGCCAGCGGGCCATCCTGGCCCCAGCCGGTCATCCGCCCGTAGACCAGCCGCGGGTTGCGCGCCAGGCAGGCATCCGGCCCGAGGCCCAGGCGCTCCATCACCCCGGGCCGGTATCCCTCGATGAGGGCGTCCGCCTGCGCGACCATGTTCAATAGCAGTTCGGTGGCCCCCGTCGCCTTGAGGTCAACTCCGAGCGAGCGCCTACCCCGGTGGAGCACATACCGGGTCGGATCGGTACCGCGGACTCTGCGCTCGGTGTCCGGCAGGTCGCCCGAACTCGACCACCGGTCGACCCGGACGACATCGGCGCCGAGGTCCGCCAGCAGCATCGCCGCGAAAGGCCCGGGTCCCATCCCGGCCATCTCGATAACCCGGACACCATCGAGCGGTCCCACGGCTGCCTCCGGCCTTTATCGGCTGCGATTAAATCTACGTGGCACTGGCAGAAGGCTCGTGGGTTACCGTCTCGTCCTGGCTGAGGTCCGCGATGGCGTTGCCGTCCCGGTGACGCCGTTGGGCCCTGCCGACGCCTGCCGACGCGTAGGCCGCGACGGCGAGGATGGTGAGCACCCCGGTCGCGACATTCACCCAGCCCAGCGAGATGTTCGCCAACGGGGCGACGTTCTGCAGCAGGGCGAGGAACAGCGCGCCGAGGGCGGTGGCCACGAACGAGCCGCGGCCGCCGCGCAGCCCGGCTCCGCCAAGGAAGCAGGCGGCGAAAGACGGCAGGGCGTAGCCCGCGCCGGCGCTGTTGTCGCCGATACCGATCTGAGGGGCGAGGAAGAGCCCGGCGACGACCGCTAGCACGCCGCATACGACGAACCCGCCGACCTTGATCGAGCTGACCCGCAGCCCGACGCGACGGCTGGCCACTTCGTCCAGGCCGGTGGATCGGACCGCTAGGCCCGGCGTGGTGCGATACAGGATCAGGTCACCCGTGACCGCCACCACCACCGCGATCAGGATCCCGACCGGAACGATGCCGAGCTGCTTGCCCACTGGACCGGTGAAGCCGTTCCCGATCAGCCCGCCGGGCTGGGGACGGAGGATAATGGCGAGGCCGGACAGAATGCTCAGCATGGCAATCGTCGCGATTACCGCGTTGACCTTGAGTCCGCGTACCACCAGGCCGTTGGCCAGCCCGATCAGGACCCCGATCCCCAGCGCGGCGAAGATCCCGGGGAGCACGCCGATGAAGCTGCCGGAGCCAGCCACCAAGGACACGAACACCACTGTCAGGCTCATCGCGGAGCCGACGGATATGTCGAACCCGGCGGTGAGCAGGACCGCCAGCTGGCCGAACGCGACGAACAGGATAGGCACTGCCGTGATCAGCAGGCTCGACATGTTGCTGGACCCGAGGAAGGAACTGGACTTCACCGCGCCGTACGCGCCGACCAGGAGCATGAGCAGGACCAGCGCCGCCACCGGGATGAGCTGGGAGCGGAACCGCCCGATCAGGCTGAGCAAATTCGCCCGCCAGCCGGTCGCGTCGGTATGGCTGTCGGCGGCGGCCGACGCGGCCGAGGCGGCGGACTTGGCGTTGACGAAGGCCTGGACGATGGCGTGGTCGGATACAGCGGCGCCGCCCAGCTCCTCGACGATCCGCCCGCGTGAGACGACGTACACACGGTCGCAGAGTCCGGCGAGTTCGGCCGAGTCCGAGGAGTTCACCAGCACCGCCGTGCCCTGCTGAGCCTGGCCTCGGATGATCCGGTAGATGTCCAGCCTGGTCCGGGCGTCAACGCCCTGGGTGGGCTCGTCCAGGACGAGGATGGGCGAGGGCTTGAGTACAGCCCGGGCGAGCACCGCCTTCTGCTGGTTCCCGCCGGACAGTTGGCCGATGGGCTGCTCGGGCGCGGCCGCCGTGATACCGAGGGCCCCGGCTGCCCGGGTGAACTCGCGGCGTTCCTGGCGCGGGCTGATCCAGCCGGCCGGGCCGAGGCTGCTCCAGCGCACGACGGTGGCGTTCCGCATCACGCCGAGCGGGGAGAAGATGGCCTCCGCCGCCCGGTCACCGGTCAGGAACTGGATGCCGGCGTTCTCGGCGCGGCTCGGGGAGGTGATCCTGCGTTCGGTCCCGGCGATCTTCACCTCGCCGTGGGCGGGCAGCAGGCCGGCCAGCGCGCGGACGATCTCCCGTTGCCCGTTCATCTCCGCGCCGGCCAGCCCGACCACCTCGCCCGGCTGGATGTGCAGATCGACGGGCCCGAAGCGGTATCCGGCGTACCTGCTCGCCCTCAGGGCAGGCGGGCCGGCCTCGACGTCCCCGGGTTTGGCCGGGAACGCCAGCTCGAGCGGGGCGCCGACCATGAGGCCGACGACCTCGTCGATACGCCAGGACCCGCGGTCCAGCGTGGCCTGCACCACGCCGTCACGCAGGATCGTCACCCGGTGCGCGAGCCGCGCGACCTCCTCCAGGCGGTGGCTGATGTATACCACCGCCATGCCCTGCCCGGACGCCCGGATCAGCATGTCCTGCAGCCGTTCGGCGGTCCCGGCGTCCAGCGCGGCGGTCGGCTCGTCCAGCACCAGGACCTTCGGGTCGCTGGCCAGCGCACGGACCACCTCGAGAAGCTGGCGGGAACCAGGGCTGAGCTGGGCTACCCGGGCATCCAGCGAGAATGGCAGGTCGAAGGGCCTGAGCCGGTGCTCGACCTGCTCGGCGGCGCCGACCCTGGCCCCGCCCAGCTTGCGCCAGGACAGCACGCAATTCTGCGCCACGGTCAGGTCCTGGACCAGGGCGGTGTCCTGGTAGGCCGTCATCAGGCCGAGGGCCCTGGCGCGGTCCGGGCTCGCGTGCACAAGGCGGGCGCCGCCGATGGCGATGGTCCCGGCGTCCGGGCTGAGTACCCCGGCGGCCACCTTGATCAGCGTCGACTTCCCCGAGCCGTTCTCCCCCGCGATCGCGTGGATCTCGCCGGGTTCACAGGTGAACGAGACGTCGCTCAGGGCGCGCACCCCCGGGAACGTCTTGACGATCCCGGTCAGTTCTAGCGCGGCAGTCACGGTCGTGATCCTCACTCCGGGTTAGGGCGCGGCCATCGGCCCGGGACGAGCACTCGTCCTATCCGAACAGCATGTTCAGCGCCGACGTCGGCAGGAACGGCATTATGGCCGTCGAGGCGGGCACGCCGATTTGGGCGAAGCTCAGCGTCTGCTGGATCGGGATCGTGGCCCTCGGGAAGATGTCATCGGCCTGGATGGGGGTGCCGTCGACGATCTTGTCAACGCCCGCGGTCACCCCGACCCGGTATTCCCAGGGCTGGAGGCTGGCCACGTAGATGTTGAACTGGTGCGCGGTGCCCTGCTCCTGCTTCCACAGCGCGTAGGTGCCCTGCGAGACGCCGCCGGCCGAGTAGAAGTCCGGAGGGGTCTTGCCGGCTGACAGGTAGGCCTTGATGATGTTGTCCGGCCCGGACTCATAGAACACGGCGGCGATGTTCTTGCCTGAGGCCAGCATGGCGTTCCCGGCCGACACCTCGCCCTGAGGGGTGTAGCTGGTGTAACCGGTGAAGCCGACCGTCCATCCGTGCGCGGCCAGCACCTGCTTGATGCAGGGCCAGCTCTCCGAGGAATAGGTTCCCCCTTGGGGGCCGGTCAGCAGCGCCGCCACCTTGCTGCCCGACGTCGTGCTGTTCACCGCTATTTCGGCGGCGCCGGTCCACAGCGAGCAGATGTTGTTGTACACCCCGCTGGTGAAGTCCTTGCCCGGGGTGGCGCCGGGAACTCCCTGGGCTACCGCGAAGGTCAAGATGCCGTCCGCGGTGGCCTGCCTGAACAGCGGGAGGGCGGACGCCCCGTAGGAGTTGTTCACGATCAGGATCGACGGCTTCAGCGCGATGAAGGTACGGAAGTCGGTCAGGAACGTGCCCAGGTCGTAGTTCGCGTCGAGGATTTTCACCGACTTGATCTGCGGATAGGCCAGCGCCTGGGCCACTCCCTCAGCGTCGAAGAGCGTGAGGTACACGTTCGGGCCAGGGTCGAGGATGCCGACGGTCAGATTGCCGTTGCCGCCGGTACTGCAGCCCATGTTCTTGACGCAGTTCACGACCAGCGTCTGCTGCGCGGCGGTCAGGTGCTGGGCGCCGGCGACGCGCAGGGTCTCCACCAGGTTGGCCGGCAAGGACGACGGGGCCACATGGTCGTAGGTGGCCTTGAAGATCATCGAGGCCAGGGCCGAGGAGCTGATGCCGGGGCCCGTGTAGGCCGTCTTCTGGCCGGATGTCGTGGACGTGGACGAGGACGGGCTTGAGCTCGAGCTCGACCCGCAGGCCGCCAGGAGCATGCTCCCGGCGGTTATCGTGGCGACGGCGGCCAACCTGATCGGCCGCCGGGACCGTGCCGGTCTCGGCGAGGGATGATGCGGAAATAGGTTCATCTGCTTACCTCTTAGTCATCTGGCCGGCTTTTACCGGCCGGCGCGCGCGGACCGGGCGGGAAGGAATCGTCGGCCTCCGCCCGCCGTGACGAGCGCTACGGCTGCTATCAGGACCAGGCCTTGCGTCATCACCTGGACTCCGGCTGAATACGACTTCACGGCGAGGAACTCGTTCAGCAGGGTCAGAAAGAAGCAGGCCGCGAATACGGACAGGACGCTCGACGGCCCGCCCGCAAGTGAGGCGCCGGCGAGGGCGACCGCGACGATGGTGACCAGCTGGTAGGGATTGCCCAGGCTCACGTCCGGCTGCCGGAGGAAACCCCCCAGGATGATGCCGGCTATTCCGTACAGGCCGCCGGCGACGGTGTAGCTGGAGACCTGGTACGAGATCACGGGCATGCCGAGGGCCCGGGCCGCCACCGGGTTGCACCCGACGGCGACGAGATCCCGGCCCCGGCGCGTGTTGTGCAGGACGATCGAGGTAGCGATCCCCAGCACGAGTGCGATGATCACGATGAGGCTGACCGACCCCATCGTCTTGTGGGTCAGGGACTGGAGCGCGGCCGGCGTCTGGCCGGAGCTCGAGAAGTTTGTGCCGGTCCAGACCAGCACGGCGCCGGCGATGACGCTGGCCATCGAGAGCGTCACGATCAGCGCGTTGATCCGCAGCACGGCGACTATTACGCCGTTCACGAGGCCGACGGCCAGGCAGACGAGGAGCGCGACGCCCGCGACCGGCCACATTCGCGAGTCCAGGCCGTTGGTCGTCTTGACCATGATGGCGGCCGCCAGCGTCATGATGGCGCCGACCGAGACGTCGATCCCGCCCGTCGTCACCACCAGCAGCTCGCCTAGGGCCGCGATGATGAGGACGCCGGTCAGCGCGGTCTCGATGCGCAGCGAGATCGTGTTCAGGGCGGCGGGAGCGAGTACGACGCACGCCAGCACCAGCAGGACCAGGGCGATCCACACCACCCGGTAAGCCGGAGGAAAGCGGAACCTGAGTCCTGCGGACCTAGACCACGAGACCCGGCCGCTGTCGGCTGGAGCGGCCGACGCGGTAGCCAGGATCCGCCGGTGGTCCGGGGAAGGGCCGCTCTGGCTGGGTCTCATCTCGCGGAGTCCTTGGATTAAGTATGCTTGGTTCAATTAGCTAACGTATTTATACTAATAAGGCGGCGGGGAGGGCGCAAGGCCCAGGACCAGAGCAGTTTTCGAGCGCCTGGGTAAGTGCGGCTTACCGGCCGACCTGGATGTGCTCCCGGCGCTGCCAGCTCACGAGTAGGAAGAGCCGCCGTCTACGGTCAGCGTGGCGGCGGTGGTCATCCGGGACAGATCCGAGGCCAGCCAGAGCACGGCGTTGGCGACGTCTTCGGGCTGCTGAAAGGTGCCCGGGAGGATGTTGAGCGCGTTGAAGGCGTCGAGGCAGTCCTCGAGCTTCGGCTCGTCGAGGTCGGGACGGAACATCCGGTAGAGCGTGTCGTGCAGCAGCAGCTTGGTCGGGATGCTTCCCGGGTGGACCGTGTTCACCCGGATTCCGTACTCGCCGGCGTCTTTGGCCAGCGTGCGGGACAGGCCGACCAGGCCGTGCTTGGCGGCCGAGTAGTTGGCAATGTTCGCCACCCCGCGCAGGCCGGCCATGGAACTCGTGATGATGACTGAACCGCCCGTACCCTGAGCGATCATGTGCGGGATGGTGGCCTTGACGGTGTGCCAGACGCCGGTGAGGTTGATGTCGACGGTCACGTCCCAGTCCTCTTGGGTCAGTTCCCAGGCTTTCACCAGCTTTCCCATGACCCCGGCGTTGGCCACCACGACGTCGAGCTTGCCCAGAGCGGCCACGCCCTCGTCCACGGCGGCCTTGAGGGCGCCGTAGTCGCGCACGTCTGCCTGCCGCGCCTCCACCCTCCGGTCGAACGACTCCACCAGCTTGACCGTCTCGGCCAGGTCAGCCTCGGTCGCACCCTCGTACGGGATGGTCTCGATCGGCCTGCAGACATCGATTGCGATGATGTCGGCCCCTTCTTCCGCCAGGCGGACGGCATGTGCTCGCCCCTGCCCCCTGGCGGCCCCTGTGATCAGCGCGATTTTCCCTGCGACGAGTCCAGCCATGATGTCGACCTCCTGGTCAGCTCCCGCGCGCTAGCGCGGAAGGTACAGATATAGGGACGGCGGGTTAGGTGTGAGCGCCGTCCAGGAAAACGGCTTTGGTCTCGGTGTACTCCAGGACGCCCTCAGGGCCGTACTCGCGACCGTAGCCGGAGCATTTGAACCCGCCGAAGGGCACGTTGATGTCGACGTTCATCCCGTTGTTCACGTGGACGCTGCCGCAACGCATCCCCGCCGCGAGCCGACTCGCGGTGGCCGGATCGGACGAGTAGACCGCACCCGACAGCCCGTAGGACGTCTCGTTGGCAATGCGCAGAGCTTCGTCCAGGTCGCGGTACCGGATGATGGCCAGCACCGGGCCGAAGATCTCTTCCTGCGCCACCGTGGCCTGCGGGTCGACCTCGGTGAGGATGGTGGGCTCCACGTAGAAGCCGCGCGTCAGGCCCGCCGGGACACCGCCGCCGGCGGCGATCTTGGCGCCGTCCGCGACGGCGCCGCGGACGTGCTCGAGCACCCGGTCGCGGTGCGCGGCCGAGATCATGGGACCTAGCTGGGTGCGATCGTCGGCCGGGTCACCGACCACAATCTGCTGGAAAGCCGCGCTGAGCGCTGAGGTAACCTCCGGCTCGCGCGCCTCGCTGACCAGCAGCCGGCTGAGCGCGACGCACATTTCGCCGTTGATCGTCAGCAGCCCGGGCGGCATGGTCGCGACGAGCACGTCCAGGTCCGCATCGTCGGCGACGATCGCCGCGGACTTGCCGCCCAGCTCCAGGCTGACCCTGGTCAGGTTGGCTGCCGCCGCCGAGGCAATCCGGTGCCCGACCGCCGTGCTGCCGGTGAAGGCCACCTTGTCCACGCCGGCGTGCCCGACGAGGCTGGCCGCCGTGGCGGCATCTCCGGTGATGACGTTGACCACGCCGGGCGGCAGGGATGCCCGCTCCGCCGCCTCCGCGATGAAGCGCGCGTCGAGGCTCGTCTGCTCCGCGGGCTTGAGCACGACGGTACAGCCGGCTAGCAACGCCGGGGCGATCTTGTTCCCGGCCAGTGACTGCGGGCTATTCCACGCGGCGATGGCGGCTACGACACCGGTCGGCTCATGCCTGATCTCGACCTGCGCTCCGCTGGCCCCAGAGCGGTGCTCGACGAAGGCGATCGAGCCCGCCAGGCTCACGTTGTGCCGGAGCAGCGTCGACAGCTGGCCGGCCTGGAAGGTGCAGAAGGCCCGCGGGAAGCCGGTCTCGGCGAGCAGCAGGTCGGCGAGTTGCGGGCCGAACTTGTCGATCTCGTCCGCGAACCGCGACATGTGCTCCGCGCGCTCGCTGACCGGCCGCGCAGACCAGGCCGGGAACGCCCTCCGGGCCGCGGCGACGGCGGCATCGACCTCCTTGGGGCCGGCCACCGCCGCCCTTCCTATGACTTCCTCGGTGGCGGGATTGAGGATCGCGAGCACGTCCGGCGAACTCGACTCCTGCCAGCGGCCTTCGATGAACAGCTCGGTCATCTCGGTCATAGGCCTAGCCCTTCAGGAGCTCTAAAAGATCATCTAAGTTTAATTATCTACCACTTAGAGCGATAGAAGGCAAGACCGGCCAGTCATGATCAAGGCCTGCGCGGCGCGGGTGGTCTACGACGTGATCGACTCCGACGGCCCGGATGAGGCCGGCCCTTCGAAGCTACTTGCCTTATCCAGCTAACCTAGTTATATAATTTTCCTGATATTACAATCATCGCTCGCGGTCGGCGGCGCCCGCGAGCCAGATCCGACCGTCACAAGTGGTCGCCCAGCGGGAGGTCAGCCGTGGACTTCGGCCTATCGGACGAGCAGCGGCTGCTGAAGGAGGTGGCTCGGGCATTCGTCGCGGATGTCTGCCCGCCTGAGCGCGCCAAGGAGTGGGACGAGGCCGATACCGCCCCCGAGGAGCTGTTCAAGGGCCTGGCCGACATGGGATGGCTGGCCCTGCCGTTCCCCGGGACGGACGGCGGAGGGGGCGGCGGCGCGATCGAGCTCACCGTGCTGGCCGAGGAGCTGGGTCGCGCCAGCCTTGATGTCGCCATGTGCTACATCGGCGGCGTGGTCATTGGCCTGACCATCCACCGGTGGGGCTCCCAGGAGCAGCGGGACACCCTTCGCGAGAGGATGTTCACCGGTCAGCTCCGCTACGCCGTCGCGATGAGCGAGCCCGACAGCGGCTCCGACACCGCCGCGCTGCGCACCCGCGCCGTCCTGGACGGCGACCGGTTCATCATCAACGGCCAGAAGATGTGGTGCACCGGCGCGGGCGTACCCGGCACCCACATTGCCATGTACGTGCGCACCAGCGACAGCGAACCCAAGCACAAGGGCATCAGCCTTCTGCTAGTCGATCCCGCCGTCCCCGGCATCCAGCTGCGCCGCACCCCGACCCTGGCCCGGCACGTGCTAGGCACCTATGAGATCTACCTCACTGACGTCGCCGTCCCGGCCGGCGAGATCGTCGGCCAGCTCAACGACGGCTGGCAGGTCATGATGTCCAACCTCGAGCTCGAGCGCGCGCTGATGAGCGGCGCCTACGTCGGCGTCGCCCAAGCCACCCTGGATGAGATGCTCGTCTACTCCAAGCAGCGGACGCAGTTCGGCCGCCCCATCGGCACGTTCCAGGCCTTGGCCCACAGGATGGCTGCCCTGCAAACCGAGATTGACGCGGCCCGGATGCTGGCCTACCGCGCCGCCTGGCTCGTGTCCCATCGCCAGCCCGCCGCCCGCGAAGCCGCCATGGCCAAGCTCAAGGGCTCGGAAACCTATGTCGCCGCTGCCCGTCTGGGCATGCAGGTCCTGGCCGGGCACGGCTTCTCCACCGAAAGCGTCATGAGCTTCCGCTGGCGGGAGTCCATCGTCGCCACCATCTCCGGCGGCACCAGCGAGATCCAGCTCAACGCCATTGCCCGCGCGATGGGCCTTCGCACCTACTGACGGAGCGGTTCGTCCCGCCGCTGGTCCGTACCGAGCGCCACGCCTTACTGGCGCCCCTGCCTTAGCGGGGCAGGCCGAGGGCCCGTTCGGCCAATATGTTCAGTTGAACCTCCGTGGTCCCGCCGTAGATCGACTCGGCCAGCGCGGCCAGCGCGGCCCGTTGCACCTCGTCGAGCCCGTAACCAGGCCCGACGAGCTGCCCGGCGGCACCGAGGCCGTCGAGGGCGAGGGCCGACAGGCGCTGGTGGAAACAGGAGGCGAACACCTTGGCGGTTGACGGGAGGTGACTTTCCGGTTCCCCGGCCATGGCCTGCTCCAGCAGCCGCAGCGCCTGCCAGTGCGCGACCTTGGCGCTGGCCCAAGCGTCGGCAAGCTGCCGCCGGAGGACCGGCTCGGAGCCCGGCCGTCCCCCCAGGTCCTGTGCCAGCCGTTCCACCTGGTGGACGAAGCGCATCTGGTGGGCGGCAAGGCTCAGGCCACGCTCGGTCCCGAGCGCTCCCAGGGTGACCCGCCAGCCGTCGCCGGGCGCGCCCACCACGAGATCGGCGTCGGTCCGGGCCGCGTCGAGGAACGTCTGGCAGAACTCGCCGCTGCCGCACAGGTTCCGGACCGGCCGGATGGTCACGCCGTCCTGGGCCACCGGGACGAGCAGCATCGAGAGCCCTTTATGCTGCTCGCTGGCCGGGTCGGACCGGGCCAGGACGTAAAGCCAATCGGCGCGAGCCCCGATGCTCGTCCAGATCTTCTGCCCGTCCAGGATCCACTGGCCGCCGTCCAGGCGGGCGCGGGTGCGCACCGCGGCGAGGTCGGAACCGGCTCCCGGTTCGCTGAACCCCTGGGCCCAGGACTCCTGGACGGCGAGGATCCGGGGCAGGAAACGGCGCTTGTGCGCCTCGGAGCCGAAGGCGAGCAGCATCGGGCCGAGCAGCTCCAGGCCCTGTACCGAAGCCCGGTACGGCGGGTTCAGCCGGGCGGCCTCGAGCGCGAAGAGGATCTCCTGGCGGAGCGTGCCGCCACGCCCGCCGTATTCGGCCGGCCAGCTGATGCCGAGCCATCCGCCGGCCGCCAGCTCCCGCTCCCAGCCGATGCGGACGTCCCACGCGTCGTCGTCGGCGGGCCCTCCCACGCCGCGGCATTGCGCGAACTCGCCCACCAGGTGCTCGTTGAGCCAGGTGCGCGCTTCGTCCGCGAAGGACTCTTCTTCGCTGCTCAGGGCAAGCTTCATCGTCGTCCAGCTACGTCCAGCTAAAGGAAGTCGTAGAGCATCAGTTCGTTCGTTACCACGAGCACCGAGCGCTCGTCGTCGATCCACGGTCGACCGGGGGAATCCGGGCCGCCCCCCGAGAAGTATTCGGACAGCGCTGCACCCGACTCGAACCAGTACTCGTCGTAGGCGTCGAACTTTAGACGGCAGTCGGGCCTGACGCCGATTACTTCGTTTCTCGTGTAGCGCGCCACCAGGCGGGCTCGCGGTCCGCGATCGATATCGTCCTGCAGCCACCGCGCCGTGAACTCGTCCCGGGTGAGATCACGGTGGCGCGCCAGGAAATGATTGGCTTTCACGGGGCCGTGACCGTCCCGGCTGGCCCGTTCGTCCAGGATCAGTGCGATTTCATCTACATACGTCGAAAACGTTTCACGCTCGTCCGCCCGCATCCGGTCACGATCGGCGCCGGAGCCCGGGTTTGCGTCCGTGAACCAGATGATGCCGATGCCGTCGTACTCCTGCGACGCACGGCTCAGCCCGGCCGGAACCGGCAGGCAATCGCACTGGGCGTAGCGCCCGATGGAATCCCATCGGGCCAGGCCCATGGCGAGGGCGCCGTGCTGTCGCCAGCGCCTGATGAACTGCTCCCGGCTCAGCGCCGGATTCCGCTGGGCCAGATAGGCCAGCTTCCCGTGTGCTTTCAATCGAACTCCCGGGTGCTCTCGCCGCGATCTCAGCTCGCGGGCTTCACCAGCCCGTCGACGTACGGGCCGACCGGTACGTAGAGGAAGTCGGAGGGCGCGAAGTTCGGGAAGTGCGCGTCACCGCCATACAGCGTGCCCTGGGCGACGAAGTTCGGTACCTGTGAGGAGTTGGTCAGCGTCTCGATCGCGGCCGCGACCTTGTACGGGTCCACGGACTTCGCCTTGTTCGCGGCGGCGGCCCAGACCAGCAGGGGGTCGTAGGGGTTCACGTAGAGCCCCATGCCCTGGGTGATCTGCGGGACATACTTCGACAGCGCGGCTGAGAACGTCTTGAACTGCGGTGTCTTAGTTCCGGGGCTACCGTAGACCAGGAAGCTCTGAGCCTGCAGGTAGACGTTCTTCCAGTCTGCGGGAGGCACCTGCGCCCCGACGTTGAACGAGGTGCCGGCGGTCTCGCTGTAGAACGGCACCGTCCAGCCGAGCGTGGCCCGGGCCTTCAGCAGCACGCCGTTCGAGGCGCCGTTCATCACGAAGATCACCACCTGCGGCTTGGCCGCCATGAGCTGCTCGACCTGGCTGGTGGCGTCGATAGCCGTCGTGCTGAGCTGCACGGCCGTAGTGGTCATGCCCGCCGCCTTGGCGTCCGCCTGCAGGTAAGCCAAGGTTGAGATGCCATGCTCTTCGTCGGTCACCGCAATCCCGATCTTGGTGTAGCCCTTCGACTTCATTTCCGCGATGAGGCCCGCGGCGGTCGACGAGCCGAGCGGCGTAGTACTGAAGTGCAAGGGATACTTCGTGGGATTGTCGAGTTCGTTCGACGCCCCGGGCGCGACCGTGAGAACTCCCGCCTTGGTCGTAATCGGGACGAGCGGAACGGTTTCGGTACTGAACAGGCCCGGCACCACGAGATTGGGCTTGGTCGGACCGGCCAGCTCGGCCTCCAGCAGCGTCACCGCCGTAGTCGGGTCGCCGGCGTCGTCCTTCATCGTCAAGACGACCTTATGACCCAGCACGCCGCCCGAGTTGTTGATCACGTCGACCGCAGCTTTCACCGCGTCGCCCGCAGCCTGGCCATAGGGGGCGTCCGCGCCGCTCAGGGCCTCGACGGCGAAGACGCTGTATGTTCCCGCGGACGACGAGCCGGACGAAGAGCCGGGTGGAGCGTCGGCCGACGATCCGCTTGAGCCGCATGCTGCTACCGACATCACGATCGCGGAACAGACCCCGGCGATCACACTCAACCTACCGCTACCGCGCACCGCGTCTCCTTGTCTTCAGGTCGTGAGCGCCCAGCTCGGCGCTTGCTGACACGAACCTTCTTCAGCCTAAACCGGCTTCTTCGATTTCTTATAACAATCATCTAAATCTTTAATCAAATCTGACTCATTGTTGACGGGTCGGACATCAGTCGAGGGGCAGGTCTAGCCCGGTGGACGACGCCCTGGGCTGCACGGCTGGCGGCCAGACGGATATCAGGGAGGCGCGAGGCGCGCCGGATCGAACGTCAGCTGTGACGGGGCGACCAGTTCGTCGGCGATGCGTGGACGCTGCCCCGGCGGGTAGTGCCTCCCGTCGACCGGCCAGTCGTAGCCTTCGAGCTCGTCAGTGTTCTTGCCCAGGATCTGCCCGCTGGCCCGGTACTCCGCGAGCACCGCATCGAGGCCGAACTTCTGCACCGGGCAGACCTTCATGCAGATCGCGCACCCAGCCACCTGAGTGACGATGGGGAAGCAGCGCTTGGTGTTGAGCTTGGCCTTAGTCACCCCGCGGTACTCCCGCCGCACGGCCGGGATCGCGCCGACGGGACAGCGCCGCACACAGACCTGGCACCGGTCACAGATCCCCTCGATTCCGTAGTCCTTCGGCGAATCGAACACCAGGGGCGCGTCGGTCGTGATGCCAGCCAGCCGGCACCGGGAGCCTGCCTGCGGAGTGAGCAGTTGCCCGTTCAGTCCGAGCTGGCCCAGGCCGGCCTGCACGCCGTAGTGGATGTAGATCGACTCACCCTCGTAGTCCTCGGCGCGGGCCTGGAACCCCTGCCCTTGCAGCCAGCTAGCCAGCCCCACCATTCGCTCGAGCAGGCTGGCATAGGTCCGCAGCGCCGCTTTCTCGGTGCCGGCGTACGGAAGTTCCTGGGTCGCGGCCCATGGCTGCTCGAGCACGCAGACGATCATGCGGTCGCCGGCATTACGGCCCGCGTACTCGGCGAAGGTGAACCGCGGGTCATACGGCGCGACCCCGACCGCGCTGATCCCGAGCCGCCGGGCCTCCTCCTTGAACCGGAGCGTGAGCTGCTCCGGGTTGATGTCGGCCGGGCGTGACGCGGGGGGCGGCGGGTTGTGCCTCTCGGTGTGGTGGATGGCACGCCGGGCCCGGAGCAGGCGACGCGAGACGGGCAGGAACGACCGCCAGTAGTGCGGCGCCATCCAGCGCACCGCCTCCGGGTGCGTCCTGAACCAGTCGTGCAGCGGGCGCTCAGCGAAGGCTCTGGTCTCGGCGTCGTCATCGCGGTGGATGCCAGGCACGGTGGCCAACTCCGGTGGCGGGCCGACTGACGGCGCGGTCCATGGCGGGGGCGCCTCTAGCGGCGGGATCAGGTTCGGTCCGGGCAGGTCGCGGATCCGGCGGAGCCGCCGCGGCGTCATTACCCAGCGCATCGGCGGGATCAGCCAGCGGTCCAGATCGTGTCCCATCCGCAGTAGGGCGCGGCGGGCCGGACCGCGCCGACGCGGCCGGTGGCTGCGGCTCACGTCCGGGCCGTCCGCTCTGGCGTGCCCGCCGCGGCAGCCGCGTCCGTGATCAGGCGAACCTCGGGCACCGGCTGGTTCCGCAACTCCAGTTGCTCCGACAGGCGGGTGAGCAGGATCTTCCTGGCCTCCGGCGACGTGCCGGGTAGCAATTTGTTGCCGGACAGCGGGAGGTTTCCGACCAGGCGGTCTACGGTGAAGATCGTCTGGGCCGCGGAATGCCGCACGGTCCCGAGGAAGGTCGCACTGACCGCGAACGTCAGGCACGCGGGCCCGGCCGGCGACCAGGGCAGCCTGCCCGGCAGGCTGAGCTCGAAGCCTTCGTCCGTGATCCGGGCCCCGGTGGTGGGGAACGGCAGCGGGTAGCCGTCAGCGTCAATGACGGTGAGGGTGGGAATGGGAATGTCCGCCAGCACGGCCTCGGCGCTGTCCCGCCACGGCGACGCAGGCCATTCCTCTCGGCGCACGCCCCGGCTGGCCGGGGCCGGATCTGACGGACGAGCGCGCCACTGCGGCGGCGCCTCCCATACGACCGGTGCCGCCCCGCCCGAGGCGCCCGCCGGCCAGAACAGAACCCGCCGCGGAGTGCACTCTATATAGATCCGCGCGTAATACCAGACTCGCTCCCGGTCCTGCTCCCACGGCACGCGCAGCGGGTGATCGCGAAGGAAGTCGCGGACGTATCGGTCGGTGTTGGCCTGGATGTCGGAGTCCTGCACCGAGGCGGTGGCGCAGATGACCACGACCGGCCGGTCGCCGGGGGGTACGGCCGCGGTTCCCTCCATGCTGACCTGGCCGGGCAGCGAACCCTTCACCACCGGGTCCTGCGCCGCTATGCCCGGCGCGAAGAGCAGGCCGACTTTCGGGTTGCGCCGGGCCCGGTCGGCCTTGGCCGGGTAAGCCACACCCGTCGCCACGTCGATGGTGGTCCCGGTCGGCCCGTAGTAGTGGAAGAGCGGGTTGTTGACCGGAACGCCGCGGGCCGAGATCGTCGCGAACTCAACCTCCCGGGCCTCGGCTAGCACGGTGCGGATCTGCTCGGGCATCTCCTGGAGCACCCCGTCGGGGAGCTGGGCATGGATCACGGATCGGCACGCTCCTCGGCAGTCGGCAACGCGACCCCTCCCGTGTCGGAAGCCAGGAAGGCGTCGTTCAGTAAGATAATTATACTAAGCTATTGATATTTGTGGCGCAAGATGCCGCAAGGACCGAGCGCTGATGGAGACGCTGGGCGGCAAGGTCTCGGTGGTGACCCTGAGTGCTGATGAGCAACGCCATCGTTACGAAGACAAGCGGTAAGATGCTTAGCTAGATGATCTGACGTGATTCACTACGTTCACACATATCCGGCTACCAGGCAGGCGCGTTCATGACCGAGGCTTTGCGGGACGAGGAGCAGGTGACGGTTGGCTCCCAGGTGCGGGTACCCAAGATGGGTGAGCTGGTCGCCAGCAGCCTGCGCCGCCAGATCGTGAGGGGCGACCTCGCCGAGGGCGACGCGCTCCCGTCCGAGTCGGAGCTGATGCAGCAGTTCGGCGTGTCCCGGCCCACGCTGCGGGAGGCCTTCCGGGTGCTGGAATCGGAATCCCTGATAAGCGTCCGCCGCGGCGCGCACGGCGGTGCCGTGGTCCACGTCCCGAACGGGGATGTCGCCGCCCGCTACGCCGCCCTGGTGCTCGAGCACCGCGGCGCGACGTTGCGGGACGTCTATGAAGCGCGCGGCGTTATCGAGCCGGCGTGTGTCGCTCAGGTCGCGCGCTCCCGGACCCAGAAGCAGGTCACCACCCTGCGGGAGGCCCTGGAGACCTCGCGCGCGCTGCAGGACAACCCGGTCAAGCAGATGGCCGAGCAGAGCCGGTTCCATCAGCTCCTGGTGGAGATGACGGGAAACCAGACGCTGGTCGTGCTCTCCGGCATGCTGCGCCACATCGTCGACGTCGTGAACCTCTCCCATGCGCGCGAAGACGCCGGTACCCCGGCGGGCGAGCGGGCCATGCGCAAGGGTTTCCGCGCTCACGAGCGGCTGATCATGCTGATCGAGGAGCGGAACGCCGTCGAGGCCGAGAGCCTGTGGCGCAAGCACCTGCTGGCGGCCGACGAGTACATTCTCGAAGGATCAGCCAGCCTCACCGTCTACGACCTGATGGGCTGAGGCCTCGCCTCCCTTGACAGATCATCACGTTCAATAATCTAATTAATTTGCCGGGATCTACGCTGCCCGGCTGGAGGTCTGGCTGTCGGCTCGACAGGACCCCACGCCCCCCAGTGCACGGGAGAAGACGCCATGACGTTCTCCGGATTCGGGCTCCCCGATGAACTCGTTGCGCTGCGTGATCTGGTGGGCCGGTTCGTCCGCGAGCAGTTGCGGCCCGCGGAAGACGCGCTCGGGCCGGAAGCCACCGCCATCCCGCCGGCGGTGCTCACGGGCCTGCGCCAGCGGGCCAGGTCGCTGGGCCTGTGGTGCCTTGACGCGCCGGCCGAATACGGCGGGGCTGGCCTGTCGGCCTTCGAACTCGTCGTCGTGCTCGAGGAAGCCTGCAAGCACAAGTTCTGCTTTCCGCACGCAGGGGCCGGATCGTTCGGCCAGAGTCCGCCGGTGGTGCTCTACCAGGGCGGCCCGGACATCATCAATCGTTTCGTCCGCCCGACGATCGAGCACGGCTGGACCTCGTTCACCGCGATCGCGGAGGAGTCAGGCGGATCCGATCCCGCCCACGCCATCCGGACCGCGGCAAAGCAGGACGGCGACCACTACGTGCTGTCCGGCCGCAAGATGTGGATCACGAATGCGGAACGGGCCGACTACGGGGTCGTCTATGCCCGCACCGACGCGGGTATCAGCGCCTTCATCGTCGAGACCAGCCGCCCGGGGGTGTCCACGTCGCGCATCCCGGTGATCCGGAACCACGCTCCGACCGAACTGATCCTCGACGACGTGCGCATCCCGGCCGGCAACCTGGTGGGCCAGGAGGGACAGGGCCTTACCCTGGCGGCGAGCTGGCTGGTCCGGGGCAGGCTGACCTACGCGGCCCGGGCCATAGGCATCGCCGAGGAGGCGGTGCGGCTGGCGGTGGAGTGGATGGGGACCCGCAGCACCTTCGGGGCGCCGCTGGCCACCCGGCAGGGGCTGCAGTGGAGCATCGCCGACGCCGCGGTGGAGATCAGCGCCGGGCGCTGGCTCACCTGGCAGGCCGCATGGAAGGCCGATACCGGCCAGGACGCCAGGCTCGAAGCCGCGATGGCCAAGCTCTATTGCACCGAAGTCGGCTTTCGCGTGGTGGACAGCGTCATGCAGATCCTGGGCGCGATGGGCATGGCCCGGGAGGTGCCCCTGGAAAGCTGGTTCCGCGATCTGCGGGTGGCCCGGGTGGTCGAGGGGACCAGCGAGATGCTACGGTCACAGATTGCCCGCCAGGTCATCGGCCCGGCGGCCAAGGCGAAGAACTGAGGAGCCGGCCTCGTGCTGACCACCGACCTGCGGGCTCAGCGGGAGCAGATTCTGCTCGAGCACGTCGAAGCCGAGAACAACAACGACGTGGACGCGGTCATCGCCACGTTCGCCCGTCCGCGATACGAACTGGTCCCGACGGAAGAGATCTTCGACGGCGACGCCGAGGTCCGCCGGTACTACCGGGAAAAAGAAGCACGAGGCCGCCGGCGGTACGAGATCGTCCGGCTCTACCATTCGGACGACGCCGTGATCGTCGAGATCAGGACGCTGTCCATGGAGCCGGCCCCACCGTACCGGGTGGATCTGCCGAGCATCGCGGTGTTCGAATTCGACGGCCCGCGGTTGACGTGTGAGCGGGTCTATTACGACCTGGCCAGCTTCATGCGCGTGGCCGGCGACTGACCGGCGCGGCTAACCGGCGCGGCTGATCACGCGACGGCCGCGGGCACGGAAAGCGCGGCGGATCGCCCGGCCACCCGGCCGAAAACCAGCGCGTTGGCCAGGGCGTTGCCGCTGCCGACGTAGACGTCGCCGAGCACGCCGCCGACGCACTCCCCGGCCGCGAACAAGCCTGGGACGGGCAGGTTGGCCGTGCTGATCACGCGGCCGTCTCGGTCGACACGCGGACCCACTGCGGTGACGCTCAGCTGGCAGAGCCGGACTTCGGTGGCGTAGAAAGGCGGGGTGCTGACGGGACGAAGGACGGCCGGCTTCTTCAGGTGCACGGTGTCCTCCCCCACCGCGACGTCGGCGTTGTACTTCTCGATCGTGCCGACCAGGCCGGGTTCGGACACGCTTGTGGCGCGGGCCAGGTCGGCGATCGACCCGGCCGTAATCACCTTCCCGGCCTCGACCATCTCGTCGATCACCGGCTCGACCCAGTCCTCCCAGGTCATCCCGGGGATCAGTACCTTCTTGAACTGGGCGGTGGACTTGGGCTGCGACGCCCGCTTGACCGCCTCGTCAAACACGGCCCACACCGGGCCGTCCTGGGCCAGCACGATGGGCTGGGTGACGCTGTAGGGGGACATCTCGTCGAAGAACCGCCGGCCTTCGCGGTTGACGCAGACCAGCCAGCCGGGGAAGTACGGGTCTGATTCGTGGGCGAAGTTCGGGCGCAGGTTGCACAGCCAGCGGTTGTGCCCGGTGATCTGGGCACTGACCGCCGAGACGAGGGCGAAGGCGTCTCCCCTGGAGTATCTGGCCACCGGCTCGAGCCCGTTCGGCCACAGCCAGTCCCCGCCCGCCGCCACGGCGTCAGGGAGGTACCTGGCGATCAGCTCGGGGTTGCCCTCGATTCCGCCGGTGGCCACGACTACCGCGCCGGCGGTCAGCCGCTCGCCGCCGGCTTCCACGCCGGTGGCTCGCCCGTCGCTGGTCAGCAGACGGTCAACTCGCTGCTTGAGAGCGACGTCGATGCCGGGGTGCCGCTGGGCCCGGGCGAGTACGACCTCCATGATGGCCGCGCCGCCGTGCGTTACGTGCCCGCGGGGCACGATCTCGTCTCCGGAGTAGTACACGTCGAGGATCTCCACGCCCAGCTCGGCCAGCCACTCGATGGAAGGTCCCGCCTGCTCGGCCAGGCGGCGCACGATCGAGGCGTCGACCTTCCACTGGTTGAGCGTCATGTAATGCCGGAAGAGGCTCTCGGGCGAGTCCTCGATGCCCTTGTCGCGCTGAAAGCGCGTCCCGGCACCCATGATCATCCCGGTGGAGTACTGGCTCCGCCCGCCTAGCTTGTCCTCGGCCTCGGCGATCAGGACCCTGGCGCCCAGGCCAGCCGCCTCCAGTGCGGCGCAGGTACCCGCCAGGCCGCTGCCCAGGACTACGACGTCGTAATCCGTCACGATGTCTCCCTTACCGCCTTACCGCCGGCCACCAGTCGGTTAAATAATTAGATCTTCTACCTAAATAGGTTGCGGATCAAGACGATCGGCTCAGTCACGGCCTGGGCCGCGCGCCCTGGCCGGACGCGGTTGAAATAGATCAACAATTTGACTATAAGTGGGAGCATGCCGCGTACGGCAGCCCGTCACGAGGAGGGTCAGTGACGTCCGTCCAGGTCGAATGGCCCGATGTCGCTATGGCCGTGCTGCGGTTGTCCCGGCCCGACCGGCTCAACGCGCTGACCCACGAGATGCTCGACGAGCTGATGGCCGGCCTGCGCGAGGCGGCATCGAGCGAGCAGGCCAGGGCGGTCATCCTGACGGGAGCGGGCCGCGCGTTCTGCGCCGGGGTCGACATCGCGGGCGCAGCCGAACGAGGCAGGTCTGAGCGCAGTCCCGCCCGACGTTATGTCAGGCAGGAGCACTTCGCGGACACGATCAGGTCGGTGCGTAACTGCCGGCTGCCCGTGATCGCCGCGGTGAACGGGCCCGCCGCGGGGGCCGGGATGGCCCTGGCGCTCACCAGCGACATCCGGATCGCCGCGTACGGCGCACGCTTCCTGATCGGGGCGCCGCGGCTGGCCTTGTCGGCCGGGGAGTGCGGCATCAGCTGGCTTCTGCCGCGCATCATCGGCCCCGGGCGCGCATTTGAGATCATGCTCACCAACCGGGAGATCCCGGCGGCCGAAGCCGCCGAGATCGGACTGGTCACGCAGCTGACCGAGCCCGAAGACCTGGTCGCCGCCGCGCTGGCAGTGGCCGGGAAGATCGCCCGCAACAGCCCGTTCGGGGTAACCATGACGAAGAAGGCCGCGTGGGCCGCGCTCGACCTCAGCTTCGATGCCGCAGTCGAGCTGGAGAACCGGACCCAGATGCTCGCGCTGGCCACCGATGACTCGGCCGAGGCGCATCGGGCCTTCCTGGAGAAACGGGCACCGCGGTGGCAAGGACGATGAGCTCGGGCCGGGATCCCTGCGCTCTGGCGGTGGCGGGAGCGACGTGGGCCGAGATGGTGGCCAGGCATGACCGGTCCGATCGTGCCGCGGTCGTCTCGGCCACCGGGGTCTGGTCCTACCGCGAACTGGTGGACCGGGCGCGATCGTGGGCGGGATGGTTCGACGCGCTCGGCCTGGCGCCGGGGACGGTGGTGCCGATCCTGATCGGCTCGACCCCGACCGCGTATGCGCTGCTGCTCGCCGGAGCCCTGACCGGACGGCCGCTGGCGCCGCTAGGCAACCGGCTGACGGTCACCGAGATCGCGGCGTGCGTGCGCCCGTTCGGCTCTCCGCTGCTAGTGGCCGACTCCGAGTTCGCCGCCCTCAGTACGAGCGTCGCCGAGGCCGCGGGATGCCGGGCGGTCGAGCTGCCAGACCTGGACGGAGCCGGCCCGCCACCGGACGGAACGCTGAGCTTCCAGGTGCCTCGCGATGCCGTCGCCGTCGTCCTGCACACGTCGGGCACCACTGGCCTGCCCAAGCCGGTGGCCTTCCGGATGGACCGGCTGGGCGCCCGCTGCCGGGTGTACTCCGGCCTGCTTAACCTGCAGGCCGACGACATCTACTCCTCCTCGCAGCAGTTCCACCATCTCGGCGGGGTCGGGCTGCTGATGGTGGCCATGAGCGCGGGGACGGCGGTCGTCCCGTCGGCCGGCCGGTTCTCGGCCGAGGACTGGCGAGCACTCGGCGACCTGGGCGCGACGCACGCGACGCTGGCGCCGACCATGATAGAGCGACTGCTGGCCGACGGCTCGCTCGAGTTTCCCAGCCTGAGGATGATCACCTACGGCGCGGCGCCGATCCGGCCCGCAACGGCGGCTCGCCTGGCCTCCGGGTACCCACGCATCGGACTGCTCCAGGGCTACTCACAGACCGAGGGCGGTCCCATCACCGCCCTCACGCCGGAGGACCACGTCCGCGGCGCGACCGAGGATCCGGCGCTGCTGGCCTCGGTTGGACGCCCGGTGCCGGGTACCGAGGTGATCATCCACGACCCGGACGCCGCCGGCATCGGCGAGGTCTGGGCCCAAGCCGATCACCTGGCCGCCCCCCAGCCCGACGGCTGGCTCCGCA
>Ga0335073_10002152_pt1 | contig 26947 bp, 24 predicted proteins | sample Lox_Sample_22_FD_207093 | JGI IMG/M metagenome (GOLD analysis project Ga0335073, IMG submission 207093) | Soil microbial communities from Loxahatchee National Wildlife Refuge, Florida, United States - Lox_Sample_2.2 | ecosystem: Environmental > Terrestrial > Soil > Wetlands | place: USA...
AGAAGGCACTGCTGAACTTCGAATGGTGGGGGGAGAGGTTAATTGGAAAACTGTGCCCGCGTAGCCTCCGGCGGTAGTGGTTCCGTACAAGATGCCATCGGAGCCGCGAAGCAATTGACCGGTCGGGTACGCGCCGTCTGGGCAGCCGTTCTGAGTACAAAAGCTGTAAAGGTTGTTCAAAAACCAGCCGGAGTTCTGCTCGCTTAGCTTGAACACTGTGCCGTAGCCGCGGCTTCCGCCATTGCCAGTTGTGCCATAAACGTTTCCTGCCGGATCAAGCGTAGGCGCGCCGACCGGTGCTACTCCAGGACCAAGGTCGTAGATTACGGAAAAGCTCTGCGTCCGTCCTGGACTTGCGAGAAGCAGGCAACAGGATATCTGCGGCAGGATTTTCCGAAGCAACAACAACACCTTGCCTCTTTGTAGGCGCATCGCATTCTCCATTCAAACGGGGGCAATGATCTGGGGCAGCTCGACGAGCCATGTTATACCTCGATGTCGTCATGGCGCCATCGAAATTTGAGCACGGAGCGCTGTAGCGCGCAAAGCCCTACCCTATTCTGCCTTCCACTGATACGCCTCCGCCTGCGACAGGCCGATGTGCGCCAGCACTCTGTTAACGAACTCGCGGGCGATCTCTTCGGTTGAGGCGGGATGAAAATAGAACGCCGGAATCACGGGGAAGATGGTTGCGCCGGCTTCGGCTGCAAGCGTCATGTTGCGCAGATGAATGCGGTTGAAGGGCGTCTCGCGCACGCACAGCACCAGCGGCCGGCGCTCCTTCAGGCAGACGTCGGCGGCGCGCTCGATGAGATGAATCGCCATGCCGTTGGCGATCCGCGCCAGCGTCCCCATGCTGCACGGCAGGACGATCATGGCGTCGGTCGTGTAGGACCCGCTGGCGACATTTGCGCCGATATCGTCGTTGTTCTGCTGCTGGATCTTCTCTGGTTGCCGACCCAGCAGCTTGCTCACGAGCTCGCTCCGGCCGGAGATGCCTAGTTCTTCCGCCATCACCCGCAGACCGCTGTCGGAAACAATTAGGTTGATGGCGTCGACGCGCTCATCGCGTTCGAGCGCATCCAGCAAGTGCCTGGGAAGGATTGAGCCGCTGGCTCCCGTGACGGCGACGGTTAGCGTCCGGCGTGGCGCGTTGGTGACGGCACTCATCTCCGAGATCATAAATAGAGACAGTCTAATCAACCAAGTGGGTAAGAACGCGTCCCTCAGGGGCTGAAGCCCGCATCATTGGCGTCTCCGAGCGGCACGGCTGAAGTGTCTGCGTGAAAGCCGTGCCGCCGCTCCGCGGCTCGGGGGAATTTTCCACCTTGCCCCAGGACTCCGCTGCGCTCCGTCCTGGGCTAACGGCACAGCCACCCCTTCGGGGTTCGATTCTCGTGCTTCCTACTCCACTGCCCCGAGACAAACCGAGCTCTCACGCAGACACTGAAGCCGTGCCCTTTCAATCGATACGTGCCTTCTTAAAAATGGGTGCCCGTTCAAAATCGAATATGCGGTAGCCTCTACGCATGGACGCGAAGGCGCTGAAGAGACTTTTCGACGATGTGCGGCGGGGAAGGCTCTCGCCCGACCATGCGGTCGAGCGGCTGCGGCATCTGCCCTTCGAGGATCTGGGCTTCGCCAATGTGGACCATCATCGCAGCTTGCGCGCCGGCATGCCGGAGGTTATCTTCGGGCCGGGCAAGACGCCGGAGCAGTTTGCAGAGATCTTCATTCGACTCGCCAAACACGGCGGCAATGTGCTGGCGACGCGGGTTTCGCCTGAGCAGGCGCGCGCCGTCCGCCGCAAGCTGCGAAAAGCCGAGTTTCAGGAACTGGCAAGCGCGCTCACGCTCACGCGCGACAGCACGCTTCACGGCAAGGGCAAGATCGCCGTGGTCTCCGCCGGCACAAGCGACATTCCGGTTGCCGAAGAGGCGGTGGTCACAGCACAGATCATGGGGAATGAAGTGCAGCATGTTTACGATGTAGGCGTGGCGGGCATTCACCGGCTGCTGGCGCGCCGCGAGCTGCTGGCTCAGGCGCGGGTCATCATCGTCTGCGCGGGCATGGAAGGCGCGCTGCCCAGCGTCGTTGGCGGGCTGGTTGGTGTGCCCGTGATTGCCGTGCCCACCAGCGTGGGATACGGCGCGTCGTATCAGGGAATCGCAGCGCTGCTGGGGATGCTGAACTCCTGCGCCTCGAACGTGACCGTGGTCAACATCGACAACGGATTTGGTGCGGGCTACGTGGCGTCCGTTATTAACCGTTTGTAGAGCTGGGGTGGAGCACACCTTCAGGTGTGCAGTTGAGGTTCTTTCTTTTGGATCGCGGCTTTAGCCGCTTGAGGTGATGGTGGCGACTACCGCAGGCGCTAAAGCGCGCATCAAATTCTGACCGTAATTTTGCACGCCTGAAAAGGCGTGCTCCACCCAAAACCGTGGTTGACCAACCCAGATAAATCAGGCGGCCAGTCTGTCGCGGCTATGCTCGGCCGGCGGGTTGGAGTCGATGTGCAGAATCGCGTCGATGGAAATCTTTCCCGGCCCGAAGATGAGGATGATCAGCCACGCAACCAGGAACACGAACGGCGCCGCCGCCGCAAACTTGTCAGGGGCGGAGAAGAACGAAAGGAAGGCTTCGCGGTCCGCAGTGATATAGGCCACGAGCATGTCACCCACGCAGAGCAACGCCAGCAACCGCGATCCCAGACCGACGGCCAGCAGAATGCCGCCGACAAATTCCAACAAACTGATGAACCAGGCGTTCGCAGCGGGAGCCGGTATACCGAGGCTGGTAAAAAATCCGATGACGTGAGAGATATTGTGCAGCTTGCCCCAGCCGGCCTGCGCGAATTGCCAGCCCCAGTAGAGTCGGACGGCGAGCAGAAAGACGGATTGCAGCGAGGAAGCCGCCCGGACCAGCAGGTCGTAGCTGGTGCTGACGAAATTGGGCTTGCTCACGCTTCTCCTTCGCTCGCGCCGAGCTCGTCTCGCCGGTCCTCAGCATTTGCGTTTGCCGGGATGGAGGTGAACCACCCCAACGACTGCCACGTCCGGAACCAGAACTCGACGTTCTGCGCCTGTTGCTCCTCGGGCATGGCACTGTTCTCGAACGCGCCTTCGATTGCGCTCATCAGGGATGCGGTATTGCGCAGCAGCGATAGCAGCCGGAAGGCTTCCGGTTCGAGTCGACGGAAGTGGACCGAGTAGTCCGCCCGGTGTACGGCCACATAGATAGCCTGCGAGGGTGGCGCGCTCAACAGCGTGTTAACCGTCTTGGCGATGCGCTTGCCATCGCGTACGGCAATTGCCAGATCGTCCACTGGATAATGGAGCTGCAAGAGCGAGATATACGGTTGAAGCTGTAATTGCAGCTCAGCACCCGCCTGCGCCAACTCTTCCGCGGTGACCGGCGGAAATTGCGGGCCATCGAACCCTTCGATTTGCGCCCACTCCAGCGCGACCATGTCGAACACGAGCTGCGATTCCCGTCCCAGCCACTTCGGGTTGGCTCTCAGCCACTCTCCAAACCGCGAGCCGAGATTGCGCAGGGTGAACGAGCGCGATGGGCAGTCGGCCAGGTACGCCTCCGACATGCGGCGAAAGCGCTTCGCGCCGATGATGGCACGCACGCTGGGGAAGTCCTCGGCGAAGCAGTCGATCAGCCGGAACCAGTAACTTCTGGTGTAGATTTCCAACCGCTCGAAACTGGTCAGCCGGTCGTTGGGCTTAATGAACTTTTCCGCAGCGGCGCGGGTGCTGGTGCGCATGCCGTCGCGCACCGTCATGGGCTCCGTGATCAGCCGGAAAAACTCGTGCTGCGTCTCCAGGAGCGAACTCACGCCACAACCTCCGCCACCTGATGGGCGGCCGTCTGCGCTGCCATCCAAGCCGCATTGGCCTCGCCGTGAAGATAGCGATTCGCTTTCAGCGCCTCGCCGTGAACCTCCTCGAATGACGGAATCCGGTCATCCCACTCCAGCAGCGTTGCGGTGGGGCCGATGCGGCGGATGGCGCGGTCGTACAGCGACCACACGGGATCGATCACCGGGTGGTCGTGGGTATCGAGGATGTACTTCTCGTAGCGCGAGTGGCCGGCGATGTGGATCTGCGCGACACGTTCCGCGGGAACCGCATCCAGGTACACGCGCGGATCGAAACTGTGATTCATCGAGCTGACATAGATGTTGTTAACGTCGAGCAGAATGCCGCAGTCGGCGCGCTCGACCACTTCGTTCAGGAACTCCCACTCGGTCATGACGGAGTCGTGGAACTCGGCGTAGCTGCTGACGTTCTCCACCACGACCGGGACCTCGACGTAGTCCTGCACCTGGCGAATCTTCTTGGCCGTGAGCTCGACGGCTTCCCAGGTGTAAGGAATCGGCAGCAGGTCGTGCGAGTAGCTGCCATCGACGCTGCCCCAGCAAAGGTGATCCGACAGCCACGACGTCTTGGTGCGGCGCACCAGCGTCTTCAGGCGGCGCAGGTGCTCGGGGTTCAGCGGCTCAGCCGAGCCGAAGTACATCGACACGCCATGCTGCACCACGCGGTATTGCTCGAGGATGGTGTCGAGCACGGCGAGAGGATTGCCGCCGTCCACCATGTAGTTTTCCGAGATGATTTCGAACCAGTCCACCACCGGCTTCTTTTCCAGGATGTGCCGGTAGTGTGGGATGCGCAGACCGATCCCTATTCCGTATTCCGTGAACCCGTTAAAGCGATTTGCTGGCATGAAATTCTTTTAAGCTCAGTCTCGAAAAATCATTCACCACGGAAGCACGGAATTAAACTTCGGACTTAGGTTCATTCCGTGCATTCCGTGCTTCCGTGGTGAAGGATTCCGTGTCGTCATCGGCGGACCGACCGCCTGTTCGAAAATGCGAGGGCCGGGATGGGACCGACCCTCGTCTTGAACGCCGACCAGCTAGGCCAGATGGTTCTTGGAACCGTCGGTGGCGCAGCCGCCCTTGCCTTTGCAGGAGTTCTTGCCTTTGCAGCCGTTGTCGCCGGCTTTACAGCCGCCCTGGCCCTTACACGAGTTCTGCCCCTTGCAGGAGTGCTTCTCGGTCTGGAATGCGCCTGCCATCATGTGCGCCGAGTTGCTGCTCAGAGTGGGGCTGGTGTTGGTGGTGGTTGAGGAGGCGAACGCGGGCGCTGCGGCCGTCAACAGTCCAGTCACGGCAGCGCTCAGTACGAGGGATTTCACCTGACTTTTCTTCACTGAATTCTCCTTCGAAGATTGCGCGACGTGGACATCTCGGCCACCTCGCGGCGGGATGGAGCAGCCGGAACCGCGGCTGTTCCTGCCGCGCTAAGATACCTGAGATACGACAAAAGTTCCAGCCCTTGCAAAAAATATGTTGGGCACGAGAGGGGGATGCTTGTTTCGCCGGAAAGTGGCTCCCGCACGCTTCAGGATGCACGCTGCGCCGACCCCTGTGCTTTGCGAGAAACTGTATGGCGAAGCCGCGTGGACGCACTATCGGGACGGATCGAGCTCCCGAATACCGCTTGCGCCGGCCACGATGACAACGCTGGCAAGATTCAGGAACAGCCCGTGATCGGCGATGCCGGCCCGGCTTTCGAGTTCTCGCGCCAGCTTTGCGACATCGGGGATCGGGCCGAAGTCGCAATCCAGAATCATGTTGCCCTGATCGGTGTGATACCCTTCGCCGCTTGGCGTCTTGCGCATCACGTACTTGGCGCCCAGCCTTTCCAGGAAGCGCGCCTGCGAGAGCCAGCCGAAGGGCATGACTTCGACCGGAAGCACGTGCAACGTGCCCAACCGCGGCGAGAGCTTGCTTTCATCGACGATGATGATCTCCTTCGCCGAGGCCTGCGCGACCAACTTCTCGCGCAGCAGCGCGCCGCCGCCGCCCTTGATCAGGTTGAGCTGCGGGTCCACTTCATCGGCGCCGTCGATAGTGACGTCAACGGCTTTCGGCAGGTCGTCGCTGAGCATGGGGATGTTGAGCTCAAGGGCGGCATCCCAGGAGGCGCTTGAGGTCGCGAAGCCGACAATGTTCTTCAACTCGCCGCTCTTGAGCAGCGCGCCGATGCGGCGGATGGCGAAGATCGAGGTCGAACCGGTGCCCAGTCCGACGGTCATGCCGGAGCGGATGTAAGTCTTGACAGCGTATTCGGCGGCTTCTTGTTTGAGTGCGGCTTGCGGATCGGGGTGTGTTGTGGGTGCGCTCATATTGGTGTGCCTGATTGCGTGTAGCTCGGCTACTTCCTTTCCGGAGTGCCTCTGACGGCGACGAGATAATCGACGATTTTACGCTGGTCGCCTTCGGAGATGGTTGCGCCGTAGGCGTCGACCATCTTTTTCACTTCTTTCTCCCAGGTCGAACGGCTGAAGTCTGGCTGCGCGGTCACATATCGCACCGAATGGCAGATCAGACAGTGGCTTTCATACACCTCGACGTTTGGCCCTTTCGGCACTTCGCCTGCGTAGTTCGGCAGCGTGATGCGCACAACCTGCTCCGCCGATGTCGACTTCGAGGCGTCGGCGGTTTGCGGTTTTTGTCCCGCCGCGCTGGTTGCAAGAGCAAGGATCGTCACCGCGCCGATGATTTGCCAGCAATGCATCCTCGCCTCACACCGCCGTCACATCCAGGTGTTCGATGACGTCGCGCTGATAGCCGCTGCGGTTCCACTGTTCGGTGACCTGTGTCTCACCGCTGTTCGTTGTGGCGCGCACCATCAGCCGATAGTTCCCTTTCGTCGGCGGCGTCCAACTCGCTCGCCACAGGCGCCACGAGTACTTCCCCAGGTCCTGGCCGAGATCGGAATCCTGCCAGGTCTTGCCGCTGTCCATGGAGACCTCAACGCGGCGGATTCCCGAACCCCCGTCCGTAGCCACGCCTGCCAGCTCGCTAGCGTGGCCGGCTCGAAGCTGTGCGCCGGCCTCGGGCTTCACGAAGATGGAATGCACCGGCATGATGCTGATGGGCACGGTTTTTTCCGCCAGATGCTGCGGATCTTCGTTCGCCTGGGGATTGTCGGGAATGCGATAGGCCTTGTCCATCCAGAAGCTCCTGAGCGGCTGATCGAGGACGGTGAGCTTCGTCAGCGCCTTCACCCAGTACGTCGCAAACCATCCCGGAACAACCAGGCGAATCGGGAAGCCGTTCAGCATGGGCAGGGGCTGGCCATTCATCTCGTACGCGATCATGACCTCGCCATCGCGGGCGTGGTCAATCTGCAAGGATTTCTGGAACGGTGGAGTCTGCGGTTGCGGAGGCTCATCCAGCCCGCGCAGGCCGACCTGAACGGCGCCAGGCTTTATCCCCGCCGAACCCAAAACATCCTTTAGCCGCGCACCGGTCCATCGCGCATTGCCCATCGCACCGTTGCCCCATTGACCGCCGGGAACTCTGGGTTCGAACAGGCTGCGCGAGTTTCCCGAGCATTGGCACAAAGCCACCAGCGATGCCGGCTCGAATTTGTTTCGCAGATCGGTCAGTGAGAGGCTCAGGGGCTTATCGACATGTCCGCTGACTTCCAGGCGGAAGCTCTGCACATCGACGCTGGTGGGAATGCCTGCCAGGTGCCAGCGCACGAAGAAGGCGTCGTTCGGCGTCAGATCGGTTTGGAAGTAGCGGAGCGGTGTCTCCAGTTGCGGCGGGCGGTCGGTGAGGAGGATGAGGTCGGTCTTCTGCGGATAGCGGGCGAGAGTCCGGGTTGGCGCAGCGACGTTGTCGAAACCCCAACCTGGATTGACCTCAACCGTCGAGCCGAACGCGCGCCGCGCCGCAAGCATTCCGCCCGCCGTCATCATCGTCGACAGGAATCGTCGGCGGCCTTGGACGGATTCAGGTTGTGGTCCACGCATTGGAAACGACAACGACAAGACGATGCCGAGAGATGCGGTAACTTCAACCGCGGGTGCCCCATTCTAGGCCATCTTTTGGCCTAGAGTGGGACAGCTTCTGCCACGCGCAGAACGGGGGCACCCACGTTCTACATCGACTAACGCTGCTAGTTCTTCCGGCCCAGCGCTGCACGGTACCGCTTGATCAGGTTGTTGGTCGAGCTGTCGTGATGCAACTGCGGCGCAGCATCGCTCTCCAGCTCCGGCACGATGCGCTTGGCCAATACCTTGCCCAGTTCCACGCCCCACTGGTCGAACGAATCGATGTTCCACACCGCGCCCTGCGTGAAGACGTTGTGCTCGTACAGCGCCACCAGCCGGCCCAGCGCGCGCGGCGTGAGCTTGTCGGCCAGGATCATGTTCGTCGGGCGGTTGCCCACGCAGACCCGGTACGGCGTCTGGAAATCAGGCGAACCTTCCGATTTCAGTTCCTCCGCGGTCTTGCCGAACGCCAGCGCCTCGGCCTGCGCGAACACGTTCGACATCAGCAGATCGTGCATGTGCTTCAGCGGGCTCAGCGGCTGGCAGAAGCCGATGAAATCGCACGGGATCAGCTTATTGCCCTGGTGGATCAGCTGGTAGAACGAGTGCTGGCCGTCGGTGCCCGGCTCGCCCCAGATGATCGGCCCCGTCTGCCAGTCCACGATGTTGCCCTCAAGGTCAACGTGCTTGCCGTTGCTCTCCATCTGCAACTGCTGGAGGTAAGCCGTGAAGCGCCGCAGGTTGTCGGAGTACGGCATGATGCCAACCGTCTGCGCGCCGAAAAAGTTGTTGTACCACACTGTCAGAAGGCCCATCAGCGCGGGCAGGTTCTTCTCCAGCGGCGTGTTGCAGAAGTGCTCGTCCATGTCGTGGAAACCGTCGAGCAGCTCGCGGAAGTTCTCCGGCCCGATGGCGATCATGTTGGACAGGCCGATGGCCGAATCCATCGAGTAGCGGCCGCCGACCCAGTCCCAGAAGCCAAACATGTTGGCGGTGTCGATGCCGAACTTGCTCACCGCCTCGGCGTTGGTCGAGACGGCGACGAAGTGCTTGGCGACGGCGCTCTCGCTCTTCAGCCCATCGAGCGCCCACTTGCGCGCCACTTCGGCGTTGGTCATCGTCTCCAGCGTGGTGAAGGTCTTTGAGGAGATGATGAAGAGCGTCTCGTCGGGATTGAGGTCCTTGGTCGAATCGTGGAACGCGGCGCCGTCGACGTTGGCGACGAAGCGGAAGTGCATCGCCGGATCGGTGAAGTCGCGCAGCGCGCTGTAGGTCATCTCCGGGCCGAGGTACGAGCCGCCGATGCCGATGTTGATCACGGTCTTGATGCGCTTGCCGGTGTGGCCCTTCCACTCGCCGCTGCGGACGCGGTTGGCGAAGGCGCCCATCTTGTCCAGGACTTCGTGCACTTCGGCGACCTGGTCTTTGCCATCGACCATGATCTTCGTGCCACGCGGGGCGCGCAGGGCGACGTGCAGCACCGCGCGGTGCTCGGTGTTGTTGATCTTCTCGCCGCGGAACATGGCGTCGCGCCGCGCTTCGATGCCGCGCTCCCGCGCCAGTTCCATCAGCAGCTTCATGGTTTCGTCGGTGATGCGGTTCTTTGAGTAGTCGAGATACAGTCCGGCGCCCTCGGCGGTGAGACGCGTCCCGCGCCCCGGGTCCTCAGTAAACAACTGCCGGAGGTGTACGTTCTTGATCTTCTCGTAATGTGCGTGCAGATTCTTCCACGCTGGCGTGTCGACGGGTCGCTGGGTGGCGATTTTGGCTTCGGGCATAAATCTCCTCTTCCTTTTACTGAATAAGTGCCTTGATGTGGGACAAGAACTCGTCTGTGGTCGGGTGGAGCACCGTTTCAGCGATGCATTACCGCAACGATGACGCTGGTGCCCCAGGTTCGCGGCCTTCATCTGGCCGCTAACCGGGGCCCACGTTAGCCCAACAGATGGGCAAACGTGGGGCACCAATTGCAACTGATGCCCGCCTGAAGGCGTGCTCCACCCAATAGAATTCTGCGCAACTCGACACGGCTAAAGCCGTGCCCTTTCAAAATGCGGGTGCCCCATCCTTCCGGCTTCAGCCGGAGGGTGGGCCCCTACTTCAATGCTTTGCTCTTGCTCTCGATGGAATCCAGCAAATCCTTCCACGAGTCGACGAACGATTTCGCGCCGTCGCGCTGCAGATCGGCCGCGAGTTGCGTCACGTCGATCCCTGCCCGGGTGATCGCCATCAGCACCTGCTCACAATCGCCGCCGTCGCGCGGAACGACGCCGTCGACGCTGCCGTGATCGGCGTATGCCAGCAGGGTTTCCTCCGGCATGGTGTCGATGGTGTTCGGCGCCGCGAACTGGCCTATGTACATCACGTCCGATGCCTTCGGATCCTTGGTCCCCGTGCTGGCAAACAGCAGCCGCTGCGGACGCGCGCCCAGTCCTTCCAGCCGCTGCCAGCGCTCCGACTCGAGCACATCGCGATACGCTTTGTAAGCCTGTCGTGTGATCGCCGGGCCAAGCTTATTGCGCAGCTCAGAGGGAACCTTGTCCATCGTCGATTTGTCCCAGCGGCTGATGAACAGCGACGCCACCGAGCGCACGTCAGGACTGAGCCCCGCTTCGATGCGTCGCTCCAATCCCCGCATATAGGCGTCGGCAGCACCGATATAGTGATTGCGATCGAACAGCAGCGTGACATTCACCGTCACGCCGGCGAAGATCGCCTCTTCGATTGCGAACCTTCCCTCCGGCGTTCCCGGAATCTTGATGAAGAGATTAGGCCGGTCCGCCTGCTTGTGTAGCTTCTTCGCGACCTCGACCGTCGCTTTCGCGTCGTAAGCCAGCAGCGGCGAGACCTCCAGCGACACCCAGCCGTCCACGGTCGCCGTCCGCTGATGCACCGGCGCGAACAAATCCGCAGCGCGCCGCAGATCGTCGATGCCCATGGTGAAGAACGCGTCCTCGGTCGTCATCCCCGATGACATCAGGCGGCCCATGTCATCGTCATAAGCGTCGCCCATGCGCATGGCGTGATCGAAAATGGTCGGGTTCGAGGTCAGCCCCGTAACCGACAGCTCGTCGATGTAGCGCTTCAGCGTGCCGTTGTCGAGCATCGGGCGGGTGATGTTGTCCAGCCAGAGACTCTGTCCCAAGTCGTGCAATTGTTGTGTAGGTTTCATCTCACTTCGCCTCATGCCTCTTGAGATTCGCTTCAGGCGCCTTGAGATGCGGCCCGTTTCAGCGGCACGAAATCTGTTTTCTTCATGTGCAGAATGTCGGCAATGCGCTTGATGGAATGGTCGGCAGCCGGGTACTTCGCATTGGCCGCCTTGTCGGCGGCGTAGTGACCCTGCTGCACCCAAACCGTCGTGACCCGGTCCTGCCAGATCTCCTTGATGGCGGCCAGCAGCCGCAGCTTGTCGTCCACCATCACGTAGTGCTTCGCCGGATAGAACTTCTCGACCCAGTCCAGCTCGCGCTCTTTGTGGATGAAGATCAGCACATTGCCGCCAAACGCACGCCAAAGTCCGGACTGCTGGACCTTGCGCGGCTGGAAGACGGCGTCGCCATCGGAAAGAATCGCCGCCTTGCCCCAGCGCCGGCATTGCTCAACCACATCGTGAGCGCCGGGAAAAACGCGCTTGGGGAAGGAGTAGTCGATCAGCCAGTTGGAGACGCTGAGGAAGCGCGGATCGTGCATCTTCTCGAGGCGATAGCGCTCGATCGCGCCGAGGTAGTCGGCGTAGCCGAGCTCCTTGCGCAGCTCCTCGTAGATCTCGTGGTAGCGCTCACGCGCCGCCGTGCCGAACGCCCGTCCGATGTGGCCGAACAGGTCGCTCGACATGCGATCGTTGTCGAACAGCGTGTTGTCCACATCGAACAGGAAAACCAGCTCATGCTCCGCATTCCGCTTGGAAGCGGCGCTCTTCTTGCTTTGCGACTGCGCTGCTTTCTTTGGGCTCATGATTAGTGTCCTGCCGCCTGGGTGCGAACTTCGTCCTGCGACGGCTTGGGATCAATCCACGGACCGTCGGGGCCGATCAGTTGCGCGATCTCGTCCGGGCCCCAGCTTCCGGGTTCGTAGCCATAGACCGGCGTCACGTTGTCGAGCACCGGCTGCACCACCCGCCACTGCGCCTCCACCAGGTCCTGGCGCGCGAAGAGCTCGCCGTGACCGTGCATGGCATCGCCCAGCAGGCGCTCGTAGGGCGGCATCTCGTGTGCCGCGTGGCTCTTCAACGTGAGCTCCACGTCCTGACCCGCCATGCGCTCGCCGGGCACCTTCACGCGCACGCCCATGCCGATCACGATATCCGGGCTAATGCGGAAGCGCATGTGCGAGGAGCGCAGCGGCACCAGCTCGTGATAGGTTTCGCGCGGCGGACGCTTGAATTCGATCACCGCCTCCATGGTGGTCATCGGCAGCACCTTGCCGGCGCGAATGTAAATGGGCACGCCCGCCCAGCGCCAGCTATCGATGAAGCAGCGGATGGCGACGAACGTTTCGACGGTCGATCCGGGAGCGACGCCGGGGACGTCGCGGTAGCCGTTGTACTGGCCGCGCACGATATCGTTCGGGGTGAGCGGGCGCACGGCCTTCAGCAGCGCCGCTTTCGAGTCGCGATCGGCTTCGTAGTCCTCGCCCGTCGGCGGATCCATCGTCAGGTTGGCGAGCACCTGGAGCATGTGGTTCTGCACCACATCGCGCAGTGCGCCGGTCTCGTCGTAGAATTTGCCGCGATCAGTCACGCTGTAGGTCTCCGCCATGGTGAGCTGAATGCAGCGAATGTGGTCGCGGTTCCAGATGGGCTCGAAACACGGGTTGGCAAAGCGGGTGTAGATGATGTTCTGCACCGGCTCTTTGCCGAGGTAGTGGTCGATGCGATAGATGGCGCTCTCGGGGAAAACCTTGTGCAGCGCGCGATTCAGCTCCAGCGCAGTCTCCAGGTTGTGACCGAAAGGCTTCTCGATGACCGCGCGCGAATTGTTCGAGCATCCCGCCTTCTGCAAGCCCAGCGCCACCGTGCCGAAGAGGCTGGGCGGCACGGCAAGATAGTGCAATGGCGCCTGCGCTTTGCCCAGTTGCTTGCGCAATTCGGTGAAAGTCGCGGGATCGCCGTAGTCGCCATCAACGTAGCGCAGCAACTTCTCCATCTTTTCCCATGCGACCTGATCGAGTCCGCCGTGATGTTCCAGGCTGTCCTTGGCGCGCGCTTTGAGCTGCTCAAGGTTCCATCCCGCCTTGGCGACGCCGATGATGGGAACGTTCATTCCCTGATCGCGAATCAGGTTCTGCAGCGAGGGAAAGATCTGTTTGTAGGCCAGGTCGCCCGTGGCCCCGAAGAATACGAAGGCGTCCGACATTCCATTTGTTGACATTATTGTCCCCGTTTTGCGAGAAGCCGCGAGCTTCGAGCCGCGAGCTTCGAACTAAAGCTGACCATGAGCCGCGAGCCACGGGCCGCGAGCTCGAGCCAAAGCTGATGATGATGGGCTATAAGTTCGCGGGAAGTCAACCCGTGACACGAACTCACAGCCTAAACCTGGGTGCCCCGCTCCAGCCCCATTGGCTGGGGCGGGGCGATCTTAAGAAGAGCTACAAAACTCGTTGCGAAACAGCGAACCGCTCGCAAGCGTCAAGCCTTTAAGCCGAACGCTCGGAGCGCGCGGCTCGTGGCCCGCGGCTAGTTCGCAGCTTTCTTCATCGTTTCCTTCGCGGCGCTGACGACGTGCTCCACGGTGAAGCCGAAGTGCTCCATGACGACTTTCATGGGCGCCGACTCGCCGAAGGTGCTCATGGCCAGCACGACGCCATCGGTCCCGGCATAGCGCTCCCATCCGATCGGCGATGCCTCTTCGACCGTCACGCGCGCGCGCAACGACGGTGGCAGCACACTGTCGCGATAAGCCTGGTCCTGCGCGTCGAACAGCCGCCAGCAAGGCATGCTGACCACCCGCGCCTTCACGCCTTCTGCCGTCAGCTTTTCCCGGGCTGACATGCACAGCCCCACTTCGCTGCCGCAGCCGATCAGGATCACATCCGGTTTGCCATCGGCCGCATCGGCGAGGATGTAGCCGCCCTTAGCCACACCGCTGGCCGCGCCAAACTTGGTGCGGTCATAAATCGGCAGTGGCTGCCGGCTCCCGATGATGGCGTACGGCCGCTCTTTCGACGTCAATGCCAGGCGATACCCCTCGACCAACTCGTTGGCATCGGCCGCGCGAATGACCATCATGCCCGGAATCGCGCGCAACGACAGCAGTTGCTCGATGGGCTGATGCGTCGGGCCATCCTCGCCCACGCCGATGCTGTCGTGCGTCCAGACATGCAGCGTGGGAATGTCCATGATGGACGACAACCGAATCGCGCCGCGGGCGTAGTCGGTGAAGATGAGGAAGCCGGAACCATACGCGCGCAGTCCCGTCAGCACCATGCCGTTCACCATCGAGATCATGGCGTGCTCGCGGATGCCGAAGTGGAAGTTGCGGCCCTTGTAGTCGCCCAGCGGTCCATCGGCCTGGAAGTCGCCGGCAAATTCGAATTCCAGCCGCGTCTTGGTGCTGGGATACAGATCGGCGGCGCCGCCCATCAGCCACGGAATCTTCTGGGCGACGGCGTTCAGCACCTTGCCCGATGCGTCACGGGTTGACATACCCTTTTCGCTCGGCGGGAAGGTCGGCAGCGCCTTCTCCCAGCCTTCCGGCAGGTCGCGGCTGTGCATCCGCTTGACGTGGTCGGCGAGATCGGGATACTGCGCCGAATAGCGCGCGAACATGTCGTCCCACTCCTGACGCAGCTTGGCGCCGCGCGCGCCCATGCCGTTGTTGAAGTGCTCGCGCACCTCCGGCGGCACGACGAACGACTCGTCGGGCGAGAAGCCGAAGAATTCTTTCGTCAGCCGGACCTCTTCGGCGCCCAGGGGCTCGCCGTGCGCGGCCGAGGTGTCCTGCTTGTGGGGCGCGCCGTAACCGATGTGACTGTGCACCACGATCAGCGTGGGGCGGTCCTTGTTCGCCTGGAAGCGCTGCAGCGCACGATCCACATGCTCGACGTCATTGGGATCGCTGACCCGGTGCACGTCCCAGCCATACGCCAGGAAGCGCGACGCCACGTCTTCGGTGAACGAAATCTCGGTGTGTCCCTCGATGGTCACGCGGTTGGAGTCGTATATCCAGCACAGGTTCGACAGCTTCAAATGCGCGGCCAACGAGGCTGCCTCCGACGAGACGCCTTCCTGCATGCAGCCGTCGCCGCACAGTGCGTACACGTTGAAGTTGAATAGCTCGAAGCCGGGACGGTTGTAGTTCGCCGCCAGCCACTTGCCCGCCATGGCCATGCCGACGCTGGTGGCAACCCCCTGGCCGAGCGGGCCGGTCGTCGATTCCACGCCGGTTGTCCAGCCGTATTCGGGATGCCCTGGGCAGCGGCTGCCTTCCTGGCGAAACGCCTTCAGGTCGTCGATGGTCACCGCTTCGCGATTCTCGCCTTTATAGCTCGCGTTCGCGGCCCTGATTCCGGCGAGGTGAATCAGCGAATAGAGAAGCATGGAAGCGTGGCCCGCCGACAGCACGAAGCGGTCGCGGTTGGGCCACCACGGATTTTGCGGATCGTAGCGCAGCGCATGCTGCCACACGGCATATGCGGTAGGTGCGGCCCCCATCGGCGTGCCGGGGTGGCCGGAGTTGGCCTTCTGCACGCCATCGATAGCTAACGTGCGAATGGTGTTGACTGCCAGCTGATCCATCGCGCTGGTTGACGTGTCGCGTGCCTGTTGCGGAATCATAGACCCATCCTCGATTAAATTCTTTGCTTGCTACGGAGAGATTCTGATTGCGGTATGACTCAAGGCCCTTACGATGAGTGCGGGGAATTCTATCTCAAATCGACGAATAAGCAAACAAAATCGTCCGCAATTATTCAGAGACGCCCGCTCTTAACACTTCGCACTTAGTACTTGGCAGTTGGCACGTAGCGTTTGGCACTTGGTCTTCACGATCGCCGCAACTCCACAACTCTTCGGTCCATTGCACACCAAGGGGTGCACTTTTCAAGTGCTAAGTGCCAAGCGCTAGCGGCCAACCGCCGCTCTCCGTATGAATGCTATCGCCTGCCGCTCGGCCCAGCGCCCATCGTAGCCGTTCGGGCTGGCAAGAAAGGCGCAGTGTCCGCCGTGTTTGGTTTCCACGAAGGTGATGTGAGGATTCTTAAGCAGCTTCGCCCGCGTCTCCGGCAGCACGCGAATAAAGGGGTCGTCCTTGGCGTGCAGAACCAACGTGGGGACGGCGACCCAGTCGAGGACGTTTGCGGCGGCGGCGCGGAGGTAGTAGTCCTGGGCGTCGCGAAAACCGCAGTGCGGCGCCATGATCCGGTCGTCGAAGTCACGCAGACTGCGCAGCAGCCGTAAATCGCGCAGGCTGACGTTGTAGCGTTCGGGATAGAGCGCAGCCTTGCGCAAGATACGGCGGCGCAGTCCGCGCAGGAAATGCCATTCGTACACGCGATTCACTGGATGGTGCAGCGCGTCGGACGATGGCGCCAGATCCATCGCGGGCGAGACCCCGACGGCAGCCTTGACTTGCGCCGGCGCCTGCTCGCCCCATTCGCCGAGCAGCTTCAAAACCAGATTACCGCCCATGGAATACCCGATGAAAGCCAGCTTCTGAAGGCCATGGTCGTGGATTAACGACTGCGCGACCGCGCCCACATCCCCCGACATGCTGGAGTTGTACAGTGTCGGCCCCAGGTGTTCGGTGTCGCCGCAATTGCGCATGTTTAGGCGAACGACGTTCATTCCGGCAGCCCACGCTTTGCTGCCGGTGCCAACCACATATTGCGATTCGCTGGAACCCTCGAGCCCGTGGACGATGAGCGCGGTCATCGCCGATTGACGCTCGGCTTGCCAGTGACAATGACAGAGCACTTGGACGCCGGGCTCAACACTGAACAGCCGCTCTTCCGGCGGCGGCAGCAGATTGCGGCGTGGCAGGAAATTGCCGGCAACCGTCTGCGCGTGTCCGCTGTTGAGAAACCGGCGAGGCCGGAACGGTTCGACAGTGAAAGCGTGCCCGCAGGTGGTATCGCCGCTTCGCTCGTGATCACAATCTTCCGGTTGCCACATCTGCGCTGACTTCATCTGACTTGCGCTGACTTCATCTGACTATAGTGCGGACTTCCCTCCGTCTATAATATTGCTTTCCGCAGCGCCTGATCGAAAACGTTAGCGTTGGAGGCTGGATGCCGATCTTTGAATACCGTTGCGAAGCCTGTGGCCACAAGTTAGAAGCCATTCTCTTCGGCGCACAGACGCCAGAGTGTCCTGCCTGTCACAACGAAAAGCTGGAGCAGCAGCTGTCGGTGTTCGCCGTGAGCAAGCCGGGCAATTCGGCTTCGCCCAGCGCCGGATGCGGCCAGTCGAATTGCTGCCGGATGAACGGCGGCTGCGACCTCGACTAAGCGCGGCACGCACGCGCTAAATCACTCCCGTCCTGCGAACTATCACCCGTCCCACCCTGCCATCCGTTCTCTGCGCCTTTCCTAACCGATTGCAAACAAGCGAGTTCCCCCGTCGGAAATGATTGGCAGCACAGGTGCATTTTGGAATCGTGGTTCCCTGCGCCGAGCGTGTTCTCTGATCGCTTGCGGGACCGAAGGAGTCTTTCGACATGGACGAAGGCAACGAACTTCGCGAAAAAGCTCCGGCCTGGAAGCCGGCGCAAACCTACACGCTGGCTGTCATCTGCCTGATCATCGGCTTGGCAATCGGATATTTCCTGCGCGGCTCGGCTTCGCCTGCGGTGACCGCCGCCGCTCCCGAGGTGAGCACGCAGCCCGCACAGGATCCACACGCCGGGATGGCGCAGCAGCAGCAACGGATGCCGTCGCTCGACGAGATGAAGCAAATGGCCGACACCAAGGCCGCACCGCTGCTCGCCAAGCTGAAGGCCGATCCCAACAACGCCGACCTGCTCAATCAAGCCGGCGTGCTGTATCGCGCCGCGCACCAGTTCCAGACTGCCATTGGCTATTACCAGAAATCGCTGGCCATTAATCCCAAGAATGTCGGCGCGCGCACCGATATGGCGTCGTGCATGTACTATCTTGGTGACATCGACGGCGCGCTGGCGCAGCTCGATAAATCGCTCACCTACGACCCCAAACACGCGGGAACGCTCATCAACATCGGCATCATCAAATGGAAGGGCAAGGACGATGCCAACGGCGCAATCGCCGCCTGGCAGAAGGCGCTTAAGGTGACCTCCAATCCGCAAGACAAGGAAGTCATCGAGCACATGATCAGCGAGGCCAAGCAGCAGCAAAACAAAGCGCCCTCCGCCGCCGGCGCCAAAGGCTAAGCGAGCGCGCAAAACAGAATTGCAAAGCCCGGAGGCTCTCCGGGCTTTTCTGCATATCGTGACTTTATGGGCGCGCTCGCCTAGCTGGCTTGATGCGCGTTGTGGTGGTGCGAATGATGGTGACTATGATGATGATGGTGATGGCTCGCAAATGCGGGCACCGAGATCACGACCATCATGAGAAGAAGCAGCGGCAACAGCTTTTTCATGCGGGGATTATAGCCATTCCCCGGCCGGCAGCAATAAGGTAAGTACCTGAAACGAACCACCCTCGGCAACAACTTATCGCGCGCTTTTGCTGCCCCGCAGCCAGTCGAGCGAAATCGGTCCTGCGCCGAAGAAGATCAGGGCCAGCGCGATCGCCCAGCAGGCCAGCGGAAACTCGAAGCCACCCTGTCCCGTAAGGCCGTTTTTTAGATGCACTTTCAGGATCGCCACCAGCATGTCGATGAAGATGGTGAAGGCGGCGAAGCGCGTGAGGAAACCGAGGACGACGAGAATGCCACCGCCAAATTCCGCCGCGACAACCAGGTAAGCCATCCAGGCGGGGATGCCGAGGTGGGGCAGCATTCCCATGATGCCGTGCAAGTGCCCGGCAATCTTCTGCCAGCCGTGGGCGATCATGATGGCGCCCAGCACCAGTCGCAGGATCAGCAACCCCAGCGGTTGCAGGCGGTCGAGAAAGGTCAACGAGTTCTCCTTAGCGCGTGGGTAGACGTCGGCAAGACCGTGGTTTGAACTAGCGCATAGGATAAATCAATTGACTTGTTACCCAAAAGCGAGATTCGCGGGGGCAGTCGTTGGCTGATGGCGGCGACGCCAGGTCGTCGCCGTAATCGTATCTCATCGCCAGGGATTGGCTGTGTGGCCGCAATCGGCGCAGTAAACCTTCTGTGGCCTCTACGCGATTGCCGGATCGACCTTCTCGGGGTCCACACCCAGCTCCTCGATCGCCTTCTGCGCCCGCTGAGCGTCGAACTTGGCCTCGCGCGCCAGCCGCGACAGTGCCGCCGCCGCGATCGACTCTGCATTCACCTCGAAGAACTGTCGCAGGTGCTGGCGGTTGTCGCTGCGCCCGAACCCGTCGGTACCGAGCGTGACCAGCCGGTTCAGCAGCCACGGAGCAAGCTGGTCGGGGACGGCCTTCATGTAGTCGCTTGCGGCGATGATCGGGCCTTCGGCTCCGTTCAGCGCGTCGAGGATGTACGGCCGCTTCTCCGGTTCGGCAGGATGCAGGCGATTCCAGCGCTCTACGGCGAGCGCGTCACGACGCAGTTCGTTATAGCTGGTGACGCTCCACACATCGGCGGCCACGCCGTACTTCTGTGCGAGGATCTCCTGCGCGCGCAAGGCTTCGTTCAAAATCGGCCCGCTGCCGAAGAGCTGAACGATCCCCTTGCCCTCCATCGCGGGGCGGAAGTTGTAGATGCCGCGTAGAATGCCTTCTTCTACGCCTTTCGGCATCGCGGGCATCGCGTAGTCTTCGTTATAAACCGTGATGTAGTAGAAGCGATCTTCGCCTTCCTGATACATGCGGCGCATGCCGTCCTGCACGATAACGGCAATCTCGTAGACGTACGCCGGGTCGTAAGCGTGGCAGGTGGGCACGACGCTGAACAGCACGGGGCTATGCCCGTCGAGGTGCTGGAGCCCTTCGCCGGAGAGCGTGGTGCGTCCGGCGGTGCCGCCCATCAGGAAGCCGCGGCCACGCGCGTCGGCAAAGGCCCACACCATGTCGCCGATACGCTGGAAGCCGAACATCGAATAATAGGTGAAGAATGGAACCATCGGGACGTTGTAGTTCGAATACGCGGTGCCCGCGGCGGTAAACGAAGCCATCGAGCCCGCCTCGGTAATGCCTTCTTCCAGAATCTGGCCGTTCTTCTCTTCGCGGTAGTAGAGCAACATATCCTGGTCGTGCGGCTTGTAGAGCTGGCCCTGACTGGCGTAAATACCCACCTGGCGGATGATCGACTCCATGCCGAAGGTGCGTCCCTCGTCGGGGACGATGGGCACGATCAGCTTGCCGATCTGGGGATGCTTCAGCAATTGCCGCAGCATGCTGACGTACCCCATTGTGGTAGATACGGCGCGGCCATGCGATCCGGCCAGCGACTCGGAGAAGTGTTCCAGCGAGGGCGCTTCGAACTTGGGCGTGGTGAGTTCGCGGTGGGGCATGTAGCCGCCGAGCTCCTTGCGCCGCTGCCGCATATAGGCGATTTCGGGGCTGTCATCGGACGGGCGATACAGCCAGCCCTCGCGCGCGGCTTCTTCCGGGATCGGGATGGCGAAGCGCGAGCGGAAGGCGGTCAGCGCCTCGTCGGCAAGCTTTTTTTCCTGATGCGTGGCATTACGCGCCTCGGCAGAACCGAGCCCGTACCCTTTGACGGTGTGCGCCAGGATCACGGTCGGCGAGCCGCGATGCTCCACCGCGCGCTTGTAGGCGTTGTAAACCTTCTGTGGATCGTGGCCGCCGCGCGTGAGGCGGTGCAATTCGTCGTCGCTCATGTCGGCGACGATCTCCAACAGCTGGGGATATTTGCCGAAGAACTCGCGGCGAATGTACTCGCCGCCCTTGGCTTTGTAGGCCTGGTACTCGCCATCGACGCATTCTTCCATGCGCTTCAGCAGCACACCGGTCTTGTCGCGCGCGAACAGCTTGTCCCAGTCGGAGCCCCAGACGAGCTTGATCACGTTCCAGCCGGCGCCGCGGAAGGCGGCCTCCAGCTCATTGATGATTTTGCCGTTGCCGCGTACCGGGCCATCGAGGCGCTGGAGATTGCAGTTGACCACAAAGATCAGGTTGTCGAGTTTCTCGCGTGCACCGAGGGTCAGCGAACCCATCGACTCGGGCTCGTCCGATTCGCCGTCACCGACGAAGGCCCACACCTTGCGCGCCGTCGCCGGGATGATGCCGCGATTCTCCAGGTAGCGCATGAAGCGCGCCTGATAAAGCGCGTTGAGCGGGCCGATGCCCATTGACACCGTGGGGAAGCGCCAAAAATCGGGCAGCAGCCAGGGATGCGGATACGACGGCAGGCCGGGCGTGTCACGCAGCTCGTGGCGGAAGTTCTTCACCTGCTCTTCGCTCAAACGACCTTCGAGATAGGCGCGCGCGTAAACCCCGGGCGAGGAGTGGCCCTGGAAATAAATGAAGTCGCCGGGCTGGTCGCCGTAGCGCGCGTGGAAGAAATGATTGAAACCAACTTCCAGCAGCGTCGCCAGCGACGAGTACGTCGAGATATGTCCGCCGATGCCGGGATCCTTCTTGTTCTGCCGATGCACCATGGCCATCGCATTCCAGCGGATCAGGCTCTTGATGCGGCGTTCGAGCTGGCGATCGCCGGGATACGGCACTTCCTGCTCGACGGGGATGGTGTTTACGTAGGGCGTGTTGAGCTGGACGGGCATCTCGACGCCCGATTCGCGCGCCCGCTTGACCAGGGCTTCCAGCAGCGTACATCCGCGGCGCGGGCCTTCGTCGTCCACCACTTCGTCAAAGGCCTGAAGCCATTCGGCGATTTCTTCTTCGGAGTCGATTTCCGGGTTCGAAGGGAATTCCAAAACACGGGGAGCAAGTTCTTGTGTGGCCACGATTACCTCGAATTGAGAAAACTCTTATGAATGCGAGTCAGAGCTGCTAGCCGTCGTCGCGGCCGGCAGTCCTACACATCTTGGGGATTGCTTCCAGTATATAGCGATGCAGAGAGGTAGGAATTTTTCTTCCTGTACCGCCAATGGCTCAGTTCCTGAGGATCGGGCGGCAACTGTCGACAGCTTTGATGGGGGTGCCGGCGAAAAAAGCAAACGCGCAGCGGGAAGCTGCGCGTCGCAATGACAAACACTGGTGTTCCAGCAGGTAACGTCCGCTGACCGACGGTCAACTCAGCCCGCGGCGTTCAATTGCTGCCACACCGCCATCCCCGCAATGATGATGATCAGAACCCCGGAAGCCGCCATCAGGATGCGGACCCAAGGGGTGACTTTGTTCATTCGGAGCTGTAACGCTTCCTGTTCCTCGCGAAGATTTTTGCTGGAGTCGTCGATGAACATGGCATCGTCCTCGTGCATGCTCAACGTGCTGCGATAAATCCACAACAGGACCAGCACGGCGGTGATGACGCCCCAGACAATGAGCAGAATCTGCAGAGTTGACATGTAACACCTCGGTTCTGGGATGAACCCATCCGCCTCCCATGGGAGCGCGACGGCCACATCTTATCACCGTGGCAATGCGGCCGTACAATAGCATTCGCGGTTCAGGCAAGTCTCTGGGCGGCTCGTCCCAGTTTGCGACTTATGGTGTCCGATTGGCATCAAACGTGTTGCAGGACTTGAGGAAGCTCGCGCTGGGGCACGTTTGATATAATCCGGTAGATTTCCGAGGAGAGAGGAATGGCAACAACGACAACCACACCGACCACTACTACACCCACCACCGATTCGAGGCCGATCAACTTCACGGGCAACGCGGTCGCCAAGGTGAAAGAGATCATGGCGCAGCAAAACCCTGTCCCCGCGGGGCTGCGCGTTGGCGTGGTCGGCGGAGGCTGCTCCGGCTTTTCCTACTCGATGTCCTTCGAGAACGGAGCCGGCATGATGGATAAGACCTTCGACTTCGACGGGCTGAAGGTGTACGTCGACGCCACTTCGCTGATGTACCTGAAGGGTGTCAGCGTCGACTATATCGAGACCCTGGAAGGCGCCGGTTTTAAGTTTGATAACCCGAACGTGAAGAGCACCTGCGGCTGCGGCTCCTCGTTTAACGTGTAAAAGGGTTTAGCTTTGCTCCCGGCCCCGTTCGCGAGGACGGGGCCTTGCTGTTTCTGGCGGACTCTGAACTGCCGCTGCCTGCCCTGCAAAACAATCGTGCGAGAACCGGGTTTACAGTTGTACCTGCTTTGGCGTCCTATGCCTTGCTGCACACGCCCTTGTACAATATTGATTCCTGCTACATCGAACGCGTGCGTGCAACTGAGCTGGGAGTGTGGATGAGGTTTCTGCGTAAGATGGTTCTTGTCTTGGTGGCGTCCCTGGTATGGATGCTGCAAACCGGCTGTGACGACTATTACCGCCCGGTGGCCAATCCCATCATCACTCCGGGTGGCCAGCCGCAAACGGCCCACTACGCCTGGGTCGTCAACTTCAATCCCAACGGAGCGGGAACCACCACGGAAATTGACGTTTCCGGTGACAGCAACCTGGCGGTCACGACCATGGGCAATGGGTCCATCGCCGAGGCGTTTCCTCCCTCGTCTCTGGCCTTGTTTGTCGCCAACCGCAACAACGATACCGTAAGCGAATACCTGCCCACCCTGGCGGGGCCGGTGACCACGATTTCGCTGCTGCCCGGCTCGCACCCGGTGTATCTGAATTCGGGACATAGCGGCGTGATGTATGTGCTGAACTCCGGCCCCAATTCGGCTTGCCCAAACAGCGGGTCCATCAGCGCGATCCCGATCTCGACGCTTTCCGTATCAAGCACTACCTGCGTTGGCAGCAACCCGACTGTAATGGTGCAGTCGTCTGCCACCTTTTACACATACGTGGTGAATCAGGGCGATGGCAGCGTTTCCGTCCTGAACCCTAGCGGAAGTGTGGTAGGACTGATCACGACGCAAAACGGCGGACTGGGGCAGAGCCCGGTCTTCCTCACCGCCAGCAACGATGGCAACTACATTTTCATCGTTACCCAGGGGGACGGTGTCCATCCCGGCATGCTCGACATTGTTTCTGCGACATCCGCATCGGTTGCGGCAACGGTGCCGCTGGGAGTGCTGCCGACCTTTGCCACCGTCGATCCGACGCTCAACCGGCTCTATGTGACCAATAGCGGCGATAACACGGTCAGCGTCTTTGACACCTCCAACATCAGTACTTCGGGCACGCCGCCCATTCCGCTGCTGGCGACCGTTCCGGTGGGCACCAGACCGGTCGGCGTAACGCCATTACTGAGCGGATCTCTGTTTTACGTCGCTAATGCCGGCTCGAATGACGTAACCGTGGTCAGCGCTAACAGCTTTAGCCCGCTGACCACGGTTGCGCTGCCCACGGGCGCCAATCCTGTCTATATCGCCTCCGATCCCACCTCGGCCAAGGTTTACGTTGCCAATTACGGCGCCGCCTCAATTAGCATCATCCGGACCGTGGACAATGTACTCACGCAGGATATCCCCGCGCCGCCGCAACAGGCAGGATGCACCCAGCCGTCGTGTCTGCTGCAAAATCCGGTGATGATTGTGACGCAGTAAATTCTCAGGCTCTCGAAAACCAATCGCGGCGACCCAGCTGACGCGCAACCGCGGGTGACGCCAGCCAACGCCGCATATGCTCGCGATGAAAGTCTTCTGCTTCGGGGTTCTTATCGGTCGTGGGTTCTGATCTGGACAGGTACTCTTCTTAGGTGAACATGAACTCTTTCGTGCGCAGCTCGCGGATGCTGTCGCGAAGCTTGGCGGCCTGCTCGAACTCGAAGCGCTTGGCGGCTTCGCGCATCTCGCCTTCCAGCTTCGCAATGTACGCGTCGAGCTGCTCCTGCGATTGGAACTCCGGCATGCCTTCGGCTTCATTCGTCAGGTCTGCGTAATCGGCTTCGGCGACGGCCACCAGCGACATATCCACCGGCCGCACGATGCTCTCCGGCGTGATGCCGTGTTCCTCGTTGTATGCCTGCTGGATCGCGCGACGGCGGTTCGTCTCGTCCATTGCCTTCTGCATCGACTCGGTAATCGTGTCGGCGTAGAGAATCGCGCGGCCGTTCAGGTTGCGGGCGCAGCGGCCCATGGTCTGAATCAGCGAGCCTGAGGAGCGCAGAAATCCTTCCTTGTCGGCGTCGAGGATCGCCACCAGCGAAACCTCCGGCAGATCGAGCCCCTCGCGCAGCAGGTTGATGCCGATCAGCACGTCGAACTCACCCTTGCGCAGGTCGCGAAGAATCTTGATGCGCTCCAGCGTCTCGATCTCCGAGTGCATGTAGCGACAACGCACCCCGACCTCGCTGTAGTACTCGGCCAGGTCCTCAGCCATGCGCTTGGTCAGCGTCGTTACCAGCACGCGCTCGCCCTTCTTGGCGCGATCGCGAATTTCCTGCAGCAGATCGTCGATCTGGCCCTTCACTGGGCGTACCTCAACTTCGGGATCGATCAGCCCCGTCGGCCGGATGATCTGCTCGACGACCACTCCTGCGGATTTCGTCAGCTCGTATGGCCCCGGCGTTGCCGAAACGTACACCACCTGGTTGACGCGGTGCTCGAATTCTTCAAAGGTCAGCGGCCGGTTGTCGAGCGCGCTGGGCAGGCGGAATCCGTACTCGATGAGGTTCTGCTTGCGCGAGCGGTCGCCGTGCCACATGCCGTGCAGTTGCGGGATTGTCTGGTGCGACTCATCAATGAACAGCAAATATTCGCGCGGCACGTAGTCCAGCAGCGTCGGCGGCGGCTCGCCCGGCAGCCGGCCGGTGAAGTGCCGCGAGTAGTTCTCGATGCCGTGGCAGTAGCCCATCTCCTTGATCATCTCCAAATCGAAGCGGGTGCGCTGATGCACGCGCGCGGCCTCCATCATGCGGCCCTGCTTTTCGAGTTCCTTCTCCCACCACGCGAGCTCTTCCAGGATTGAGCCGATGGCGGCGTTCTTGCGCTCCGGCTTCATCACGTAGTGCGTTTTGGGATAGATGGGCAGCCGCACGTGCTTCTGCTTCACGGTGCCAAAGAGCGGATCGATCTGCGCCAGCGATTCGACCTCGTCGCCCCAGAGCTCGATACGGTAAGCCGAGTCGTCATAGGTCGGGAAGATTTCGATGACATCCCCGCGCACGCGAAACGTTCCGCGCCGCAGGTCCGTGTCGGTGCGCTCGTAGAGGATTTCGACCAGCTTGCGCGTGATGTCTTCGCGCTTGATCTTCTGTCCCTTTTCCAGAAACAGCAGCATGCCGTAGTAGGCATCGGGCGAGCCGAGACCGTAGATGCAGCTAACGGAGGCTACGATGATGCAATCACGACGCTCGAACAGCGACTTGGTGGCCGAGAGGCGCAGCCGGTCGAGCTCGTCGTTAATCGTCGCTTCCTTTTCGATGTAAACGTCGCCCGCGGGAATGTAGGCCTCGGGTTGGTAATAGTCGTAATACGACACAAAGTACTCGACCGCATTGTGCGGGAAGAAGGCCTTGAACTCGTGATAGAGCTGCGCCGCCAACGTCTTGTTGTGCGCGAGAATCAGCGCGGGCCGGTTTACCTGCTCGATGACCTTGGCCATCGAAAACGTCTTGCCCGAGCCGGTGACGCCGAGCAGCACCTGGTGCTTGTCGTGATCGAAGACGCCGCGGGTGAGCGCCTGGATGGCGCTACCCTGATCGCCTTGCGGCTTGTACGAGCTGACGAGGCGGAAATCCATAACACGAATTGCCCAGCCGCAACGCCACGGAAAATGCCGCGAGCGGCCACAGAAAGGAATCTCAGCGGGTGGGCATCTCTCGATTATAAGGGAACTGGGTTCGCCTACGGCATCATGCCGTCATCGATCCACTGTCGGAACTTCGCCACCTGTTCCTTCGGCCACTCTCCGTCGCAGGGCATGCTGCCGTCTTCCAGTCGCGCGTAGATCGCGTCTGCGGACTTCTTCACATCTTCATACGACGACAGGTCCATACCGAAACTCTTCATGGCTTCGATATCGGGCGACTCGCGGAAGAGCGGGCGTATATCCTTCGCGAAGCTCAATGCCATATAAGGGCACCTCGTGCGCAA
>Ga0335073_10002153_pt1 | contig 26941 bp, 26 predicted proteins | sample Lox_Sample_22_FD_207093 | JGI IMG/M metagenome (GOLD analysis project Ga0335073, IMG submission 207093) | Soil microbial communities from Loxahatchee National Wildlife Refuge, Florida, United States - Lox_Sample_2.2 | ecosystem: Environmental > Terrestrial > Soil > Wetlands | place: USA...
CTGTGGCAGCAAAACACGATCTCCAGCCTGGAGAAGCTGGGACGTGACCTGAAGTATGCTGCACGCACTCTGGTGCGTACTCCTGGTTTTTCGACCGTCGCGATCGTCGTGATGGCGTTGTGCATCGGAGCCACGACATCCGTCTTCACCATTGTGCGTTCGGTGCTGCTGCGGCCGCTGCCCTTCCGTGATCCTGATCAGCTGGTGATGATCTACGAGCATTTTCGGGCCCCCGACATGAATGAGGGGTCGTTCAATTACAACGAGGTCTCGCCCCCCGATTATTATGACTGGCGTGCTCAAACCCACGGCTTTCAGGACATGGCGGCGTGGCGCTGGTGGCAGTTTAATCTCAGCGGCCAACGCGGAGAATTGCCGGAACTGGTAACTGCAGCCGCCGCGACCTGGAATTTCTTTCCATTGCTTGGCGTGCAGCCGGCCCTCGGCCGCACATTCACCGAGTCCGAAGACCGCGAAGGCGGAGATTTTGTGCTCCTTACATGGAGCATCTTTGAACGCCGCTTCGCCGCCGACCCTGGCATCATTGGAAGACAAATCCAACTTGACGGCAAGCCTTACACCGTCATCGGCGTACTCCCGAAGCGGTTCAGCTATCCCGACGCGACCGTTCAGGTGTGGGTTCCCTTTCAATCCGTGTTCAGGCCCGGTGGCATTCGTCATCGCGAGTATCACCAAACCTATGTGATCGCACGATTGAGGCCCGGCGTCAGCCTGGCCAGTGCCATAGGCCAGGTGGAAGCAGTCCAATACCGTTTACACACGCATTACCTAAATTTGCCGGTGCCGGAGGATGTTGCGCCGCGGACTCTGATCAACGACCTGGCAAAAGACGTAAAGAAGCCGCTGGCCGTCCTCATGTGCGCCGTGGCCTGCATGTTGCTGATTGGCTGTCTCAACGTGGCCAATCTGCTGGTGGCACGCGGAGCGGCACGCCAAAAGGAGATGGCGATTCGCACCGCATTAGGGGGGCAACGACTCGCGCTCGTCCGCCAACAAATGGCTGAGTGCATGTTGATCTGTTTCGCAGGAGGCGTGGCTGGCGTGTTGTTATCGCTTGCGGCTACCAAATGGCTCGCCACCACGTGGAAGGATCTTCCCAGCGCTCAGTCTATCCATGTGGACGGGGTGGTTTTGGGATTCGGTTGCGGTCTCGTATTCGCCGCCGCGTTGTTGGCCGGATTGCTTCCAGCCATATCATCCACGGGCAAAGCGGTGCTGGCCGCTTTGCGGGCCTCATCACGGACTTACGGCGGAAGCCTGTCGCGCACAGCGCTGCGCAAAACGATGCTTACCATAGAGATCGCAGTCACCGTAGTACTGTTGATCGCGGGGGGACTGCTGCTGAAGAGTTTCCTCCTGTTGCGAACCGCCGATATTGGTTGTGCGACTAGCGATTTGCTGACGATGCGTTTCAGTTTACCCGCGAGAGAATATGACAATCCCGAAAAGGTGAACGCTTTCGATGAGACGCTCCTGGAACGCCTGCGCGCCTCACCCGGAGTGCGCGCCGTGGCACTGGGCTCGGTACTCCCGGGAGCCGGATATGGCACCGACGATGTGTTTACGATTCCCGAACACCCCCCTGTGCAATCGGGTGAGGAGATGCCCACAGCACTGTTTCGACTGGCCGATCCTGGATACTTCAGTGCCCTGCAGATTCCGCTTTTACAGGGGCGCTTCTTCACCAGCCAGGACCGGGCGGGCCAGCCTAATAAAATCATCGTCAGCCGCCAGTTTGCCCGCAGGTATTTCCCCGGCGAGAATCCGATAGGAAAGCGCCTGCATTTCGCCGCCTACAGCAATGCCGATTACGAGATCGTGGGCGTGGTTGGCGATACGCTGTGGCAGGAGGGTCAGCCGTCGATGGCGACCGCGTACTTTCCCATCCTTGAGTGGCCTCGGAACGTTGAACTCTCGATTGCGGTGCGCACCGCCTCCAACCCTCTGGCCTATTCCATTCCGGTGCAAAAGCAAATTGCCGCGCTCGACCCCGGATTGCCCGTCTCCGACGTGCGGACCATGGATGAGATCATTGGCGAGTCCACGGTCAATGCCAGTCTGAGCTCAACCCTCGTGCTGTCGTTTGCGCTGCTTTCCCTGGTGCTGGCCTCAGTGGGGCTGTACGGTGTTCTCTCGTACCTGACCACCCAGCGGACGATGGAGTTGGGTATTCGCGTCGCTTTGGGGGCGGGCCAGCAGCAGGTGCTGCGCCTAATGCTGTTCGATGGCCTGAGACCCGCGCTTCTGGGCCTCGGATTCGGCCTGATCGCAAGCTCCGGTGCTATGCGTCTGATCCAATCGATGCTCTATGAAACCCGGCCGCTCGATCCGGCGATCTTCGCGATCGTGACGGCCACACTGCTGCTGGTCGCTGCGTTGGCCTGCCTGGTTCCGGCGTGGAGGGCATCGCGGATCGATCCGATACAGGCATTGCGAGCGGATTAGTCCGATAGTCTGCTATCGGACCAGGCAGTCTCGACGGGCGCAACACCGCACCTCCATCAACAAGACTCAGGCATCGGAAGATTAATATCACCGTATGCATCTGCTGCTCACAGGTTCGTCCGGATGGCTGGGCCGGTTCCTCGCACCCAGACTGCGCAATGCAGGCCACACCGTCACGGGACTGGATGTGGCGCAAGGCGTCAACACTGACATCATTGGATCGGTTTCAGATCGCGCGATAGTCGATCAAGCGTTTAGCCGGGGCATCGAGGCAGTTATCCACGCAGGTGCGCTTCATAAACCCGACATCCTCCGCTATCCGGCGAAGGCCTTTCTCGATGTCAATGTCACCGGTACCCTTAACCTTCTGGAGGCGGCGAGGGAAGCACGTCATGACCGTTTTGTCTTTACCTCCACTACGTCACTGATGATCAGTCAGGTGATACGCGAGGAAAATGCCGACGCCGCTGTATGGCTGGATGAGGCGACGGGGCCGCTCGCTCCCCGCAACATTTATGGGGTGACCAAGCTCGCAGCCGAGGGTCTGTGCCGGCTCTACGCGGCTGAGCATGGACTCGCTTGCATAGTACTACGGACATCGCGATTCTTCCCTGAGGACGACGACACGCACTGTATATTGACGGGAGAAAATCTCAAGGCGAACGAACTGCTGCATCGTCGTCTAACGGTCGAGGACGCGGCCGAAGCGCATCTTGTCGCACTGGACCGCGCACCCGTCCTCGGTTTCGACACTTTTATCCTGTCGGCGCCGACTCCCTTTGATCGGGCCGATGCTCTGGACTTGAAGCGAAATGCGTCCGCTGTCATCGCTCGCTACTTCCCAGACGCCCCCACTCTGTATAAGAGACGCGGCTGGGTGCTTCCACCAAGCATAGGTCGAGTCTACGATTCAAGCCACGCCGAAAGGGGGCTTGGCTTTCGCTGCCACACCACCTTTGCCGACGTGCTTGCAGCTCTGCGGGACGGCTCCGAACTGCCATTCGCACATGATCCGTTTTACGTTTCACCCAAGGAACAGCTTCCTGTTCATCGATCAGAGACCCCCGAATAAACCAATATCTTGAAACCAGGATCTTGTGTTTGTGGTTAAAGAAGAGCAGTGGAAGACTGGTTAAAACAGGGCAAATTAGTGAAGTACACACTTGACAGTGCAGTGGTACCGGGAGGCGCAATCGCCTTAGGAGCACTTCAGAGGTTTCCTAGAACTTCTCTTCAAATTCGGCAAACTCCGATTCGAGTTTCCATTGCTCATGAGCACGCTCGTTGACAGCGAGAAATTCCGAGCAGGCCTGAGAGGGGTTGCCGCCGAGGCTGCTAGCGCAGACCGCGACCGGGCGAAACGAGGTTCGAGTGCCGGACCACAAGCTCTCCCCCGGCAAAAAGCTGTGTTCGAGGCTCATGCGCGTCATGCGCTTCAACGTGGTGTACGGTAGCGCAAAGTCTTCCTCGGCGCGCAGATATTCATGCGTCATGTCGGAACGGCTGACTCCTTCGTCGTCGGTCGAAAGCGCGACGGGTACCCCATACTTCAGATAAACCGGGAGGGGATGATTCTCGCCGCTTACGTGAAGGATCAAGTCGTTTGATGTGAGATTGATTTCCACCAGAACGTTTCTCGCAACCATTTCCTTCATCAGTGCGATCGGATCCTCTTCCATCATCACGGAAACGCCGTGTCCGATGCGCTCGGCGTGGCCACGTTCGACCGAAGCGCGGATATGGAAAGTCAGATCTTCAGGCTTAACGAGTCCCATGCCGAGTTCGCCGGCATGCAAACTGATGTGAACCTTCGGATAGATAGTGTGTAAGTAATCGAGCATGGCCATGTGCAAGTTGAAGTCGTGAATAGGAACATACCAGTCTTCAGGATCGACCAGGTTCAGGCCGACAAATCGGGGATCGGAGGAAGCGAGTTCAAAGCCAAGGACGATTTGTGCAAACACAGCCTGGGGAGGCAATGCGCGCAGGACCTGATAAATATAGCGGACCGTTACGTCACATCCGGGTTCGGCCTTGGGCGTTCCACACCTTAATTCGGAGCGAGTCTTGGCTTCGTCTTCGGCGAGTTTCTCACTGGTAGCGGCGACAACGTCTCTGAGTCCGCCGGCGAGAAGCCGTTCGCGCATGGCCGGGAAATCGTCGCTCCAGCCGAGTTTCATGCCAAGATCTGCCGCTGCGCTTCCGTCGGCGGTGTGCATGAACTCGATGTACTGCACGTGTTCCTTGGCGGCGCGATTGATGACGCTGGCGACTGCTTCGGCAACATTCGCGTGAGACGCAAGGCTGAACTTATCGAAGCTGGCGAAGAAGTGATCATGAGCCGATTCGTGGCCGGGTTGGAAGTTACGCATGGACCAGGCATCGATCACCTGGTTGTAGAGGTCCTGATCTCCGTAGGCACACCGCACCCCTGGCCTTTTCGAATGTTGCTCGCAGGCGTCGCATGGAGGCGGAACCAGTTTCGACGTGGCCCGCTCGACACAGAGGTTGTCGGAGGCAGCGAAGTCGATGAGATCCTCAGCATAGACAGCGCCATCGAGGTGATTGTGCAGATCGCCACCCTTGGGCATTTGATGAAGGAAGGCGAGCAGCAGTGGCGGCTGTTGCCTGACGGAGTTCAGGTAACGAGCCGTGTTCTGTTCGCCCGTCTGGGCTGCGAGAGACACAGACACAACTAGGAAGAGAGCAAAAAGCGAATTGGTTCGCATCAAAGCGTTCTCCAATTGGGTTGGGTTTGGATTGGCAACTGGTCGCCGAGACAATGCCCTCCCATCGACCAGTCCCGTGGGCAGGTCTTGCTATATAGTGCCTCCGTGCACTGGGCCAAAGAATGCCCCGCGCACACTTGCGATTCCCCGCCCACAGACGCAAAGGGCTTTCCTTGCGACCCTTCGGTAAAGAGACAGAGGTTCCACAACTTTTGATCGCCTTTCGCCCCGAGACTCTTGCCTCCCCTTCATAGAAGGAGCTCAACTATTAACCCGTCTCCCGCATATCCCCCCGGCTTGAGCCCGAGCCCCTCTGGCCCGCTGACTCCAGCTCTATGCATTCGCTGGGAAACAGTCTTCGTCGGCTACCTACTCGCTATCGACAGCGCCACACATACTTGTCAACGCGAGAAGATGCGTAAACTAGATGCGATGGGCAGGCCAATAATTAACATGTGCGTGACCAGGCCTTGTATGAGAGCGTGAAGTTGATAGGGCCCAGTCGCGTGGAGTCCACACAGCGGCAGCACAACCAAGTTCATGACCAAAAAGACAGCGATCCCATAGAACATCCCGCAGACTAGAAAATGTTGTTTGAGAAAATCGAGCTTCAAGCTGACGAGACAGTAAACGGTCGCAGCTGCGTAAGCGATAAAGTAGTGTAGGCAAACACCGAGAATCCATATTGCGGTCCCGCCATGTATGGCGCCCTGGCCTAACAGCCCAGCGGCGATGGCACGCGGCACGGCCCAACCGAAAGTGATGAAAGCCGAAACAAGGTCGAGCGATCCTGCAGTTGCACCACCAATCACGATGGCCAGCGAAATTGCAGATCCGCGATGGGCAATTTTAGTTGGCTTCAAATTCACTGCATCACCTCGATTGAATCAATTCAGCTGCGTCGTATAAACCTGCCTCCGTCTATGACGACGGCCATGCCGCGGATGTGGTATTGGTTCATGAGGGGTCGGATGGCACCGTCAACGGCGCTTTTTTCTCGGCCGCGCGGTGTCTCAGCGGCGTGCGTCTTAGCTGTCGCCACGCAAAGAGCAATGAACGCGGCTGCGGCCAGCGGGCGGGTTTTGAAGGTCATGGGCGGGGTACCTTTCTGGTCTCTCGGCGGGCGTGGTAAGTTCGCTGTACTGAAGAGCAGTTTTTATCCGCTCGATCTTAGATGGGAGAATCAAGGGGCCTTTTCGGCTCATACTGCATCGCCACCGCTCCCGAGCCGAATTCCAGCCGACCCACGAGGCTAAAGTCGAGATGCTTCGATAACCCAGCGAACAACGTCGGTCCGTGGCCCACGAGCCTGGGCTGGACTACAATTTCGAATTCATCGATCATTCCCAACTCCGCCAGCGCAAGCGGGAGTTTCACGCCGCACACGAAAAGCCCCTTGCCCGATTCCTGCTTCAGCTGCTGAACTGCAGTCGCCAGGTCCCCACGCACAAGTTCAGCGTTCCAATCAACCCTGTCCAAAGTGCTGGAGACGACGTACTTTTTCGCCGCATTGATCGTCCGGGCGAAGGGCTCCATCCAATCAGGCCTCGTTTGTGCCAGCGCTGGTGACCGCCACCCAGCCTCCATGATCTCGTAGGTTTTCCGGCCAAAGAGGATGGCATCGGCCTGGGCAAGGTTCTCCTCGGCGCGACGAAACAAGGTCTCGTCCACGAGCATCACACGATGATCGCAGCACCCGTCCAATGTAACGTTGATGGAGTAGCGAAGGGGTCGCATTACGTAAGGTTACCGTCGACCGTGAGCATCCCAAGCGAATCTTGACGAGGGGGCAGAATCCTTTGACGAACGGCGTAGATGAATCTGTCAACCGGCTCTTTACCAGAGTTCCAGGTTGGAAGGGGATGGAAGCTGAATGCTCCTTTTCGGCAGACGTACATTCGTCAGCCCCGAGCAGGACTGATTCAGCGGTCATCCCGGACTCTGCTACGATCTGAGGAACGGCCGTGATTTCGCTTTATGCCATGCGTCAGCTTTACGACTTCAACTGTTGGGCTCGCGATCGTCAGCTTGAAGCGTGTCGTTCGTTAACACCGGAACAGTTCGGCAGGTCATTCGGAGGTGGCTGGTCTTGTATCCGCGATACGTTGGCCCATTTAGTGGACAACGAGGCATATTATCTGCATCGATGGCGTGGGCACTCGAGAGAAGAAATCATCGCATCGATGGGGTTCTCCCGTAGCGACGAGCGTGCCCGATATTGGGTCACGGAGTTTCCAACTCTATCCAAGGTTGAAGAGCGCTGGCAAAGCGTGGAATGCGAAGTACGAATTTACCTGGATTCCCTGCAGGAGATCGAGCTGTCAGAGACGGTCGTCTACACAGATAGCAGAGGCCGACGCTGGTCATACCCATTGTGGCAATTGATGCTTCACTTTGCAAACCATCAAACTTATCATCGGGGTCAAGTCTCCGTACTGCTAAGGCAACTTGGCGTTACATCACCGGCAACTGATCTGCTCGATTTCTATTCGGCTGCGCAGACGGGTGAGCGTCGCTAAATGGTGCGAGCAAATCAGAAGTAACCTTTCCAAACCGCAGTCAGAATAACCAGATACTGACCTGTTGAGCCGACTACAGGTCAGTAATCGGCGTGGGTGAGCGCATTGGCGATAATGAGTCAAAGGAGTTATATAGAGAAGGATTATAGACATGTCTGATTTGGAAAATCGTGTGGCTCTGGTCACCGGTGGCTCGCGCGGCATCGGCAAGGCGGTCGCTTTGGCGTTGGCCGATGCGGGAGCAGCGGTCGCTATCAACTACCGGGAGCGCAGCGAAGAAGCTATGGGTGTCGTCGAAACCGTACGCAATAACGGTGGCCGCGCTGCTGCGTTCTGCGCCGACGTTTCGCTTCGCATCGCAGTCGAAAGCATGGTCCATCAAATCGAAGAACAGTTCGGTCCAATCGGCATCCTGGTCAACAACGCCGGGGTGGCTGAGACACGTGGAATCGACGATGTCACCGAAGAGGACTTCGACCGCGCCATCGCGGTCAATCTGAAATCCGTCTTTCTATGCACGCAGGCCGTTCTCCAGGGCATGCGGACGCGTCATTGGGGCCGAATCGTCAATATCTCCTCCATCGGGGCGCGCATCGGCGCCGGCTCGGCCAGCGTCGCCTATGGCGCCGCCAAGGCTGGAGTCGAAGGTTTGGCGCGCGCCTACGCCCTGCGGCTCGCACCTGAGGGCGTGACGGTCAACGCTGTCGCGCCGGGCCTGATCGACACCGAGATGGGCAAGCCGCTGATCGCGGCGGGGGTGGTCGCACGCATTCCGGTCGGGCGCGTCGGACTTGGGAGCGAGATCGCGCAGGCGGTGTTGCTGCTCGTGGACAATGGCTTCATAACCGGCCAGACGATTATGGTCAATGGCGGCGCGCTCTTTTCCTAAGTAGCACGCGCCAATTCATAACTTCAGGCCAAAGCACGTTTCCAAGACCGCTCAACCCCCAAATCACGCATGGCGATCCGCATCAATTGATACGCCCTATGAGACCCTCGCGTCACGCATTCGGTGCTGGTTGAGCAGGAGATGATCACGACTGCTTACTGCGCAGTCTTAGCCTTTGAGGGAAGGAATTCAAGAGGGAGAGATGCCATGCCACGAACGTATCGCCACCCGGACGGAGTCCGTATATAAGTATCGCTGAACCAGACGTGCCACTCGAACGGTTTCCCCTTATCAATCCCTTTCGTCCACAGTTTTGAAGTCACAACCGCGGTGTTGCCCCATACCCCAACGGTCTTATCGGAGTCCTCGTTATGCTCGTATTGAATATCCTTATCGCGCGCGCTGTTGAGGAGTTCGGCCCTCGTATGGACCTGTCCGGTGCCCCATACCACGACAAAATCGTCGGCAAGAATGCTAGCCATTGTGTCGGCGTCATTGTTCTTGACCGCAGCCTGATACTTGTCGTCAAGGGCTGCTATGGTCCTTTGATCTTCCGTTGAGTCCGCGCTGGCGGCTAGGCCTCCCAGAATTGCGAGCGCTCCGATCAAAGCGATTGCGAGCTTGGTTGTCTTCATTGAGTCGTCTCCTACGTGTTCGATGAATGGTTCAATTCGCTACGCAGCCATCCTAGGGACGCCGCAGAGGAGGCCGACACGTGTTTTTGACGAACTGTCCCGCCGTGATGCCGAACGGGATTGATGTCTTTGCGAGCGCGGTTGGCGGAAGGCTACTCCATCGAAAGCCGGCAGAGGCGCGGAATTGGCCGTGGCAGAATAAAGCAGTAATGTCGCCTGGGATGCGCCAACGGATACGGCTGATCGCGGGAATCTGGCTCGGCTGGACGATCGCAGGGCTTTTCTACATCGTCCAGGAGACGGTGCCGAGACTCTATCGGGGTGGCGCCGTGCCATGGAAATATGTGTTCGTCGACTGGATGACGGGCATGTATGTTTGCGCGGCGCTGACCCCGACGCTCCTTTGGCTTGGCAATCGGTGGCCGATCGAACGCCGAGTCGCCTACGTCACATTGCATCTCTGTTTCAGCGTAATTTTCTCGATCCTCGTCGCGGTGATCGAAGCCCCGATTTTGCTGCTGCTCGGCGTCTTCCCATCTCCTTCACCTCCTCCGTCGATCGCCGCAGGAGTGAAAATCATGATGTCGTTCGGCATCCAGGGCGGTGTCATCCGTTATTGGGCCGTGATCGCGCTTCATGCGGTGTACAGGTCGCAGAGGAACACCAAGGCTCGCGAGCGAGAGGCATTCGAGCTGAAGGTGAAAGCATCCGAACTCACCCAGCAGCTTGCAACAGCGCAACTCGGTTCCCTGAAGATGCAGTTGCAGCCGCATTTTCTGTTCAATACGCTTGGTGCCATCATGGTCCTGATTCAGCAGCAGAAGACAGCGCAGGCCGAAGCCATGGTTGAGAAACTGGGGGATCTCCTCCGTCTCACGCTCGATGACGTGGAGACCCAGGAAGTGCCGCTCTGGCGCGAACTCGAATTCCTGCGGTTGTACCTCTCGATCGAGCAGGTCCGGTTTGAAGACCGGCTGCGTGTGCGAATTGCCCCGACCGCACTGTCCGAAGTTCTCGTCCCGCATATGGTGCTGCAGCCGATCGTTGAGAACGCCGTCCGCCACGGTCTTGGTCAGAGCGAGGAAGCGGTGACAATCGAGGTGGTTGCCACCAGTTCCAATGGGTCGCTTATCCTCATGGTGTCCGATGATGGTCCTGGACTTCTCTCTCCCAGGCCCGGCCGCTCCGGAATCGGATTGACGAATACCAGAAGCCGGTTGGCACGGCTCTATGGCGATAGCGCGCACCTCGTCATCGAGCAGGCCGCAAGCCGAGGTGTGCGGGTTACGATCACACTACCGATCCGGCTGGTTCCGCCCGAGGGGTCGCGGTGCGACTGAGCGTCCTCGTTGTGGATGATGAGCCCATCGCGCGCGAAGGGCTAAAGCTGTTGCTCGGCCGTCAGCCCCAGGTCGAGTCAGTGTGGGAAGCGCGAAACGGACGAGAGGCAATTGCTTTCATCCGTGACAAGAAGCCGAACCTGGTACTTCTTGATGTACAGATGCCGCGGACCGATGGCTTCGCGGTGGTCCATGCCGTCGGAGCGGAGCACATGCCGCCGATTATCTTCGTGACAGCGCACGACCAGTATGCGATCCAGGCGTTCGAAATCGCTGCGATCGACTATCTCCTCAAACCGGTAACCGAGGAACGCTTTGGCCTCGCGTTCAAGCGGGCCGTTGGCAGGCTACAAGACGTGCCACACGAGGATGCCACAAGACAATTGATGGCGATGCTCGATGCCATCGCGAATCCGCCGCGGCAACTTGAGCGATTCGCGGTTCGATCTGGCGAGAACACCCTTTTCGTGCCAATCAGCGAGGTGGATTGGATCGAAGCCGACCAGAACTACGTCCGGCTCCATGCGGGTCCGGCAACCCACCTATTACACGTACCGATGAACACCCTAGAAGGCGTGCTCGATTCCAACCGCTTCCTGCGTATCCATCGGTCGCACATCGTCAACATCCGGCGTATCGCGCAGCTGTGGTCGATTGCGCACGGTCAGTATGCGATCGAACTCAAGTCAGGGCAGCGTCTGCAATCGGGGCGCACCTACAACGAGCGCATCCGCCGCGCGCTTACAAATCCATTCTGACTGTTTCGCGGAACTCCGTGGAAGGACTGTAACGGTCGCAAGTTCACCAGCTTGGATAGCCGAAAAGAAGTCCACCAGGTCGGTCGGAGGTGATGCAATGCCACGTTGCCTTAACAATACCGAGATTGTATGGCTCCATGGCCGAAAAGGATCCTCTGCGGCCATGAGCAGGAGACCGGTCGCACCACCATAAGAACCGCGACGTCAGTACGGAATTCCAGATGGGATTTTGGCCATGCACAATCACGGGCTAACTGTCTTGTCTGCCAAGGGTTGTTACGGAGGCCTCCTTGCCCGGGCAAATTTTGTCCTCTCTCGCTGAACCTTTCCGGTCCGTCCTGCTCTCGATGTACGCAGGCGATTCCCAGCAGGGAATCGATGGCGAGAAGCATTCGATTGATCCTGCGATCGGCATCAGTCCGGCCGAAGGCATGTGGATCTATGAATTGTGCCGAAGGAGCAAGCCGCAAGCCACGCTTGAGATTGGCCTGGCGTGCGGGTTCAGCACGCTCTATTTTCTGGCGGCGCTCGTGGAGAATGGCAGCGGACGCCATACTTCGATTGATCCACACCAATTGAAGGTCCCTGGACAATGGGCCGGAATCGGCCTAGCTCACGGAAGCCGCTTCGGAGGAGAAAGGTTCCGCTTTCTTGAGGAGCCGTCGTTCGCTGCAATCCCTCATCTTGCCGACAATTCTGAGCACTTCGACATCATCTTTATTGATGGAAGACATTTTTTCGACGTTGTGGTGACCGAGTTCACTCTGGGTGCGGAGTTGTGCTCGATGGGCGGGCACATAGTCCTGCATGACATGTGGCTGCCAGCAATTCGACGAGCTGTCGCATTTCTCCGCGCGAACAGAACAGACTTCAAATACATCACAACTCCAGAGCCGAACATTGCGGTGTTCCAACGCACCGGAACCGATGACCGGCAGTTCAAGCACTTTGTTGATTTTTGCGACCCGGATACGAAATAGTCGCACTGTAATGAGGGTCAGGCGGCGCGAAGGATCAGGGCGGCTCAGGTCCCGGCTGCACATATCCGTCCCCGGCATCGACGAGCCACTGTTAAGCGCCCGGTACTGAAGCTGGCGTCCACTGGGCGAAAAATGCGTGCCATGAACCGTTCGTCCATAGATAGTAATCGGCGTAGTAATTCTTATAGGAAATCCCGTTAACTCGGTGTTCCGACGCAAGGCCGTACGCCACTGCGACATCGTCGTGCAGAAGTATGGTGATTTGAGGCAGGGCTGCAGCTTTCTTAGCCATGCCTCTATTCTTCTCCGTAAGCGCAAGTTCATCGCTACGGTGATAGATGCTGCCGTTTCTCATGATTTCTGTGAAGTCCGGTGTCAACAGGCACGTCATTGATTCGGTGTCGCCGCCAAGAAAAGCCAAATTCCATGCATTTTCCAGGATTAGTATGGTGGAAACATCCCGTTTCTCGTTAACGAATGCCCGGTTATTGCAGGTAGCGCCAGCGTTAGTCGTGAAGATGGCGAAAAGAAGAGCCGCGAAGGTGCAGGACAATGAGTTTGTCACAATCGATCTCCTGTTCTGAAAGAGTTTCGAGTTAATCGCGTTAAGGTCCTTTGTGATTTGAGCCGATAATTGCGCTCGTGTGTGCTCGCCGAACTCCCTGAGCAAAAGCGGTTCGCGGTAACGAACTCACTGCGACAGGTCACTGGTAGTCCAGGCCTGACGATCTCGGAAGTGGGTGCGCTACGCTCCACCGGGTGATCCGAACCAGGTAGCCAGCGCGTCAGCGAGTTCCAGTTGGGTTTGGTTTCCAACCCAGGCGACATATCCGTCGGGCCGGATCAGCACTGCGCCTGGGGCAGGGACCGCGCCAAGGACCGGAAGCTCCCACGCACCAGCATACTTGGCGTCGATCTGCCGTACCCGATTCGCCCAAGGCGCGACTTGGAGGTCGCCGGGTTCACCGAGGTTAAGAAGCACCGGCCGGGCATCGTGCAAAAGGTTGAAAAATCGCAACGGGCCGTTGGCTGTGATCAGGTCGAGATTCGGCATACGGCGGCCCAGCAGCGGATGTGCCCCGCCGAGGTCGTAGTGGATGTCGAGGCCCGACAACTCCGCAGTCAACATCCTCCGAGGTTCGTTCATGCTGAGGAATTTCGAGAAATAGTCACACAGTGCTTTCGAGCGATCATCTGTGCGCCAAAGTGCGACCTGTGCCATCGTATTGCGCAGCACTCGGGCAGCGACCGGGTGCCGTTCGGCCTGATAAGTGTCAAGCAGCTTCTCCGGAGATGTCTTTTTCACCACCTGTGCCAACTTCCATCCCAGATTCACGGCGTCCTGAACTCCGATGTTGAGGCCTTGGCCGCCCATTGGGGGATGCACGTGCGCTGCGTCGCCGGCCAGCAGCACTCGTCTCTCGCGGTAGGCTGCAGCCTGCCGTGTCATATCGGTGAACCTGGAAATCCAGGTGGGACTGTGGATCCCGAAATCTGTCCCGTAGACGGCGACCAGCGCTTCACTAATATCGCGCAACGTCGGTTCGCGGGCAGCTCCCACCTGCCGTTCGGTCAGTACCACCCTCGCCCGCCTTCCATCCTCCAGTTTGCCGATCGCATGGGACCCGACAGCGTCTTCCCGGAAGCCCCATACCGGTTCTTTGGCTGTTTCGACCTCGGCAATCAACCAGCTCTTCGTTGCATCCCAACCGGGAAATTCGATGCCAGCTGACTTTCGGATCAGACTACGTCCTCCATCGCACCCGACCACGAATTGGGCGCGCAGCGAGTTGCCATCAGATAATTCGACGTCAACGCCGGTGTCATCCTGCGCGCAGCCCATCACTTCACTTCCGCGATAGATCGGCACCGCAAGTTCGCCAACCCAGCCGGCCAGGATGCGCTCGGTATGACTCTGCCACAGCCCAAGCACATAGTTATGTCGAGTCGGGAAATCGGTAATGTCCAGAGAAATATGGTGAAAGCTTACCGCGGGATGCGTCTGGCCCTCGGAGAGGAACCGATCAGCGATGGCGCGCTGGTCCAGCACCTCGATCGTCCGCGAGTGCAAACCGCCCGCGCGCAAACCGGCTATGTCCTGGCTGGCGCGCCGCTCGACAATGGCGACATCCACGCCCGCTAATGCCAACTCCCCCGCCAACATCAGCCCGGTCGGCCCTCCCCCGACAATTACTACTGCGTGCTCCGTCATCCTGCCTCCAATTTCTGTAGGTTCTTCGCCTCAGGCAACGATGATGCAGTATGATTCCTGTCTTGCCGCAAGCCCCCAAGTGCGCTATATTCTAAAGTAGGGGAAGTAATTCATCTTCTAAATTGTTCAACTTGCTAGAACAGCCCCTTTGCGAATCCCCCGCGCTGTACATGATCTTCTAAAACAAGGGCGTCCCGATGGCCAGTCATCGCCAATCATCGGCCCAGTGACAAAAAGGGCAGGTCAACCAGCACTGAATTTGTAGTTCGGTGGCCAGCGATGGGCCGGGTTCAAGCGGCTCTGTGCCCCATTGGAAGGCTCTCAAGTGTCACCGGCAAATTCACGCGCCGGGTGCGGCGAATCGCAGCGTCTCGCGAGTATCGCCTTCGGACATCCCGAGAATGATGCCGCACTGTTTCAATGCATATGCAACTGACCAACAGGTTCAACGATCGGAAAGTCCGGATTGAATTGGACCAGTAGCGCGAACAAATCGGATATCGCGTTCAAGTCTCCTGAGCTCGCGATATCGCCCTGCTTCATTGCATCCGCAAGCGTTCTCTGCCCTAAGACGACGCTTTCAAACACCGGCCGCGTGCTTGTTACCGTAGCGACTGCATCCGGGGCGGCTTTGCCGGTTGTCCAGGTCAGAGCGCCGTGTTCCAAAGTGGACGCAAGCGACTCGCGTGTATCCGTGAAATGCCAATTGATTACGATTCTTTTCGTTCCGGCTCGAGGCCCATCTATACGTGTACCGAGGTAATCAAATACATCGCCAATCGACATCACATGCAGAACTTGTGGGCTAATGCCTGGGGCATACCGTGCATCACTCGGGACACCGCGGCGCATTTCCCGCGCTGCCTGAAGGTAAGCGTTTCGCCAATTCGCCGATTCGGCAAGGTATCCCAGTTGTTCGAAGGCATCCGCGGCGAGATTGCGCGCCTCTGAATTCATGGGGTCGGCAAAGACGACCTGATCCATGACCTCGGCCACCCAGCGGTAATTGCCCCCTTTGAAGTCATCCCGGGCCCGCGCGATCACGGCTGCAGGCCCGCCCATGTATTCGAGATATTTTCTTGCTTCTTCGACACGAGGCAGGCAATCAAGAGTTGCAGGGTTTCCGTCATACCAACCGACGTAACGCTGATATACGGCCTTGGAATCCTGCGAGAGCGTGCCGTAATAACCTCGCACGGACCAGTCAGCTTCGAGGCCAGGCGGCATCGTAAGGTCCTCAGCAATCTCGGTAGGCCCGAGTCCCTCATTCATCATGCGGACCGTCTGGTCATGAATGTATTTGTAAAGGTCGCGGTGATTCACCAAGTACGCTCGTACGCGATCGTTACCCCATACCGGCCACGTATGTTGATCGATCGCTACCAGGGCGTCCGAGCCGAATTGTTCAAGCGCGACATTGAGATATCGCGACCAACGATTTGCGTCACGCACTCCGGTGCCGCGAAGTGGCAGCAGATTGTGAAGTGTGTGACCCGCATCTTCAGCCACATCCAGGACACGCGACTGTGGCAGGTAAATCAGCATTTCCGAGGGCGCTTCCGAGTCGGGCGCGAGTTGAAATACGAACTTCACTCCATCGATGGTACGGCTTTCTATCGACTGCCGAATGATGTCGTTTGGCGAGATTATTGGTCCAGCCCCGCTCGGCCCACGGGAATCGCTCTTGCCTTCGCCATTATCGACATTCCCCCTCACTCCGAACGGGAGAGATAATCCAAATTGATACTGCGCGCGCCGTCCTTTCAGGTTTGCCGCGAAACCGAATTCAGTGGTGATGGCCTCCATGAAGCCCGATGGAGCAATGATCTTGACTTTTCCGGTAGCAGCCTCGGCAGGCGAGATCACACCGCTTGCGCCGCCATAGTGGTCGGCGTGACTGTGGGTGTAGATTACTGCCACAACTGGTTTGTGTGGACGATGTGCAAAATAGAGTTTTAGGGCTTCGCTCGCTGCACCGGGCGTGAGGAGAGTGTCGATGACGATAATACCGGTCCGAGCTTCGACGATCGTCATGTTGGCCACTGAGAAGTCCCGAACCTGATATACGCCGTTGGCTACCTCAAACAGCCCGCTAATGGCATTGAGTTGCGCCTGACGCCAAAGGCTTGGATTTACTTCTGCCGGCGGCTTGCCGTTAAGAAAAGCATACCGATCTGGATGAGCTACATCAGGGGTCGTTGCAATGAACCCACGCATTGCGTCATTGAAGTCCTGTCTATCGCTAAATGGCAGCTGCGATTGGACTGCGCGGTTGGCGGCGCGGACGGCAGGTTCTGCAGGTCTTGATTCCTGAGCTTGAAGAGGAGGAACAATCACAATCATTGCGATGAAGAGTCGTCCCCATCGCATCGCCCAAGCAAAAGGCTCCGCTCCGGGCTTTCTTTTCAGCCCCATCAGCATGGTCTTCATATTTGCGGCTGGCGTCAAGCTGCTGCCCCTTGCAGGAATGCTTCTTCGGCCGAAGGATGGACCAATAACTTTTTCAAGGTGGAATATCTGAGCGCACATGCGTTTCGAAACCAGGTTCATCCCCCAAAAATGTTTGCCGCTGTTCAGCTCTTGGTCCGAGTCAACGCGCCAGGTATCCTCCGTTGATGAACAGAGTTTGCGCCGTAATCCACTGCGATTGTGGCGAAGCCAGAAACTCGATCAAGGGAACAACGTCATCCACATGGCCGAGCCGGCCGGCGATACTCGCCGTGGCCGCCCGGGCCATTGACTCAGGAGTCTCGGCGCTTCGGTAGAATTCGGTATCGATGGGCCCGGGAGCAACCACGTTCACGGTTACTCCACGGGAACCGATTTCCTTCGCCAAAGCACGAGTAAAGTCTTCGAGAGCGGCCTTGGCACCCGCGTATACAGAATAGAGCGGGATTGTTGCGCCCAGTATGGTTGTGCCCATGCTAATGATTCGACCATGATCGGCAATCCGGTGCGCGGCTTCTTGCATCACGAAGAACGCCGCCTTTGCGTTGATCCCAAACGATCGATCGAATTCGGATTCGTCGATTTCCATGAATGGCTTCTTAATCACCAATCCCGCGTTATTAATTACGATGTCCACTCGCCCGAAGGCCGTCTCGGTTGCATCGAACAACTCCTTCACGACCTTCAGATCGACTAAGTCTCCGCAGACTAGTGTTGCGCTTGCACCTTGGTCGCGGATTTGGCGTACCGTCTCCTCCGCATCGGCCGTTGCCTCCGGTCGGTGACAGTGCACTGTAATGTCAGCGCCCAATCGTGCGAGAGCCACGGCAAAGGCGCGGCCCATGTTTCGCGCGCTGCCCGTGGTAATCGCCGCCTTGCCGGACAGAGGCCTGCATTCGCTTGTCACTCCCTTTGTCCTTTCACTTGGATTTGATCGGCCCTAGTCGAGCCCCATGCCATTGACTACAGTGCTGCGTGGTCGAGAATTCTCACAAAGAAGATGCCATTGCACGGAGTTAACCAGCCCGGATGGGGGCCACGACATCGTAGGTAGCACAGAGACGCTTTTGACTTTTTCCGTTGATGCCCATGCGTGGATTCAATTCACGGATCAATGAAGTTGGCTGAAAACGAACCCATGCATCTGGGCCTTCGAATGACAAGCAAAACACATGGTCCCTGAGTCGTGAATGGCGTCATGCGTCTGGTCGCTGCCCCAGAACCGTTCAAACTGCCATCCGCCCGTGCTCTTGTAAAGACTCGAATTCCTGATCATCACATCGACTCTTTTGCGCTCTCCCTCGACGATGACCCCGTTCTTCGGTTGGGCTTCGCGCAATTCGTAAACGATGATCGAGCCATCCGAGAAGTCACCCGAAGCATAGCCCTCGACAGCTTTCTGATTTGCAAAGATGTCGTGCATCCCTTCTTCACTCATCAGTTTCGCATCGGCGCCGGGCAGGACGACTCCCGTTCCTACGCGCACCCACCGCCGGAAGTTGTCCGGATACAGCAGGGATTCAGCCCTTAGAACGCTGAGCGAAAGCACTGCCGCAGTCGCAAGCAGCATGAGCAAGGTGGTTTTCACGCCGGCCTCCATTCCGGGATCAGTGTGTGTCCCGCGGACCGTTCCGGAAAAGCAGATTTTGACCAGTTGGTGGCACAATTTGGCGAACGGGTCGGACGAAGCGGTCAAAAGGGATTGCTCACCAAAGCTCTCAGCTTGTCAGAATAGGTTCGGCCGGACTGCAGGCGTGCACCGTCTCGAAGCGTGATCACATATTCCCCATGCGCACCGGGCTCCAGGTGCCGGATCCGGTTCACGTTGACGATGACCGAACGGTGGATGCGAAGGAAAGTCTCCGGGTCGAGAGATTTCTCCAAAGTGTTCATCGTTACGTGGAGCAAATGATTCGTTAGGCCAGAGTGCAGTTCCACGTAATTCTCGGCGGCTTGTATCCAGTCCACGTCTTCGATAGCCACGAACTCGGTTTTGCTTGCGGATCGCACTGCAATGCGCTTCAGATATTTCCGGGGCGACGCAACGGTCTCGAGCAGCCCGATAATCTGCCGGCTCACATCCGCTGCGTGCGAAAGGATGCCGCCTTTGGCCCTTGCCAGCGCCCGATAGAAACGCTCCTCGATTACCGGCTTGAGTAAATAATCGAGAGCATTGATTTCGAAGGCCTGAATAGCGTACTGATCGTGGGCGGTCACGAAGACGACAGCCGGCATGGATTCGGCACCGACGGCCCGCACCACCCCAAATCCATCCATCTCCGGCATTTGGACATCCAAAAAGACGAGATCGGGATTGCCTTCGCGAATCGCGGCAACGGCTTCACATCCGTTTCTGGCCTCGCTGATGGCCGAGATTTCGGTGTCCTTTGAAAGCAGAGCCCTCAAACCTTCCCGCGCCAGCGGTTCGTCGTCAACGATCAGCGCTCTCAGCAGCATACGTTTTCGTAACCTCCGAATAGCGGCGAAAGGGAAATGTCATGGTGACGACCACCCCTCTCTCATCGCCATTATCGACATCCAAACTCGCGTACTCGCCGTAAAGCTGTCGCAGTCGTGCGCGCGTATTCGCCAGTCCGATGCCCCGGCTTTCGTACGAAGCACTGGCCTGAAGACCGGGTCCATCGTCTTGAACTCGTAACTCCACCTTACCGTCAATCGTTGAGGCGCGAACGAGGATTCTGCCCGCCGACGAACTGCGTCCAATGCCATGACGAATGGCGTTTTCGACCAGCGGCTGCAGAATGAGTTGTGGAACAGACGCTTCTTGGGTGGCCGGATCGGCTTCAATTTCGACCCGCAGGCGATCCGCAAAACGCACCTGCTCGATCGAGAGATAGAGCTGCAAATATTCTAGTTCACGGCGTAACGAAACCTCCTGTGCATCTACATCTTCCAGGACCCCCCGCAAAAGATCGCTCAGGTGACCGAGCGTTTGTTCCGCATCTCGACTCTTCTGTTGGCGAACGAGCACCATGATGGCATTCAGGGTGTTAAAGAGGAAATGAGGCTGGAGTTGCATCTTGAGCGCGTTGAGTTGAGCGCTCGCAAGTTGCGATTGCAACTCGGACGCGCGCAACTGGATCTGCAGTACTTCCTGGGAGCGTTGCCGATACCCGGTATAGTAGAGCCCCCCCCACTGTAGCCCCAGGACAATCCAGTAGTTCAAGACTCCGCCGTGAAAGCCTCTCACGAGCAGTTGAACGAGAGGCCCGCGAAAGTCCTTCGTGGGAGTCGAAAACACATGCAGGCAGGAATACAACACAGTTTCCAGGCTTAATTCGAGAACCGAAAAGCCTGCGCTCAACACGAGGTGGAGAGCGCCCCGGCGCAACCAGTTGCGACGTTCAATAGGAAACTGTCGGCCGAGCCACAAAATGACCGGCGTCAGAAGCGCCCAAATATAAACACCCAGTAGCCACGCAAGCAAGTATCGCCACCAAGGAGTTGGGTCGTACGAGACGAGCCTCTGGGTCACGCCCTGACTGAAGTAAAAGAGCCCTAAGACTGTCCACAACAAAAAGTAAAGGGGATATCTTCGCACATCGCGTTTGAACGGATTCTCCATCGCACGATCAATCATCTCTCACCGTGTAGGCTACCGCTTACCCACTGACGAAACAGGTCACAACCTTCTAAACGCGGCAGTGGGAAGGCAAGCTCTCCGCAGGCTCGTTGGCGATCAATGATACCTAAACCATGCGCGAACGACGGTTGCGGGCCGTGACCTCCAGAGCGCGTTCTTTCCGAATTCCTAACTGTAGCCCGTAAGATTATGCATTTCCTGGCTGGCAGACAACCTGAAATTGAGGACGTGCAGCATCGATTTCAGGGACACCGAAGGGTGCAGAGGAGGAACAGAGTCTCGCGCCGACTCTTCAGGCCTTGCTCGCGAACCGCACGTGGACAATCTTCCCAACCTTTTTTGCCGTAGCGGGAGACAATTTCTGCCGGATCGGTTCGGGTAGGTCGTCGTAGCTTCCCTCCAGCAGCGAAATCTCGCGCACAAACTCCACCTTCGGATGCAGATCCGATACTTGTTCGCTGTCTTCCAGTCCCCACTGCAACTCGACCTTACTGCCCATCTTTGACAGCGCGGAGAATTGGATGAGCCCGGAAATTAACGACGGGGCGCTCGTCTGAAAGAGCATCTCTGCTCCGGAGAAATTCTCGGCGAGGCAGGTGAATATCTTTCTGTGCTCTTCCTCCGTAAAGTACGGTAAGAGTCCCTCCGCGACAAACAGGACTCGCCCTCTCGAGTACCGCTTGATCTCCACAACCCAGTCTTCATCAAGAACAGAAGCTGCGATCATCCGGTGCCGCTTGCTTTCCGGCTCGTGGAGCTTCTGCCGGAAAGCAATCACCTCAGGCAGGTCGAGTTCAATCCATTCGACCCGGCCGTTATCAATACGATGGAAACGTGTATCCAGTCCCGCGCCCAGGTTCGCCACCAGTCCGTCTGGCGCCTTTTCAAGAAAGTTCCTAACCAGTTCGTCAAAGATGGCTGTTCTGGCAACCATCATCCTACTTCCAAATGTCGCCATTGGCGAAGCATCGAGCTTGCCCCAGTCGTAGACGATTGCATCGTGAAAGCTCTCGCCCACCTCATCCTTGAAACCGCTGGAGTCGCTCTTGCACGCCTCAGTGCGAAAGTGCAACGGGATGAGCAGTGTTTCTGAGACGCCCTTGAGGTCGTCCGATTGAATCTGTTGCATTGGCTTTTTCTCCCGTACGGATTAATTCGGCTCCACAACCCAAACTTCGATAAAAGTTAGATACGTGTCTGTATCTAATCAGAAGTCTCGGGTAGTGTCAATAGGATACACTCTAGTATCTAATAGGGGAGCGAGATGAAGAAGCATGCAGCCAAACGGCGGCGCGGCAAGGCGCTTGAAGATGCGGTGCTCGATGCGGCGTGGAGCGAGTTGCTCGACGGCGGTTACGCGAGCTTCACAATCGAGGCTGTGGCGGCGCGCGCGCGCACAAGCCGCCCCGTGCTCTATCGCCGCTGGCCCGATCGCGCCGATCTCGCAATCGCAGCGATTCGGCACTTCATGCATCAACATCCCGTGAATACCCCCGACACAGGAGATGTGCGCGGCGATTTGATTGCTTTGCTACAACAATTCTCAAAAAGTCGCGCGCAGTTCGCGGTCTTCTTCTCTTTGCAAATGAACGAGTATTTCTCTGAAACGAACACCAGCATGGCCGACCTGAGGCAGAATCTGTCTCAGGGCAGTCGCGGCCAATTGGATGAAGTGCTGGCGCGAGGAATAGATCGTGGCGAGATCGATCGAAGCAAGCTGACGCCCCGGATTGCTTCGCTGCCTGCCGATTTGTTGCGGCACGAAATCCTGATGACCTTAAAGCCCGTTCCCAACGCCGTCATTACGGAGTTCGTCGACGACATCTTTCTGCCGTTGGTTCGGATGAAACCGGCGCGTGAAAAAAATGAGTAAAGTGGCGACAACGACAACGGAGAGTCTGCACATCCGTATTCCGGCTCTCAACGAGTTGTAAAACGCACTCCTCGATGCCAGATTTCCAATACCAAGTTCGCCAATGTCATTCGATCCGGATTGAAAAGATCCGGCTGGCACCCAAAGCCAGATCACTCTTCGAGTGTCCTCACAGCTTCTTGAAGATTCCGAATCTCAGTTTCGCGTGGACCGCCGAAACTGTGGGCACTTAATCCTCGCTGCCCACACCGTGATGAGCAAAGAACAATCCGGTTGGATCATATTTGTGCTTCACCGCCAGCAATCTCGCATAATTCGACCCCCAATAGGATTGCTGCCAATCGGATTGAAAGAAATCGCTCTCCGACACGTACGATCCGGAGTTGGGAACTAACGCTCGAATCGCATTCATCGCAGCTTCCACGTTCCTTGCATCCCGCTGAGCCGCAGTGTGATCGGGCTCGTGGCCAGGTATTCCAAGATATGAGGGTGGTCCATGGCTTGCGGAAATGGCGAGAGCAAACGCCCCGGTTGCGGCAGGGTTGATCGCGGTGTTCAGCGCTTCGGCGAGGCAGCTCTTCGATGCGCCAGCTAATCCCTTATTAAAATGAAGCGACACTCCCCACTGCTGGCTTGCCGAGACCAGAGCCTCGCACAAATTACTTCGCCGATCAATCGCCAGCAAAGTTGCCGGCAACCACGCAGATTGGTAGGCGTAGATATATTGCCCGGCTTCACCCAGGTCCCCCGCCCAAACAAAGCGTTTCTTTTTCGTCTCGGGGCGATCATCCAAAACAATGAACTCTGGATGGTGTGTTTTTAGATAATCGGGGTCCCAGAAATGACGCGCAGGCATTGTGATGATCTTTAATGACTGTTCAAATTGGTAATCTTTAGGCGACGCGCTCACCCAGTTGATGAGGGGGGACCACGCATCAATCGCCCTTTGTTGATCGATCCCTTGAAATACCATCGAGATCTCGACTCTGTGTCCTGGAAGAAATCGCATCTGCTCGCCCCAGGTGGGATTGAAGAGCTCTTCGGAATAAAACGCGATGAGCCGGCCGACAAGTTGACGATAGGCCGCCTCCGATGTGGCCTTCACGACTCCGAAAACTCCGCCGAAGAACTCCGGCAAAGCGTGCGTTCGGAGTGTCATCGTGGTCACGACGCCCAGGCTCCCGCCGCCCCCGCCTTTGAGGCCCCAAAAAAGATCAGCGTGGTTGCATGAATTCGCTATGAGTATCCGGCCGTCTGCCGTCACGATCTCGGCTTCAAGTAGCCCAGCCGCTGCCAATCCGTATTTCTTTGAAAAACTCCCGAACCCTCCGCTTTGAATCAATCCCGCGACACCCACCGTCGTGCAACCGCCGCCCTGGACGTAGCGGCCAGCCTCTGTTGTAACCGAGCGATATGCGTCCATCCACAGGAGCCCCGCACCGAGAGTGACTGCGGGTTGCGGAGCACTCAGCGATTCGCAGCCGGTACCGACGAACGCGTTATGAAATGTGATTTCATTCAAGGACCGTGTCCAGATCAGCAAAGAGTCTGGTGCATTCGATGTTCCCTGATAGCTGTGACCGCCACCCTTCACGACCAGTCGAATGTTATGTTGACTGGCGAAGCGTACAGCGGCCGAAACATCCGCCGCATTCTCAGGAATCACCGCATAGATACTAGGGGATGAGATCCATGCATTGGCCCAGCCGCTGGTTTGCGTCAGGGCAGGTTGATCGCTGAGGTGGAAGGGGCTGTGCAATCTCTTCAGTACTTCGTCACAGGCGCCGCTCGTTTGGTCGTCTTTGCAGATGCTCAAGGGAGACTGCAGTTTGATTATTTGACCCTTAATTCCCCCGCTGAGTTCATTCCATGCACCCTCGGTCGGCCACGATGGCTCACCGGGGTGAGCCCAACGACGACTCGTCGCGGCTACAGCGGTTAAGTTTCGAAACAATCGATGTGGATATTCGATCGGCAGCGCGGATAGCGCAGCTTGCTTGAGGAATTCTCGTCGCTTCATTTCGTCTGATACCTCAACAAAAGACAGCCGCTCGCTTCATCTTCTCGCGGCAGTGATTCGCATCGGCTACCCTGCATGATTCGTTCGCTCCTTGGTTCGGAAACTGCACTGCGGACCGGCGAAGATTAGCATGATTCCGGAAATCGGAGACAGGGCAATTGCCGACCGGTTGTTCGCGCCTTCGAATAAGTCCCAGCAAGCCTAGAACTCCGAGACCCTCTGGAAATTTGGGCCAGAATTCGGCCGCGCGTAAAGTCTCGAAGCCACATTCCCTTCAGCTCGCAAAGTTGTCGATTGAGCGCTTCGAACACCCTTCGTCAAAACAACCATTGCACGAAATCGGCCAAATTGCGTTGCCACACCGGCCAGATGTGCGCGCCAGGAATTTCAACCTGCTTCACCGCATATCCATCCTCGTGCAATTCCTTGATAAACTTCCGAATCGGTTCTAAGAGGGCATCCTCTGTCCCGCAGGAGATCCATAAAAGCCGCAGTCTGGTTGCTCGGCCGCTGACTGTGGGCAGCCGCACAAAGTAAACAGGCGCACTGAACCCTCCAACCCATGCAAACTCGCCGGCGCCGTTGAGTCCAATATCAAGTCCTTGTGCTCCGCCCATGGAAAGCCCTGCGATAGCTCTTCCTTCTCGCGTTTTCACTACTCTATACTCGGCTTCCACGCGCGGAATGATCTCAGTCAACAGGACATTGCCAAACATGGCGTTGTTGGCGAAGAACATCGGGCCAAAGTCCTGATCCGATGGTTTCTTGCTGGCCACAGCCATATTGCCGTATCCCAGAGGCATCACTACCACCATGGGCTTCGCCCTGCCCTGTGCAATGAGGTTGTCGAGCACGAAATTGGCCCCACCCATCGTTGACCAATCAGCAGCACCCTGGCTCAGGCCATGCAACAGGTACAGAGTCGGATATCTGGTTGACGCACGCGCGTCATATCCAGGGGGCGTGTAGACATAGTATTCGCTTCGACCGTCCGGCAGTCCCTTCACAATCCTCGATTCAAAGTAGTGGTGACTTACTTCGCCATGCGGCACATCCGCGCGTTCCCATAGCTCGCTGCGTGGCCCCAAAACGCGCACGACGCTACACAAGTATGCGTAATTGGGCACGACGTCGGAATTCAGTGGGTCCAGTTCCGCTCTGCCATCGACGAGGTACGAGTACGAGTATGTTCCCGACACGAGCGGAGCAGTGGTCACCGACCAGATGCCATCCGCCTGCGTCATCTTTAGGGGAGTTTGGAGGCCGTCCAATGCCAGCAGCACCTCATTTGCACCTGGTCGTTGCAGCCGAAAAGTCGCACTGTTGTCCTTGTTCAATTCCGGCGAAACCAAAGCGGTTCGTTGGCCAAACATCGCAGTTGGCAGCAAAGCCAGCATCAATAGCCCTTTACAAACGATCGACTGCGAGGAGATGGACTCCAATATACGTAGTTTTCGCACAGTCCTCCCAGTACACCAGTTTGATTTTCAAACAATCTGAAGTATCAAGGTTTCCTTGCATCAAAAAGGCTGTCGACTGCGCTGGAGAAGTAAACCGCAGGAACATATGCTCCTACCTGGTGCACCATGCACTTTCTGCGTAGTAACTCTCTGAAACCTCTTTGTTTTTCTGTGCCACTCCACGTGCCCCCTCGATCAGGTTGGCCTGGTTGCATGCCTTGGAGTGCATCGACAATGCCGCAATGGCCGCGGCCGAAACTGTCGACGCAACAAACTGCCTTCGAGGAATGCCGTTTGTTCTTGCCATCCTGCCCTCCTTGAAAGGAGTTGCCATCTGTCGAAAGGTGTACGGGGTCAGAGTACATGCAGGTGAACTACTACTGGACCGGCAGTGGCTGTTGCGAGATCACCGTCCACGCCACACCGAACCGATCACGAAGCATCGCAAACCGCGCTGCGAAAAATGTCTCCGCAAGAGGCATGTAAACCTGCCCTCCTTCAGAAAGCAGACTGTAGACCCGCTCCGCCTCTACCGCGCTCTCGACCGAGAAATACAGATACGAACTCCGGATTGGCTGAAATCTCTCTGCTGGCACATCGTTACCGATCAGCTCAGTTTGCCCTAACTGCACCCGCGCGTGGATGATCGCATCCGGCGAGCCGCCGCCGGGATCGGGATCCGGCGCATCCTTCCGCCGCATCATCGCCGTAATCGATCCGCCCAGATGCTTAGCGTAGAACTCAAACGCCTCTTGGCAATTACCGCCAAAGTTCAACTGCACATAAAGTCTCGCCGCCACAAATACTCCTTCATCACCCAGTTCGCTCTAACATCAATCCGTGCCAATGACCGATAATTTCGCCGATTTGCGCGCCGCATCGTCAAACAGCTGCGCCCAGATCGCTTTCGAAAAAGGAAAAGCGGGTGGCAGATTCGGACGCAAAAGAAATTGATCATGCGCGCGGAACTCCGGCACCTTCGTTCTCACACTCCGCCTCCATTTCATC
>Ga0335073_10002154_pt1 | contig 26938 bp, 21 predicted proteins | sample Lox_Sample_22_FD_207093 | JGI IMG/M metagenome (GOLD analysis project Ga0335073, IMG submission 207093) | Soil microbial communities from Loxahatchee National Wildlife Refuge, Florida, United States - Lox_Sample_2.2 | ecosystem: Environmental > Terrestrial > Soil > Wetlands | place: USA...
CTTTGCAGCCCACCTACGAGCTGAAAGTCGGTGTCCCGGGCGCTTCCGCGGGCATCAACATCGCCCGGCGCCTCGGACTAAATCCCGCCATCATCGACTCCGCCCGCGCTCGCCTCGGCACTCAGGCTCGCGACGTCGGCCAGTTTCTCGACAAGCTTCATGCCGAGTTGCGAGAAGCCGAAAAAGAAAGATTGCTACTGCACGCTCGCCAGAAGGAGCTGGAGGAAGAAAAGAATCGGTTAGCCGTTTTCGGAAAAAACGAACAGCAATCCAAAGTCCGCGAGATGGAGAAGAAGCTCGACCTCGTCCTGCGCGACTTCGAATATCACGCCCGCGAAGCCGTCAACGCCATTCAGGATCGCGTCGCCGCCCAGAAGCTCTCCAAAGATGCCGAGCGCCGCATTGCCAAGCTCCGCCGCGAATTTCGCGACCAGTTCGACTCAACCGTCGTCGCGCATTCCAGCGGCGCCGATCGCGGAGATCCCCACGCCCAGCCCCAGCTCGTCCAGCACGTTTCCGAAGGCGACACCGTGAAGCTCAAATCCACCGGCCGTCCCGCCCGCGTCCTGCGCAAGATCGACGACACTCACTTCGAAGTCGAGATGGGCGCCCTCAAGATGAAGATCGCCCGCCACGACATCGCCGAACTGCTCGCCGCCGCTCGCCCCGCCGATTCGCCCGTAAAGGCAGCCCGTGCTCGCGGCATTTCCGTGTCGCTCGAAAGTGAAAACGCCAACGTTGCCAGCGAAATCAACGTCATCGGACATACCGTCGACGACGCCTCCCGCGAAGTGGAAAAATTTGTCGATCGCGCTTTTCTCGCTGGATTGCCCCGCGTCCGCGTCGTCCACGGCAGCGGCATGGGCATCCTGCGCAAGGCTCTGCGCCAGTTGTTGCAGCAGCATCCCCACGTGGCTTCCGTCACCGAGCCTCCCCAAAATGAAGGTGGAGGCGGCGCAACCGTGGTGGAGCTCCGCGTCTAGTTCCCCCTGCGTATCCTGGAAAGCGGTCCTTTATCGCCTGTCCTGAGCCAGCGCGAGGCTCACCACAATATCTTCTTCCAGTTCTCGTCGTACAGCGCTGTCCGCGCGGCGTCCGCAATCGCCTTCTTGTCCTTGCTCGAAAGATCGTTCGATACCACATTCTCCGCGTTCGCCGGATCCCGGATCGCGATCTGCTCGAACCGGTTCGCCATATAACGGAACAAGGTCAGAATGTTGTCGGCCAGCTGTCCGAAGCGCTCCCCCTCCAGCGCATGAAGCACGCTAAGTTCCAGGTAGAGCGACGGAAAATCCAGCGAGTTGCGTTCCCGCCATATCTTCACCGCGCAAATTTCCTGCTGCCTCCCAGAGTTCGCCACCAGATGCGCGTGCTGCCCCACATCTGTGCGAATCGCAGCTCCCCTCCTCTTGTTGAACAGAAAAGTGCTCGACGTCTCCTGGTCCCGGCACGCCGGAATCACGTCGATCGTGTGCTCCTTGCCCTTCACTTGAATCGACACGTTCCGCGTATGCGGATGCAGATCGCTGTCGTCCAGATGTTCGAACAGGCTCCAGAAGATTTTCTTCATCTCCATCCCCGGAACCTGCCTCAGCCCGATCAGCACGTCCACGTGCGACGACAGCGTGATCGCCGTGTTCTTCGCGTACGCCCCCGACAGCGTCATCCCCAGCAAATATTGCTTTCCCCAAGCCTTCAGCAGCGGCATCACATCCTCCGCCGCTCGATGCGAAGCCGAATCCGTGTCGGCCAGAATGCGATACTTCTCGACAACCGACGCCGCGTATTGATCCGCTGTTGGCATGACTCGACGCGCCCCTCGTCACCTTCTATCGGCAGATTTCGAAATGGGTTGAGCGAACGCCAGCCCCGCAGCGCCACTGTCCCCTTCGCTTATGCTCCCTGCCCGGAACTTTGAGCCTGACCGCGATTTCTCAATCGCTGTCCCCCTCCAGTAAAGTGGTACTTGCTGCAATGGGAGAAACAGATGGAATGCCAGACGAAGGATGAACTTGAGCAACACCTGTCGGACATTCGCAGACTTGCAACCAGCCCTACCCTTACGCCTGACCAAAAGGACGCGGCGGTTCGGGCCGAGCGCTTTGCCATCGGCCTCTTGCGGGAGCACGATAAGTCAGGGCATCACGGCAAGAGATGCCCGTTCGCCACACGGCTTGAATGATCCACGAAGAAATGACTCCTCTCCCTCAGGCCATGCGGGAGTCCAGGTTTTTTCTGGCGCAGTAGGCTAACACGCGAGATCAACAGATACCTGCTGCACTGAATCAGCATTGGGCAGCCTCCTACCTGACGCCGAGGCTTACGAATTAACTGTCGAGATCAACCCCCCGCCCAAAACATTCCTTTTCTTTCCCTCCATCCAGAAGGCGCTGTGATGTCAACCGAAGTTCTTGGTTTTGGGCTTCGATTGTGTGCCTTCGTTCCATAGCGGAGAGGTCGTCAGCAGACGGGAGAGGGTTCAGTCACAGGTCGAGCGAAGCGAGCCGAAGGGCAACCTTGCCTGGATTCAGCGCAGCCCAACAAAGAAGTTCGGCGGACATAGACAAATCCATCGGCGCCGATTGTCTTAACATTGAGACCGCAAAGTGGGCAGGACGGAACGAAATACCGCCGAGATCGAGGCCCTGTATCGGCAACATGGGGCGGCACTGCTGTTGTTCGCGTCGGCGATTTCGGGTGACCGGGGTCGCGGCCAAGACGCGGTTCACCAAGTGTTTTTGAAGGCGATCGAGAACGGAAGTGTAAGCCAAGCGATAAACAAGAAAGCCTATCTCTTTGCGTGTGTGCGCAACGCCGTTCTTAACGACGCCAAGGTTCGAGATCGACATATGCCTCTCGATGTCGACTCTGTATGGTTTAGTCCTCCTGACCGGGACTATGCCGGGGAGCAGAATCTGAGACGTGCGCTGGGGGAACTTCCGGATGATCAACGAGAAGTCATAGTTCTGCATGTGTGGGGCGAACTCACTTTCTCGGAGATCGCTGATTTGCTGGGTGTCAGCTCGAACACGGCGGCATCGCGGTACCGGTACGCCCTAGCCAAGCTGCGCGGCTCAATGTTAGCCAAGGAGAACTCTTGTGCAGACTCCCGATGATGAACAATTCGAAGCCTACTTGAAGCGATTCCATCCAATCGCCCCTGAGCCTGTTCCAACACTCAGCGTCGGCCATTCATCTCGGCGTTCGCACCCACTGGGGATTTGGCTGGCGGCAGTCGCAGCCATCCTTGTTATAGGGGCGATCATTTTGCATGTTCGCAGTAGTCGAATTTTTGTTTCGAATACGGCTAGCGATTCTGCAGTTGCCGAGCGGCATGCCCCGTCGGAGCCACTAACCATGCGAAGCGCAAATGCTTGGCTCGCGACGGCGCCATCGTTTAAGGCAGCCGTTGACGACCTAGCGTTTCGTTCCCAAACCAGCCCACTTCCGCAAGGCAAACAGAGCGCGGTCGCGGTGTTAAGCAAGGAGAAAATCAGGTTATGAAAATCTTCAACACGATTCCTTCGATGATTCTGATTGCGCTGTTATCAGCCGGTTCGGCATTGGCTCAGCGGAATACGTCCCTCACGGAGAATGCAGCTTTGCGCTACTGGTCGGCATTCTCCGAGGTCCAGGATTCCGGGATCACGGACCAGCAAGCAAAAGAACTCAATGCGATCCTCGACGGTACAGCGCCGTACGACGATTCGAAATACAAGAATCTGCTTGAGAAAAACACATTGGCCCTTGAAATCATGGCCCGCGCGACTTCGCTTCCGAACTGTGACTGGGGATTGGATTACGGGCTCGGGCACGACATCCCGGTGGACTATGCCAGAAAGGCATTGGTCCTTGGGCGGCTGAACGTTCTTTATGCCTTTCACCTGCTTAAGACGGGTAATAAAGATGGGGCGGTTCGCGCTCTGGCGGCTGGCCTGCGGTTTTCGCACGATGTTGGAAACGGCGGATCACTTTTTGCCACGCTAATCGCAAAAGATCTTCTGACGAGTCACCTTAGGGCCATCGCCGGTGCGCTGCGCTTAGAACAGCTATCCGCCGGCCAGCGATCACAACTGCAAATGGCAGTTGCGCGAGTAGGGGAAGGACTTGACTGGCCTATGGCAGCAAAGCGCGATCTTGAAGCCCTCCGCAAAGATTACGCAGGAAATTCGCAAACGTCCGCAGCTCTGGCTCGGATTGTTTCGTCATATGTTGCTGCTCTTAACGATGAGTCGAAACTGCCTGCGCTAGATCAAGCGGTTCAAGGTGCCCCACAGGAACTTGCTAACGTAATCCCGAACGCAAAACGGGTTCTGGAACAAAAACAAGACTTGAACAACACACTTTTGCAGACACGCGCGCTATTGCAATGATGGGGCGAGTCTTCTAGCGAATTGCTTGTAGTTATGGATTAGGCGTCCTGGAGTCATTACATGCCGTGTGAAACTGATTCGCCACGCTTCCATTCGCACTTGATCGGGCCTTCTTTCATGTGAGGCCATGTGCACATTGGGGTCCTCAGTATCAGTGTGGTGCTGCACTCTTTTCGTCGGCCTCTTAAGAACCCGGGACAAAACCACGCGTTCGGTAGCTTTATCAAACTGGTGGATCTTTTCAACCGCCAACCTCCGTTTCCCACAGCTTCTCCACAACAATCGTCTTCCACTATATTCAACTCAGCCCCTTTTTCGCTCACAATTCCCTCGGAGAGTTTCGGTCCCTGCAATGGCCAATCCCGGCGACTTCGCATACGCGGTCAAGCAGCAGGCCGACATCGTCCGCATCGTCGGCGATTACATCAAGCTCAAGAAAGCTGGTGCGCAGAACTACTCCGGCCTCTGCCCCTTCCACGGCGAAAAGACGGCCTCGTTCTCCGTGCATGCCACGCGCCAGTTCTACCACTGCTTCGGCTGCGGCGTTTCCGGCGACGTCTTCAGCTTCGTCCAGAAGATCGAAAACATCACCTTCCCCGAAGCCGTCCGCCTCGTCGCACAGAAGCTCGGCATCCCCCTGCCCAAGGCCAGCTACTCCACTCCCGGCGAAGCCAAAGAAGCCCGTCTGCGCGGCCAGTTGCTCGATGTCCATGAGCGCGCCGTCGTTTTTTTTCAGGAGTGCCTGCGCCGTCCGGATGGCGCCCGGGCCCGTGAATATCTCGCCGGTCGCGGCTTGAACCAGGAGATGATCGCCAAATTCCGCATCGGCTACGCACCCGACTCCGGCTTCCTCCTCCGCGATCGCCTGAAGGGCGAATTTGCCGAAGAAGTCCTGCGCGAAAGCGGTCTCTTTTCCTGGAAGCAGGAAGACTCATCTTCATTGTCATCCCGAGCGCAACCGCGTAGCCCATCAAATTCACTGTCATCCCGAGCGGAGCAGGAAGATTCGCTTGCGAATCTTCCTGCGCAGTCGAGGGACCTTGTGTCTGGCTCGAAGCTCGCAGCTCTCTATTCCAAGTTCCGCAACCGCATCATCTTCCCCATCGCCAGCGACGCGGGCAAAGTCATCGCTTTCACTGGACGCACGCTCTCCACCGACGAGAAGGCCGGGCCCAAGTACTTGAACTCCCCCGAGACCGCCATCTACTCGAAGAGCAAAGTCCTCTTTAATCTCGATCTCGCCAAAGAATGGATCAAGAAGTTCGACTACGCCATCCTCGTCGAAGGCCAGATGGATTGCATCTCCGTCTTCGCCGCCGGATTTCACAACGTCATCGCCAGCTCCGGCACCGCCTTCACTGAGCTGCAAGCCAAGCTGCTCGGCCGCTTCAGCAAGAACGTCGTCGTCAATTTCGATCCCGACACGGCCGGAGCCAGGGCCACCGAGCGCACCCTTGCTCTCCTCGTCGAAGAGGAATTCAACATTAAGGTCCTCACCCTCGATCAGGGTTTCGACCCTGATCTCTATATTCGCCGCAACGGCAAAGATGCCTATGCCGAAGCGCTCCGTCGTTCGCAGAAATATTTCGACTATCTCATCGAACGCGCCCGCGCCCAGTTTCCGCCGCGCAGCGCCGACAGCAAAGTGAAGGCGGTGAATTATCTTCTGCCCCACATCCAGCGCGTTCCAAGCCGCATCGTGCGCGACGAACTCGCTCATGAGATCGCACAAAAGCTTTCCATCGACTCTGCCGTCTTGCGCCAGGAGCTGCGCCATACGGCCGCAACCCGCTCCGCATTCTCGGTCAAAGCTTCCGCCGAGTCCCAGGTCACCGACGCCGAAAAAATTCTCATCCGCGCCCTCGCCTCCACGCGCCAGATGCAGAATTCCGAAGAACGTCTTTCTGCTCGCGATGGCGCGGACGAAGAATTCGATCCCGCCCGCCAGGCCGCCTTCGTCCTCGAAAACGAAGGCCTGCATCGCGGCCTCGCGACCGAATCTCTCGTCGAGTCGCTGCTCAATGCCCCCAGCGAGGTTGCCGATGTACTCGAACTGCCCCCCACCGACGGCGACCGCCGCATGCTGGCCGCTATTCTTCTCAAAGAAGAGGAGGAACTTACCGCCGAAATCGTCGAGGCCGCCGTCCGCGCCTTGCGCCGCATTCACCTGCGTCGCCGTCAGGAGCGCGTCCAGCAGGAACTGAAACGTCCCGGCCTCTCTGCCGATAAGGATCAGTTGCGCGAATTGCTCGCCGAACTGGAACGCATCAGTCGCGCCCTGCGCGATCCCGGCTCCTCCGACCCTCCCTCCGCCCGCGCCGTCTAGCCGCAAGTGGAGAGGACGACTACATGGAGTGTTCTAACTCGAATGGGCGATGCCCTCACCTCGCGCCATTTTCGCGATTGGGCAACGATCGACTCAGAAAACTGCTTGAAACAAAAATGCCTCGAATGCCATCTAAGTATTTAGGCGAGTTGAAGATAGGGGCGGGCGTACGGACGTACGGCGGGCAACCGATAGACCAGACAGCACTTATGTGCTAAACTCTGAAAGTTTGTGCTAGACAGCACAATCCCGCAAGACTCCAGATTCCCACCTTTTCAGGAACTTTACCATACGCTCCGGCAAGATCGTAAGCATGGGGCGGGAATTAAGTAGTTCGAGGAAACCTCTTGGCTCTTGATGACAAGTACGACGACATAAAAAAGCTGATCGATACAGGCAAAGAAAAGGGATACCTCACGTATGACCAGGTCAACGACCTCATACCGCATGACGTGCACAGTCCCGAAGACCTTGACGATCTGCTGACCACGATCGGTACGCAGGGGATCGACGTATTGGAAGGCCCGAAGCTGCCTTCCGCGGCGCTCGACAAAAAATTCGAAGACTCGGAAGAAGGGGAGGACGTAGAACTCGACCTCACCCCCGGGGCCCTGGAAAAAACCAATGATCCCGTCCGCATGTACCTGCGCGAGATGGGAACGGTGCCGCTGCTGACGCGCGAAGGCGAAGTGGAAATCGCCAAGCGTATCGAACGCGGCCAAATCCGCGTGCTCAAGGCGCTTTCGCGATCGCCGATCGTGATCCGCGAATTGCTGACCCTGGGCGAGGACCTGAAGAAAAACGTTCGCTCGATCAAGGAAGTGGTGACCTTCGACGAGGAAGAGATCACCGACGAGATCCTGCAGAACCGGCTCAACGAGTTCACCGGCAAGATCGACGACATGGCCAAGCTGTACAAGAAGGCCGGCGTGCTGGAAGAGAAGTACAAGGAAGTTTCGCAGAAGAAGAAGCCGAAGGATCATCGCCGGGCGCGGCGGAAGCTGGCTCGCGGCATCGTTGCAGTCTCGATTGCGGTACGCAAGCTGGGCTTCACCAACGCCGAGCGCAAGCGGCTGATCGAGCGGCTCAACAAAACGGTGGATGGCATGCGTTCCCTCGATCGTCAAGCGACGAACCTGGAGCGCAAGGCGGAGGCCACTCGCAGCGAAGAGCAGAAGAAGGAATACCGGCGGCAGTCGCGCGCCATTCGCGGCGAAGTGGAAAAACTCGAACTCGAAACCGGCGTGTTGTTCCAGGAGCTCAAGCGCACGCAGCGCGAGATCATCCAGGGCGACATGGACGCGGAGCAGGCGAAGCGCGAGCTGATCGAGGCCAACCTGCGACTGGTGGTTTCGATCGCCAAGAAATACACCAACCGCGGATTGCAGTTCCTCGACCTGATTCAGGAAGGCAACATCGGACTGATGAAGGCGGTCGACAAATTCGAATACCGCCGTGGGTACAAGTTCTCGACGTACGCCACGTGGTGGATTCGGCAGGCCATCACCCGCGCCATCGCCGACCAGGCGCGTACGATTCGTATCCCGGTGCACATGATCGAAACGATCAACAAGCTGATCCGCACGTCGCGTCAGCTGGTGCAGGAACTGGGGCGCGAGCCGACGTCGGAAGAGATCGCCAAGCGCATGGACATTCCGGTGGCGAAAGTGCGCAAGGTGCTGAAGATCGCGCAGGAACCGATTTCACTCGAAACGCCGATCGGCGAAGAGGAAGATTCGCATCTGGGAGATTTCATCGAAGACCGCGCGGTGGTTTCACCGGCGGAAGCGGTGATCAACGTGAACCTGAAGGACCAGACGGGACAGGTCCTGCGAACGCTGACGCCGCGCGAAGAGAAAGTCATCAAGATGCGTTTCGGGTTGGAAGACGGCTCGGAGCACACGCTGGAAGAAGTCGGGCAGTCGTTCGCGGTGACGCGCGAACGCATCCGGCAGATCGAAGCCAAGGCGCTGCGCAAGTTGCGGCATCCCTCTAGATCAAGAAAACTTCGGGCCTTCATGGACGGGGTGCGAGACTAGAGATCCTTCGATCCGCCGCTCGCGCCTGCAAAACGCCTCAAGCTGCGGGCGTTTATGGATGGAGTGAGGGACTGACTGATGGGGTGCCCCAGGTCTTGCCGTCTTTGCGAGACGTGGGACGAAACCTCATCGCTGGAGATTTCCACGGATCAACGCCGATAGCAATTCAGAAGTAAGAAGCAGGAAGTCAGAATGAAGAATCGGCACGGCTTCGGTCGTGCCTTTTTTCTGTTTCAAATCGGGACGCGGGCTCAAATACATGGTTCTTCGTCTCGAGACACGCGACGATTCCCCATAGAATTGAATCGGCGCAGGGGGGCGGTTGTGGAGGGTGTTGGCAGTGTGTACTGGCCGCCGCCTGCGAAGCGGTCGAGTGGCCTAGTCAGCCAGCAGGGTTCGAGTCCCTCGCCCTCCGCACGGTCACTCGGTATTACCGATGAGTCTTGACAAGCTTTCCTCTCGGGCTAAAATTAAAGATGCAGGCGGCGGTTAGCAACCCATATCAAGCCCCGAGTGACTCTCGGGGCTTTGGCTTTTTGGGGCGTGGCCCACTCTCGTCCCGCGCAAGTCTGATCCGCGCTACGCTCCGGAACTGTCTTTCTCCCTCCCGGGATTTTTCCCTGCTTCATGCAGATCAGGTAATAGCACGCAGCTCTGGCGGTTCTTCCGTTGCCCTCGATGAAGGGGTGAATCCAATTCAGGTTCCAGAGAGCAAACGCGGCAAGCGCTGTGGGATGCTCAAGGATCGTCCAGTTCTCGTGAATGATGGAGAAGAAGGCATCCATCAGATCTGGGACATCTTTGAAATGCGGTGGGATGTGGTTGCCCACTCTGATTGGTCCCTGCCTGTAGCGCCCGCCGAGCTGACAGATGTTTGAAACGGCCGCGTAATTCAGCGCCCACAGGGTGTACTTGTCAAATGCCTCGATGCCTTTCTTGAGGCCAATTTCGATGCAGTTTGTCAGGAGGTCGTATTGCCGAAGGAGATTCTGTTCCTGGATTTTCGTGTAGAGGGCTGGGTCGTCTTTTTCTCTAACTGACATTCGAAAAAGCCGCTGCTACGGCAGCAGCTTTATGTGCTCGGATGCTGCTCTGATGCTTTCCTTAGTTATCCGGTGTTCTGACTACCGTGGCACGGGTTATTTCGACGAGTCATTAACGAGATCTTTGCTTTCCCATTCCGGGAATGCCTCGCACTTTTTCGCTGAATCGGCTTGCCTCCGACTTCTCTAAGAATTCCAATTGGAACATAAGGCGGTTTCAGCGGTTTTTGCGGCTGGCGCCGGTTTTCTATGGGATGGAGCGAGGAAATGAAGAAGCGGAAGGCGAAAATAATTAAAGACAAGAAGAAGCGAGGGGAGTGGGCGGAGTCGGTGTTTCTGGCGCGGGCGAACGAGGAGGGTTTGCCGGCGAGCAAGCCATGGGGGGACTCAAACCGTTACGACTGCGTGGTGGGGCAACCGCGAAAGTTTGTGGCGGTGCAGGTGAAGTGCACGATCGCGAAGCTGGAAAGTGGCGAGGGGTACATCTGCTCGGTGTCGAGCAGTCACAAGCCGTATCCGCCGGGGTCGTTCGATTTTTTGGCGGCGTATGTGATCCCGGAGGATGCGTGGTACATCATTCCGGAGAAAGAGATTCGTGGGTTGAAATCGATATCGTTGTGCACGATGGGGCCGGGGTCGGAGGCGAAGTACGAGCAATACCGGGAAGCGTGGGGGCTTTTGCGGAAGGCGTCGGAGATTGGAGAAGCGGAGAGCGGTGCGGAAGCATCGCCAACGGTGGAGGGTGCCGGGGCGGCGGCGCTGCCGGGGAACGCGGTGGAGCGGATGGAGGCAGCTGCGAAATATGTGAAGCGCTATCTGGAGGGGAGTAAGTTGAGCCGGCCGAAAAGCGGGGACAAGAGATAGCGGGGCAGCTTGGCTCTATACGTGGGTATCGAGTCACAATCCGTTCATGCGAATTGGCCTCAAGTTTTCCTCGGTGATCCACAGGGAAATTTCATCGTCCACAGCTTCTGCACAAGGGGGAAAGTTTTTTGTATTGCGGGCCGCAACAAACTGACTGAGAGTGGGTTCAGCGAAAACGTGAGCGTTCCTGAACTTGCCGAGTGATTGCGGCAGAGCTGGCGGCAGCCGGTGATTCTCGAGGGTGAATCATCGGGGGATATCCGGAAACGCGCTAGAGCGCGCACTGGTTTGCCCGGGCATTGCGGCCTCTCCCCCATCTTGCTCTCGCGAGCGGGAATGGGTCGCTAGCCACCGCGGCGATCGCGGAGTGGCGGCTGAAGAGTCGCCGATCGGCGATTAGCTTTGGCAAAAGCGGCACTCCCTTCGAGCGCTGTCGGGCTGAAGCGGTCATTCCACCGCATTGCGGTGAGGGGGCGAGCAGGAAACCACGTACGATGCGGCTTGGGTGGCTGGCCCGAGCCGCATTCGATTTTTGGGGCACTTTTTCTGTGAGGTTTCAAGTCGAATTGGCTGAGGGTTAGAGACGGCAGAGGGTTGCCGGTCTGCGCCGGGGTACGCCTGCCCGAGGCGCTATTTCGTTTTCTGTTCGCCTGTGAGATACTCGGCTCGATGGAGCAGGGCGAGGTCGAGAGTGGCCTGGTTGGCAAGAGGACTTTGCGCGACCGGGATGATGGAGTGGAGAGCAGGCACGCACTTCGGTCTCCGAAAAAAAATGTATTAGTGGAAAGTTTTCCAGAGGGCGCGCGAACTTTCACAAGGTCCGGGACGCTACGATAACCAGCACACCCCGCCGAAGAACGGACCTGAAGGAGTGAACGGGTCGAGAAGTTGGGTGATGGTCTGGCTCCGGGAAAAGGAACTTGGCGACTAGCGATTACACAATCAGCTCACTTCCAGCGAACGTAGAGGCGGAACGGTCGATTCTGGGCGCGATTCTGCTGGACAACTTCGCGTACAACCAGGCAGCGGAACATTTGCGGATCGAGGACTTCTCGCTGGATTCGCACCGGCGGATTTATGGGCGGATGGTCGACCTGGCGGAATCGTCGCGTCCGATCGACATGATCACGCTGATCGAGGAACTGGACCGGCACAAAGATCTGCAGGCGATCGGCGACGTGGCGTATGTATCGAGCCTGGTGGAAGGCGTGCCGGACCGGCCGAGCATTGAGCACTACGTCAAGATCGTGCGCGACAAGGCGCTGCTGCGAGGTCTGATTTCGGCGGCGAACACAGCGATCGCGCGGGCCAGCGAGCAGTCGGATCTGGCGGAGGATGTGCTGAGCGACGCCGAGGCGGCGATCTTTCAGCTGTCGGAAAAGCGGATTGGGCGCGGGTTTCTGGGGGTGCAGGAGATCGTAAGAGAGTCGTTCGGTTCGGTGGACGCGCTGCTGCAGCGCGGCCAGAGGATCACCGGGCTGGCGACGCATTACACCGATCTGGATGAGATGACGAGCGGACTACAGCGATCGGACCTGGCGATTATTGCGGCGCGGCCTTCGATGGGAAAGACCGCTTTCGCGATGAACATTGCGGAGAATGCGGCGATCGAGGATCAGCAGGTGGTAGGAGTGTTCTCGCTGGAAATGTCGCGAGAGGCGCTGCTGATGCGTTTGCTGTGTTCGCAGGCGCGGGTGGATGCGCACAAGATGCGGACGGGATCGCTGTGGCAGGACGACACGAAAAAAGTAGTGCGGGCGATGGAGCAACTGGCGCACGCTCCGATTTTCATTGACGACACGCCGGGGATTTCGCTGAGCGAGATGCGAGCCAAAGCGCGGCGATTGAAGCAGGCGCAGGGAAGGCTGGACCTGATCATCGTGGACTATCTGCAGCTGATGTCGGGCGGGGGCAAGCGATTCGAGAATCGCACGCAGGAAGTGTCGGCAATTTCGCGGGGGCTGAAGGCGCTGGCGAAAGAGCTGAGCGTGCCGGTGGTCGCGCTGTCACAGCTGAGCCGCGCGCCGGAAAGCCGAGGCGGGGATCATCGTCCGCAGCTGGCGGACCTGCGCGAGTCGGGATCGATCGAGCAGGACGCCGACCTAGTGATGTTTATTTTTCGCGAGGAAGTCTACCGGCAGGACGATCCCGAGCTGCAGGGGCGGGCGGAGATTATCATTGCGAAACAACGCAACGGTCCGATCGGGAAGGTCAGAATGGCGTTCCTGAAACACTGCACCAGATTTGAAACGATGATGGAAGGTGGAGTGGCTCCGGAGGAGTGAGCCCTTCGACCTAGGGGAATGACTGTAGGGAGGCGGGGGTAAGTACCGTAGAGACTTAGGTTTGCGAGTCGGTAGTTTGTACGGCGGGCGTCCTGTGGAAAAGCTTGTGGAATTGAAAACCGTGTTCGAAAAGCCCTCGAGAAAATGACTACGCGGTCGGTTTTGGGAAAGGATTTTTGGGTGTTTAAGATGATGAATAGTAACCAGTTATGCAATTCACCGAGAATTAACATGGGTTTTTGCGAGGGAAGCGCGGGGACATTCCTGTTTTGAGATTTGCACATCTGCACGTTTTAGCACTTTCGTTTTTGGGCGATTTTAGGCGGATTTTGAGGCGGAAGTTCGCGGTTCCGGAAGCCAGAAGTACAAATCCTGACAATTGTTTTTCCTGATGCAGGCACCATTTTACGGTGGCTGCCCGCCTTCGAAAGGCCTGAAGGGTTGGGTCAGCCCGCCGCCGACACCTCAGGGGCTGAAGCCCGCAGCTCTTGGCATCATTGGCGGCGCAGCTTGAAGCCGCGCGTACTACGTGACCAATGCTTGAGTGGTCAACAGGTCATTTCAGGGCTGCGCGGTCGCATTTCCGCATGGGTGAGCGGCCGAGCGTAGGACCGTTCCCGTCTCGCTGCAACTCTTAGCGGATGCCGATTCCAGTCGAGGGTTGGCTTGTGGAGGATCGGCCGGCGGAACGAGATTGAATCAGCACTTCCACTGCCGCCGCCCGCTGCCGCGCCAGTTCGTCTCCGGTGACCTCGAATTCTTTTTCGTATTCTGCGAGCGCCTGCGGAAGCAGGTCTTGCCGTTGGTAGAGCATTCCCCACATCCAGTGGAGTTGGGGAAACCGGTCGTTGGTGTGTTCGGCCTGTTCGAGGAGTTGTTGCGCGCCGGTCAGGTTTCCGAGGCTGATCTCGACGTTGGCCAACCAGAGCAGCATCGACTCTCGCCAGGCCGGGGTCAGCTGCGGAGACTGCAACAGACCTTTCAGGACGGTTTCGGCTTGGCGATATTTTCCTGCCGCAAACAGGCCACGGGCGAGAAGGGACTTAATCTTCTGGTCGTCCGGAGCAATCTGGCTTGCTCTCTGGAATTGTTCAAGAGCAAGGTCTTGGCGCCCTTGGTCGAGGTAGACGTTGCCGAGCAGGCCCATGGCAAACGTGTCGGACGGGCTGACTTCAATCACGCGGGAATAAAAGGCGATGTCGTCCTGGTAATACTTCTGCTGAGAAATCGTCATGACCGAAAACGTGATCCAGACGAAACTCACAACCACGATCGCCAACGCTTTGGCCGGCCTCTCGAGAGACCACACTTTCTGGATCATCAGTGCGACCAACAGCGAAGCCCCCGCCGACGGCAGGTACAAATAGCGGTCACTGGTCACGGACCCCTGCGGGTAGATACGGATGACGGCCAGCGCGGGCAGCACAGGGATGACGATCAGAGCGGCGGCAAGGCCGAAAAGCGACCGGTAACGAATTGCAAGCCACGCGATCACGGCAGCAGCAGCTACGACCGCAGACAACTGCAGCCAGAAGAGAGTAGAGGGCGATGCCGCTAACGGATTGACGTAGGTGCCGCCCAGGTTCCAGGGGAAGAATAATTTCTTAAGATAAAAAAGCAGGATCGAGGGAGCACTGAAGACGACACTCGCCCAGCTATGCTCCGGTGTCACGCCCCGCACGCGGCGCATCACGGCCCACCTCAGCGCCAAGTAGCCTGCGGTCACCAGGCCATAAGGGAAGGCAGCTCTCCAGAGTCTCTGAGTCCGGGCGGGGACAGGCTCTTTCAGTTGTACCCAGGCAATCGCCGGCAGAATCGCCAGCATGGCGATTTCCGTTTCCTTGGCAAGGAGACCGGCGCCGAACCAGACCGCGCCGAGCCACACGCGGGGGTAGAGGAGATGGTGGCGAGCGTCTGCTGCGCGGCCGTTTTTCCGGTCTCTGTCGGTGTGCAGCAATGGCGGGTCGAGCAGTGTCAGCATAGCGGCCAGCGCGGAGATCGCAAAGAGAAGCTCGCAACTTGCAGAAACCGAGCTGACAGCGTCGACGTGAATCGGGTGGACGGCAAAAATCGCGGCGGCCGCAGCCGCGGCTGCATGGTTGCTCGTCAGCCTCCGGCAAAGCAGGAATACCAGCGAGGTGGCCGCAACATGCAGCAAGATGCTCGAAAGATGCCAAAACCAGGGAGCAAGTCCGCCGCAGGTGTGCAGCAACAACATCCAGATGGAAAAAATTGGACGATAAAACTGACCGGGCCGGTCGCTCAATTGACTCCAAAGATTAGAGCCGAGGAGTTTCGGCAAGTACACCCACGACTGCACCTGCGGGTTGTTCACAATTTGCGGAAAATCATCCCCTTCAAAGCCGTAAAACAGCGAACGCGAATAAATGAGAAAGGCCACGCCGCAAGTGGCCAGAAGCAGCCGCTCGGAGCGCAGCCACTGGAGCGGAGGTTGACGTGGACCATCTTGCGTGCTGGTTTTGGATTTCTTTCCCTTTGGCATTTGACTTCCACTGCAAGGGGAGCGAATCGAGATTCGACCAGCCAGAATAGGGCGTTTGCCTGCAAATTCCAATAGGACCACTGATTCGGAGCTATTGTTGACGAGAGCAGCGAACGCGAAGTCTGTAACGGGTAAATATTCCGACTCAAGCCGGTTACAGCTTGAGTGGGGCCATGATTTTCTAGTTGCTGCCTTCGCCGACTTTGAGGACGGCGAGGAAGGCTTCCTGGGGGATATCGACGCGGCCGATGCGCTTCATACGCTTCTTGCCTTCTTTTTGTTTTTCGAGCAACTTTCTTTTGCGCGTGATGTCGCCGCCGTAGCACTTGGCGAGGACGTTCTTGCGGATGGCGGGGACGGTTTCGCGGGCGATGATTTTGGCGCCGACGGCGGCCTGGATGGCGACTTCGAACATCTGGCGAGGGATGAGTTCCTTCATCTTGGCGGCGAGGGCGCGGCCGCGATCGTAGGCAAAGTCGCGATGCACGATGAGCGAAAGGGCGTCGACGGGCTCGCCGGCGACGAGGATGTCGAGCTTGGCCATGGGAGATTCCCAATATCCGGCGAGGTGATAGTCGAGCGAGGCATAGCCGCGGGAGACAGATTTCAGGCGGTCATAGAAGTCGAGCACGATTTCGTTGAGCGGTAACTCATAGTGCAACATGACGCGGGAGGAACTGACGTATTCAAAGGTCTTCTGCTTACCGCGTTTTTCTTCGACGAGCTTGAGGATTCCGCCGACAAACTCCTCGTTGGTCAGGATGGTGGCGAGAATGACGGGTTCTTCGACTTTGGCGATTTCGCTCTGATCGGGCCAGCGGGAGGGATTGTCGACTTCGATCAGGCTGCCATCGGTGAGGGTGATTTTGTAGCGGACGCCGGGAGCGGTGGTAATGAGGTCGAGATTGAATTCGCGCTCAAGACGCTCCTGGATGATTTCCATGTGGAGCAGGCCGAGGAAACCGCAACGGAAGCCGAAACCGAGGGCGACGGAACTTTCGGGCTCGAAGAAAAAAGAGGAATCGTTGAGGCGCAGTTTTTCGAGGGCCTCGCGCAACATGGTGTGCTCGTGGGCGTCGACGGTGTAGAGTCCGGCGAAGACCATGGGCTTGATTTCTTCGAAGCCGGGAAGAGGCTCGATGGCGGGATTGGTGTCGTCGGTGATGGTGTCGCCGATTTTGGTGTCGGCGACGTTCTTGATGTTGGCGATGAGGAAGCCGACTTCGCCGGCCTGGAGCTGATCGATCTCAACGGGCTTGGGGGTGAGGACGCCGAGAGTTTCGGCGTCGAAGGTGGTGCCGTTCCACATGAGACGAATTCTCTGACCCTTGCGCAGCGTGCCTTGAAAGACGCGGGCGAGCACGACGACGCCGCGGTAAGCGTCGAACCAGGAGTCAAAAACCAGCGCCTGGAGCCGATTGTCGGGCGAGCCCTTGGGCGGAGGCACGCGCTTGACGATAGCTTCGAGGACGTCAGGAACACCCTGGCCGGTTTTGGCGCTGATGAGGACGGCGTCGGAGGCATCGAGGCCGACGGCGGATTCGATCATTTCTTTGGTGCGGGGGATGTCGGCGGACTGGAGATCGATCTTGTTGATGACGGGAATGATTTCGAGGCCGTGATTGATGGCGAGGTAGGAATTGGCGAGGGTCTGGGCTTCTACGCCCTGGGAAGCATCGACGACGAGGAGCGCGCCTTCGCAGGAAGCGAGGGAACGGGAAACTTCGTAGGAAAAGTCGACGTGGCCGGGAGTGTCGATGAGATTGAGCTGGTAGATCTGGCCGTCGTGGGCGGTGTACATCATGCGAACGGCGTGGGCTTTGATGGTGATGCCGCGCTCGCGTTCGAGGTCCATGGAATCGAGGACCTGGGCCTGCATTTCGCGGGCGGTGAGCGATCCGGTGAGCTCGAGCAGACGGTCGGCGAGGGTGGATTTGCCGTGGTCGATGTGCGCGATGATCGCGAAGTTGCGGATGTGGGAGGAATCCATGATGAGAGGTAAAGGTTGATTTTAGCAGGGGAGGGAGCTCCCGAGATGGGCGTGGAAGCGTGTTTGTTGTTTCGAATGTGACGACGAGCACCAACGGGACATGGGGAAGACCACTCGAGTCGCGCTGGGCCAGTAGTGCAATGGAAGCATGGTACCTCGCGCGGTAGACGCGGGTTCGAATCCCCGATCATGCAAAATCCCCGCTCGGGATGACAAACGTTCATCAGGTACAATCCTGCGGAAGTCTGAGGAGATGGCAATGCGGAACACTGAGGTGAGAGGGGTTGGGCAGGCGGGGATGCGAGTGGCGGGAGTGATCGCGCTGTGCGCGGGGATGGGGTGGGCGCAGACGCTCGCGCCCGCGGTCAAGAATTTCGTCAAGATCGATGCGCCGGTGGTGGCGCTGACGCATGTGCGGGTGATCGATGGGACGGGCGCGGCGGCGCGCGAGGATCAGACAATTGTGATCAACCGAGGGAAGATTGAGTGGGTGGGCGGCATCGCGACTGCGAAATTTCCGGAGGATGCGCAGGTGATGGATCTGCGCGGGTACACGGTGATCCCGGGACTGGTCGGGATGCACGATCATATGTTCTATCCGATGGGCAACGGAATCTTCGGGGAGATGGCGTACAGCTTTCCACGGCTGTATCTGGCGGCGGGCGTGACGACGATCCGGACGACGGGGGCGCTGGAGCCGTACACCGATCTGGAACTCAAGAAGCAAATCGACGCGGGGCAGACGCCGGGGCCGAAGATTCATGTGACTGGGCCGTATCTGGAGGGCAAGGGATCGTGGGCGTTGCAGATGCATGAGTTGACGGGCGCGGAGGATGCGACGAAGACGGTGAACTTCTGGATGGATGAGGGAGTCGACAGCTTCAAGGCCTATATGTTCATTACGCGGGCCGAGCTGGGAGCGGCGATAGTGGCAGCGCACAAGCGCGGGGCGAAGGTGACCGGGCATTTGTGTTCGGTAACGTTTCGCGAGGCCGCCGATCTGGGGATCGACGATTTGGAGCACGGATGGTTCGTGGACACCGAGTTTGTGGCAGGAAAGAAACCGGATGAGTGTCCGGAGGGTAAGTCGGAGGATCCGTTCATGATGGCGAAGCTCGATGCGAAGTCGGGGCCGATGGAGGGATCGATTGAGTATCTGATTCAGCATCATGTCGCGGTGACGTCGACTCTGCCGGTATTTGAGATGGGAAGTTTCAGCGGGCGTCCAACGATCGAAAAGCGCGTGCTCGAGGCGCTGTCTCCGGATGCGAGGAGCGCGGTGCTGGCCAATCGTGTGCGATCAAGTGACAGCAACTTTCTCCGCCAGCGTTATGGCAGCGATGTTTCGCCCTGGCCGGCGGCGTTCAAGAAGGAAGAAGAATTTGAATACGCGTTTGCGAAGGCAGGTGGGACGCTGCTGGCGGGGTTGGACCCGACGGGGATGGGCGGAGTGATCGCGGGATACGGCGATCAGCGCGAGGTGGAGTTGCTGGTGGAAGCGGGGTTCACGCCGGTAGAGGCGATTCACATTGCGACGTATAACGGAGCGCAGTTCTTGGGAGAACTCGACCGCATCGGGACGATTGCAGCGGGGAAGCAGGCGGACCTGGTGGTAATCAAGGGGGATCCGTCGAAGAAGATTGACGACATAGAAAATGTAGAAACAGTGTTCAAGGATGGGGTTGGGTACGATTCGGCGAAGCTGATCGAATCGGTGCGCGGAGTGGTGGGCAGCAGATAGCACGGCCCGAGGCGAATTTCGTGAGTAAGGCTCCCTTTACTGCGATCGATCATGTTCAACTGGCGATGCCGCCGGGTGAGGAGAATCGGGCGCGCGAGTTTTACGGTGAGTTGCTGGGCATGAATGAGATTGCGAAACCGGCGGAACTCGCGAAGCGCGGTGGGTGCTGGTTTGCGAGCGGTGCGGTTCAGATTCATATGGGGGTAGAAGCGGACTTTCGGGCAGCGCGAAAGGCGCACCCAGCGTTGCGGTGCAGGGACTACGACGGCCTGGTCGCACGGCTCGGTGAAGCGGGAGTCGAAGTGAGGAACGATGACAGCATCCCCAGCGTACGGCGGTGTCATGTGTCTGATCCGTTCGGGAATCGGATTGAGTTAATCGAGTGACGAGCGTGGGGCAAACGGAGGCCGGTGCCGATGCGCGTGAGATCCCTGGCGAAAGCGGGGAGATGGGGCACCGCGGCATGGTGGGCGTTAGAATCGACTTCTTATGCTTGTGCTGGCATCGGCTTCGCCACGACGTCAGGAACTACTGCGCAACGCGGGCATTGCATTCGGCGTGCAGGCGGCGAATGTTGACGAGACGCCGCTGGAGGGAGAATCTCCGCGCGATTGCGCGGAGCGGCTGGCGCGGGAGAAGGCGCTCGCGGTGTGGCGGACTCGTCCGACGGAACTTGTGCTGGGAGCGGACACGATTGTGGTGGTAGAGGATGCGATTCTGGGAAAGCCGGCCGACGCGGAAGATGCAGCGCGGATGCTGCGCATGCTCTCGGGGCGAGTGCACCGGGTGATTACGGGCGTGTGTGTGGCCGGACCCGGTGGGAAATCAGAATCGCCACGTCTGGCAAGAGCGGAGAGATATGGGGAGCCCGCACCTTCATCGAATGTGCGAGTGCATTCTGAGACGACGTGGGTGACGATGAGCGAGTTGTCAGAGGAGGAGATTCGCGCTTACGTGGCGACGGGCGAACCGATGGATAAGGCGGGAGCGTACGCGATCCAGGGGATGGCGTCGCGCTGGATTCCGCGTATTGAAGGCGACTACAGCAATGTGGTTGGACTGCCGGTGGCGCTGGTGTACAGGATGCTGTCGAAAGAAAAGGATCTACGTGGGAGGCGGGTGGAATAGCGGTGGCGCGGGAGGGCTCGCCTAGGATTTTTTCTCGTCGGGCTTGTCGTCCTTCTTCTCTTCGCCCTCTTTGATCGCCGATTTGAAGTTGCGGATGCCTTCGCCCAAGCCCTTGCCCAGAGAGGCGAACTTCGATGGGCCGAATAGAAGCAGGGCGATGGCGACGATCAGCAGCAGATGTAAAGGTGAAAACAGACCCTCACCCATAGCTCCTCCAAGAAATTTCCCGTGTTGGCCTAGAGACAGCGGGCCGAACACCCAATAGAAATTCTAGGCCCTTCAGGTCGGCGAGTCAAAACGGCAGCGGGCGGCGAGCGGCGCAATTTGTGACGGAAGAGCGCTTACCGGACGGACTGGAGGCAGTCTATTCTTGATGTGGTTTGTAGATTTTCTGGTTCCGGGAGAGCTAGCTCCATGGTGAGAATGCGCGCCTGCCTGATTTCGTTTCTGTTTTTTCTTTCGAGCCTCGGGTTCGCGAACGGACAAGGCGCGGCAACGGCGCCGTCCGCTGCGCCCAGTGAACAGCGAAAGACCAGCGAGCCGTACACGGGCGATCTTTCGATCTTTGAGTCGCCGGGGCGAGACCAACGGCTGCAGATCAATCGTGTGATGGACATTCTCGGGATCGCTCCGGGAAAATCGGTGGCCGACATTGGAGCGGGATCGGGGTGGTTCACGGTGCGCGCGGCGAAGCGCGTCGGCGAGGGCGGGATGGTTTATGCAGTGGACATCAATCCCGAGGCGATCGAGTACATCGACAAACGAGCCAAAAAGGAGCAGATCGAAAATGTGAAGACGGTGCTCAGCAAGCCGGATGATCCGCTGCTGCCAGCAAATTCGGTGGATGCGGTGCTGTTGCTGAAGGCATATCACGAGGTGGCGCATCCGATTACGTTGTTGGGGAATCTGCGTCCGGCGCTGCGTGAAGGGGCAAAGGTGGGAGTAATTGATCGCAACGGAAATGGGGAAAATCACGGAGTGGGACGCGAGGTTGTGATCCACGAGTTCAAGGAAGCGGGCTACAAGCTGGCCGAGCAGTATGATTTTGTGAAGCCGGACAAGGTGGATTACTTCCTCGTCTTCAGGGTTACGGCAGGACGATAACTTCTTCCACCACAGACCAGGTGGTGCGGGTCAGATCGGCGAAAGCGGGGAGATCGGCGTCGGAGGCCGCGCCCTGCGGGCTGGCCCAGGCGGCTTCCATCGTTTCCCAATTTTCAAAATAGAGTTCGATGACGGCGTCCCATGCCGGTGTGCGACTGGGATCGGGCGCGACGAGATTCTGGACGTATTTCCTCAAGCCGGGGAGATTAGCGGCGAGGGGCGCGTGAACGTCGCGCAGATGGCGGCGGAATTCGGCGTGAGTGATGTCGGGGCGACGGTAAGCGACGACGATGAATTTGAGCATGCGTGGCCTCGTCTTTAGTATTGTGCACGTTCGAGAGCCTTGCGGAGGGGTAGGGATCGTTCGACAGCGGTTTTGTTTCGGGCTCGCGAAACGAAATCCTCGCTCGGGATGGAGAGTAGTCGACATGGATCCAAATCCCCAGCCTGTCGCAAGAAGCGCGACAAGGATGGGGCAGCCGCCGCTTCGCGATGGGCTATGCGGTTTCGATGAGACCGGCGAGAAGCAGCGCGCGGCGCGGTAATTCGGAGATGACGATGTGCTCGTGAACGGCGTGCGCTCCCTGGCCGGCGGCGCCCAAGCCATCGAGGGTGGGAATGCCGATGCCGGCGGTGAAATTACCGTCGGAACCGCCGCCGACGGCTGCCTCCTCGAGCTTCCAGCCAATCTGCTTCGCGATGGCCTTGGCCTTATCGTAAAGGGCCGCGACGCCGGCGTTACGCTCCATGGGCATGCGATTGACGCCGCCTTCGATGGCGAGTTGGCAGTGCTTGTCGAAGGGCTTCAGGGCGCGGAATTTGCGATCGAGGGTGATTGCCTGCTTGGCCTGCTTGATGCGGACATCAATTTCGACGGAGGCCTCGGCGGCGACCACGTTGGTGCGCGTTCCACCGCGAATTACGCCGGGATTCACCGACAGACCGCGCTGCAAATCGTTGAGCTTGGAGACGGCAACGATCTGGCGAGCCAGTTCGAGGATGGCGCTGTGTCCCTTGCCGGGATCGAGGCCGGCGTGGGCCGCGACGCCTTTTACGGTTAGGGTGTAGTCGCCGACGCCCTTGCGCGCGGTTTTGACGGCGCCGCGCGAGCCGGCAGCGGGCTCGAGGACGAGGACTGCGGCAGATTCTCGGGCGAGGGCTTCAGTGATTTTGCGGGAGGAAGTGCTGCCGACTTCCTCGTCGGAAACGAGGAATACGGTGAGCGGGCGCGGAAGCTGGGTGTGCCAGGCTTGCAAGGCTTCGATTGCGAAGAGCATGAGGGCGACGCCCGATTTCATGTCGAGGGCGCCGGGGCCATGCAGGCGACTGTCATTGATGCGGCAGGGCATGGAGGCAAGCGTGCCCAGCGGATAAACAGTATCGAAGTGACCGAGCAGGAGGATGGGCTTTTGAGGGCCGGGTCTGGGGAAATCGATCTGCAGATGGTTGCCGAAGTCGGAGGAGTGATGCAGGCGGGTGCGGCCGCCAATTGATGCGAAGCGTTCCGCAAGAACGGTACTCATGCGGTCGGCGGCGGGCTTGTGGTCGCTGGGAGATTCGATCTCGACGAACTCGCGAATGGTTTCGACGAGCGCTTCGCGACGATCTTCGAAGTAGCGCAGGCGATCGCGCCAGAGGGAGGGTTCGAGTTTCTTCGTGGATGGCATGTGTGGACGATCTCTTCGTGAATCAGTTTATGCGGTTTGGGTGTGGATCGAACAGATACGCGGGAGATCCCTCGACCCGCTGAAGAATACGCGGGTCTTCGGGATGACGCCATGTTTGAGTCCGCGCAAATCCTGCGGGAATCCGTAAGTCCTACTCTAAAATCGCAAAGAGCACGCGTTTCGGATGGGCCACCGAGCGGGGGAGATTCCTCGCTCGGCATGAAGAGCGGCTTCCGCTCGGACGGATGCGGACGCAAGAGGACGCAAATCGCACGACAACCTTAGGTCCCGAACCTGCAATTGGCACGTGGGTCGTACAGTATAATCTTCACGCTGCTGCCACTCATATATGACTGAGAGCATTCCAGTGACGGGGACTTCGCCCGAGGAGACGAAGAGCGTGCTCGACATCCACGACATTCTGAAGATTCTGCCGCACCGCTATCCCCTGTTGCTGATCGACCGGGTGCTGGAATTGAAGCGCAAGGAGCGCATCGTGGCGATCAAGAACGTCACGATCAATGAGCCGTTTTTTAACGGGCATTTTCCCGGGCTGCCGATCATGCCGGGCGTGCTGATTGTGGAAGCGATTGCGCAGGCCGGCGGGGCGCTGCTGCTCACCGAAGTGGAAGATCGCAGCGACAAGATCATGGTTTTCACGGGGATCGATCGCGCGAAGTTTCGGCGGCCAGTAAGTCCGGGCGACCAGTTGCGACTGGAAGTGGAAGTGAAGGGCTGGCGTTCGGTGCCGGGCATGACGGCGGCGAAGATGCACGGCTGCGCGTATGTGGGGGACAAGCGCGTGGCCGAGGCCGGCGTGTCGTGCCAGTTGATCGACAGCTCGCGAGGGCGAGGATCGAACGAAGGCGAGTCGGAGTAGAGCGAAAATCTTTCACGACAGTGGGCGCGCTGCTTGCGTCGGAAACGAGGCGACGCCTGGCGCGGCTCGGCCAGGCCCGGCGCTTCGACTCGCAAGAGCGCTCGCTCAGGATGACAAATAAACTGCATATGATCTTCCGTTATAACCATCCTTCATGAACGTACATCCAACGGCGGTTATCGATCGACGAGCGAAAGTTCCGGAGTCCTGCAAAATAGGAGCGTACTGCGTGATTGGCGCAGAAGTGGAAATGGGCGAGAACTGCCGATTGATTTCGCACGTCGCGATCGAGGGGCCGACGAAGATTGGGGTGGAGAATACATTTTTTCCCTTTTGCGCGATCGGCATGGCTCCACAGGATGTGACGTACAAAGGCGAGGCGACGCGGCTGGAGATTGGCGATCACAATGAGATTCGCGAGTGCGTGACGATCAGCCGGGGCACAATGAAAGGCGGGGGAATCACGCGAGTGGGCAGCCATCTGCTGATCATGGCGTACACGCACATTGGGCACGACAGCGTGATTGGGGATCACGCGATGCTGGTGAACGGAGCGACGCTGGGCGGGCATGTGACGGTGGAGGAGTGGGCGGTGGTGGGAGCGCTGTGCCCGGTGCATCAGTTCGTGCGGATCGGGGCGCATTCCTATGTTGGGGGGGGCACGACGATCACGCAGGATGTGTTGCCGTTTTCGATGACGTCGGCGGCACGCGACACGCACGCTTACGGGATGAATAAAGTCGGCCTGGAACGGAGGGGCTTCTCGAAGGAAAGAATTGCGAAGATTCATCATGCCTACAAGATTTTGCTGGCGTCGAAGATGAACACGTCACAGGCACTGGAAAAGCTGAAGGCCGAAACGGACCGCGGCGAAGATGTGGAGATGCTGATCCGGTTTATCGAGGGTTCGGAGCGCGGGGTAATCAAGTAGGGTGGGAAGGCGCGTCCGGAAGCGAACAGCGATTCGCGCAAATGGACAGCGTGCGGCTGAAGGCGCAGCGGTCGCCGGTGCAGGAGAAGTACTTGGGCGAAGGAGAGCCGTAAAATTGTGGCAGGCAAGTTGCGCATTGGTTGGCGCGAACGCGAGTGGCGGAGGCTCCTTATGGCGCACTTTGAACGGATTCGCGATGTGATATCAGGCCCGTTTAGCCCCGAGATCATCCAGCAACGGACAGCGGCGGGATGGAAGATGGTGTCGATCGAGTGGCGGCGCGAACTGCCGGAATCGGAAGCTCCGAGCGAGGGGGCGTTTAGCGAGGACATTCCGTATGGCCTGCGCATCTCAGACGATTGCCAGCGCCTGGAGATCGATCCGGTTGAGAACCGGACGCTGATGGTGATGATGGAGTTGCTGGTGCAGGACTTTCCGTATTCCAGCATCGTCAGCGACCTGAACGAAAAGGGCCTGCGGATGCGAGATGGCCGGCCGTGGACGCGAGTAGCGGTGTTCAATATGACGCCGCGTCTGATCGAGGTAGGACCGCGCCTGTTCTCGACGGAAGAGTGGCAGCGGATCCGGCAACGGTTCTCCGGACTGAAGGAGACAGAGGTTCCGAGATAGAGTGAATGGGGCGAGCCGACGCAAGAGGCGGCGGCTCGGACCGGACCGCGTTCTACACATTTTCCCGCGAATCCCGAAAATGCGGCACAATGACGGGATGAAATCATGGCCGCGCTTTCGGAACACTTGTCTTCTGTTCAGTTTCTTCAGCTTCATCGCGATTGTCAGTCCAGTTGCCGCGCAGACTACTGCGCCGGCGGCACACATGGAACGGCCGACGCCGCCCGCGCGAGACCCCAACACTCCCGGCTACGTGACGGCGAAGGAGTTGCCTGACGGGGCGATTCCTCCGGCGACTGCGGACGGCAACTTCATCATTGGTCCTACGCACAACGCGGCGCCCGAGCTGTCTGCGCCGGACAGCACTCCAAAGGGTAGGGTGATTGAGTTCGCGATGAACTCTTCGGAGAGCAAGATTTACCCGGGAGTCGCGCGGGAGGCGAATACATTTGGAACACCGGATCCAGCCGATCCCGCGAAGCTGCTGGTAACGACAAGCCATCCAGCTGGGTACACGAGGAAAGTGGCTATTTATGTCCCGGAGCAATACGTAGCGGGAAGCGTCGCGCCGTTTATTGTTGGCGCGGACGGGCCGGATCCTTTGCTGTTTTCGGCGCTGGACGGGCTGATAGCGCGACACAAGGTTCCGGTGATGATTGCGATTTCGATCGGGAACGGAAGCGGGGACGCGCAGGGGAGCGAGCGCGGGCTGGAGTACGACACGATGTCGGGAACGTACGCCGAGTTTGTGGAGAAGGAAGTGTTGCCGCGGGTCGAAGCCGAGGCACACGTGAAGCTCACGAAAGATCCGGACGGCAGGGCGACGATGGGTGGCAGTTCAGGCGGGTCGTGCGCACTGATCATGGCGTGGTATCACCCGGAGCTGTACCACAGGGTGCTGACGTATTCCGGAACATTTGTGAACCAGCAGTGGCCGTACAATCCGCAATCGCCGCACGGCGCCTGGGAATTCCACGAGCATTTGATTCGGGAAAGCCCGGTGAAGCCGATGAGAATCTGGATGGAGGTGGGGGATCGGGATCTGCTGAATCCGAATGTGATGCGCGACAACATGCACGACTGGGTTTTGGCCAACGAGCAGATGGCGAAGGTGCTTGCGGCGAAGGGCTATCACTACCAATTTGTGTTTGCGCGCAACGCGCGACACGTGGAGCGGGCGGTGAAACAGCAGACGCTTCCGGAGGCGCTGGAGTACGTGTGGCAGGGGTATGCGCTCACACGCTGAGGATCATCGACAAGACTTATGGAAAAACTCAAGACAGTATTGATGCTGGTAGTTGTGGGGTGCAGCCTCACGGCTGCGCAGGAAGCGGTGAAACGTGCGCCAATGACGTTTGCGCTAGCTTGTGCCGAGGGCGACTGCCCGCTGCTCAAGGGGTCACCGCAAACGAGCGGGATGCGGGGAGGGGCGGT
>Ga0335073_10002155_pt1 | contig 26938 bp, 20 predicted proteins | sample Lox_Sample_22_FD_207093 | JGI IMG/M metagenome (GOLD analysis project Ga0335073, IMG submission 207093) | Soil microbial communities from Loxahatchee National Wildlife Refuge, Florida, United States - Lox_Sample_2.2 | ecosystem: Environmental > Terrestrial > Soil > Wetlands | place: USA...
TCCCGGTGGGTGGGGCGGGTGTGGTGCCGTCGGCCACGGCGGCGGTGGTCTCGCCGGGCTGGTCAGCGGCGCGTGGCGGGCGCGCGTCGGCAGGGAACTGGGCCGGCCCGCGGCGCGCCATCTCCTCGTAGGTCTCCCAGCGCTGGTTCACGGCCTCCTGGGCCAGGCCGGCCAGCCGCTCGGCCTCGGCCGGGTGGGTGTTGCCCAGCGCCCGGTACCGCAGTTCCCGCTGCGTATAGGAGGCCAGGGGGATGCGCGGCCGCGGCGAGTCGAGCAGGAACGGGTTGCGGCCCGCCTCGCGCAGCACCGGGTCGTAGCGGATCAGCGGCCAGTACCCGCTGGCCACGGCGCGGTACTGCTGGTCCAGGCCGTCGCGCATCTCGATCCCGTGGGCGATGCAGTGGCTGTACGCGATGACCAGCGAGGGCCCGTCGTAGGCCTCGGCCTCGCGCATCGCGCGCAGGGTCTGCTGCGGGTCGGCGCCCATCGCCACCCGCGCGACGTAGACGTACCCGTAGGCGATCGCCTGCAGCGCCAGGTCCTTCTTCGGCATGGTCTTCCCGGACGCGGCGAACTTGGCCACCGCGCCGAGCGGCGTGGCCTTCGACGACTGGCCGCCGGTGTTCGAGTAGACCTCGGTGTCGAGCACGAGCACGTTCACGTTGCGGCCGCTGGCCAGGACGTGGTCCAGGCCGCCGGACCCGATGTCGTAGGCCCAGCCGTCCCCGCCGACGATCCACACGCTGCGCCGGACCAGGTGGTCGGCGACGCTGAGCAGGTCGGCCACCGGGTCGGCCAGCGCGCCGTCCAGGCCGGCCAGCGCGCCGTCCAGGCCGGCCAGCCGCCGCTTCAGCTCGTCCACCCGGTCGCGCTGGGCGCTCAGCTCCGACTCGCGAAGCTGCGGCGCGCCCAGGATCTCGTCCGCGAGGCCGGCGCCGACCTCGTCGCGCAGCTCCGTCAGGCGCCGCCGGGCCAGCTCGGCGTGCCGGTCGGCGGCCAGACGGAACCCGAGGCCGAACTCGGCGTTGTCCTCGAACAGCGAGTTCGACCAGGCCGGCCCGCGGCCGTCCGGCCCGGCGGTCCACGGGGTCGTGGGCAGGTTCCCGCCGTAGATCGACGAGCACCCGGTCGCGTTGGCGACCAGCAGCCGGTCGCCGAACAGCTGCGACATGACCTTGATGTACGGCGTCTCGCCGCATCCCGCGCACGCGCCGGAGAACTCGAACAACGGCTGCAGGAACTGGGTGCCGCGCACCGTGCCGAAGTCCACCCGGGACCGCTCGGCCACCGGCAGCGTCTCGAAGAACGCGATGTTCTCCCGCTCGGCGGCCAGCAGCGGCTCGCGGGGCGCGAGATTGATCGCCTTGCGCGCCGGATCGCCCGGCGCCGTGACCGGGCAGGCCTGCACGCACAGCTCGCATCCGGTGCAGTCCTCCAGGTACACCTGCAGCGTGAACGCGGTGTCCGGCAGCCCGCGCGCGTCCAGCGGGGCGGAGCGGAACGGCTCAGGCGACCCGGCCAGCAGCGACCGGTCGTAGTAGGTCGATCTGATCACACTGTGCGGGCAGACGAAGCTGCAGTTGCCGCACTGGATGCACAGCTCGGCGTCCCACTCGGCCACCAGGTCGGAGATGTTGCGCTTCTCGTAGGCCGCCGTGCCGCTCGGGTAGGTGCCGTCCGCCGGCAGCGCGCTGACCGGCAGCTCGTCGCCGCGTCCCGCCAGCATCGCCCCGGTGACCGAGCGAACGAACTCCGGGGCGCCGGCCGGGACCATCGCCGGCAGTTCCCGGCCGGAGGTCACCCGGGCGGGTACCTCGACCCGGTGCAGCCCCTCCAGCGCCCGGTCGACCGCCGCGTGGTTCTTCGCGACGACCTCGGCGCCGCGCCTGCCGTAGGTCTTGGCGATCGCCGCCTTGATCTTGGCGATCGCCTCGTCCCTTGGCAGCACGCCGGAGATCGCGAAGAAGCAGGTCTGCAGCACGGTGTTGGTCCGCCCGGCCAGCCCGGCCTCGCGAGCGATCCGGCTCGCGTCGATCGCGTACACCTCGATCTTCTTGGCCAGGATCTTCTCCTGGACCGGCCGGGGCAGCGCGTCCCAGACCTCCTGCGCCGGGCGGGCGCAGTTCAGCAGCAGCGTGGCTCCCGCCGCGGCCGGGCCGAGCACGTCGACCCGGTCCAGCAGCCCGAACTGATGGCAGCCGACGAAGCCCGCCTGCTGGACCAGGTACGGCGCGCGGATCGGCTCCGGCCCGAAGCGCAGGTGGGAGACGGTCTGCGACCCGGATTTCTTCGAGTCGTAGACGAAGTAGCCCTGGGCGTACAACCCCTCGTCGCCGAGGATCTTGATCGTGTTCTTGTTCGCGCCGACCGTGCCGTCCGAGCCGATGCCGAAGAACACCGCCCGCGTGGTGCCCTCCGGCTCGATGTCCAGCGCCGGGTCATACGGGAGGCTGCTGCCGGACACGTCGTCGGTGATGCCGATCGTGAACCGCCGCCGCGGCCCGTTAGACCCGCCCCGCCCATCCCTTCCCAGTTCGGCGAACACGCCAGCCACCATCCCGGGCGTCAGTTCCTTGGAGGCCAGGCCGTACCGTCCGCCGATGGTCAGGGGGAGACGTTGGCGTTCCGACTGCATGCATGAGTCGGCGAGCGTGGCGGTCACGTCGAGGAACAACGGCTCCCCGGCAGATCCCGGCTCCTTCGTGCGGTCGAGCACGGCGATCCGCGACGCGGTGGCCGGCAGCGCCGCGACCAGGGCGTCGGCCGGGAACGGCCGGTACAGGCGGACCTGGGCCACGCCCACCCGCTCGCCGGCCGCCACCATGCGGGCCACGGTCTCGGCCGCGGTCTGCGCGGCGGATCCCATCGTCACGATCACCCGCTCGGCCTGCGGGTGGCCGGAGTATTCCACCAGCCGGTACCGGCGCCCGGCGCGCCCGGCCAGCGCGTCCATCGCCGCCTGGACCGCGCCGGGCACGGCCGCGTAGAACGGGTTCACGGTTTCCCGCGCCTGGAAGTAGGTGTCCGGGTTCTGCGCGGTGCCCCGGATGAACGGGTGATCGGGCGACAGCGCCCGGCCTCGGTGCGCCCGGACCAGGTCGTCGGGCACAAGCGCGCGCAGGTCCTCGTCGGACAGCAGGTCGATCGTGTTGAGTTCGTGCGAAGTGCGGAACCCGTCGAAGAAGTGCACGAACGGCACCCTCGTGGCCAGCGTGGCGGCGTGCGCCACCAGCGCCATGTCGTGCGCCTCCTGCACCGACGCGGAGGCGAGCAGCGCGAACCCGGTCTGCCGCACCGCCATCACGTCCGAGTGGTCGCCGAAGATCGACAGGCCCTGCGCCGCCAGCGACCGCGCGGCCACGTGCAGCACGGCCGGGGTCAGCTCACCGGCGATCTTGTACATATTCGGGATCATGAGCAGCAGGCCCTGCGAGGCGGTGAACGTGGTGCCCAGCGCCCCGGTCTGCAGCGCTCCGTGCAGCGCGCCGGCCGCGCCGCCCTCGCTCTGCATCTCCACCACGCCGGGCACGCTGCCCCACACGTTCGGCCGTCCCTGGCTCGACCACTCGTCGGCCAGCTCGGCCATCGGCGAGGACGGCGTGATCGGGTAGATGCAGCAGATCTCGCTGAGCCGGTAGGCGACCGACGCGGCGGCCTCGTTGCCATCGACGGTGGCGCGCATCAGCTTGTCCGCCCCCGGTACGGCCGTGGCGGCCGGTGCCGGATCTCGACCCCGGGCCAGGGGGAGACCAGGGAGTCGTAATCGCCCACCACCCAGTGCACCAGGTACGGCGGCGCACCGCCGCTGCCCCTGACCGCGACGATCTCGCCCACCCTCGCCGCGCTGCCCGCTGACTTCCCGACGATCAGCTCGTCGCCGACGTTCGCTCTCATGACGTTGGCCCTGCCGTCCTCGTCTTTACGATATGTAAATCTCTCGTCACAGAGTGTCGCTGCTTTGTTTCCCGGCCAGGCAGGGGCGCTGGTCCCGCCTCCCGCCGGCCTTGGTCCCGCCTTCCGAAACACGCGGTCAGCCGTTCTCGGCCACCATGTCGATCGCGTGCACCGGGCACTGCTCGGAGCACGCGCCGCAGCCGGTGCACCGGTCGTAGTCGAAGCGGTACCGGTGTCCGGGCCCCAGCTTGATCACCGCGTCCTCGGGGCACGCGCCCAGGCAGCCGTCGCACTCGAAGCAGTTGCCGCAGGACAGGCAGCGCGCCGCCTCGTAGACCGCCTGCTGCTCGGTGAGCCCGCCGACGACCTCGCCGAAGTCCGACGTGCGCTCCTCGGGCGCCATCTCCGGCTGGCGCCGGCGAACGGCGTCGCCGAAGTACCAGAGGTTAAGTTCCTCGAACGCCACGACACGGTGCTTGGCCTGGTCCCCCGCGTTCTCCCGCTGCAGCCAGGCGTCGATGTTCCTGGCCGCCTTCTTTCCGTGGCCCACGCCGACGGTCACCGTGCGCTCGGCCGGGACCATGTCGCCGCCGGCGAACACGCCCGGGCAGCCGGTCATCATCGACGGCGTTACCTGCACGGTGCCGTCCCGGCTGAACTCCACCCCGGGCACCCGGCGCAGGAACCCGGTGTCGGTGTCCTGGCCCAGGGCCAGGATCACGGTGTCGGCGGCCAGCGTCTCGAACCGCCCGGTCGGGCGGGGGAAGCCGTTCTCGTCCAGTTCCATGGCCTCGACCGTGAGGTCGGGACCGTCGAACGCGGCGATCGTGCGCAGCCAGTTGATCGTCACGCCCTCGCGCTCGGCCTCGGCGGCCTCCTCCTCGTGCGCGGGCATCTGGGCCCTGGTCCGGCGGTAGACGATCAGCGCGTCCTGGGCGCCGAGGCGGCGGGCGGTACGGGCGGCGTCCATGGCGGTGTTGCCGCCGCCGTAGACCGCGACCCGGCGGCCGATCGCCGGCCGGTCGCCCGAGGCCACGCCGCGCAGGAACGTCAGCGCGTCCACGATCCGCCCCGCGTCCGTGGCCGGGATGTCGACCCGCTTGGACAGGTGCGCGCCCACCGCGACGAACGCGGCGTCGAAACCGCCCTCGCGGCGCTCGGCGTCCAGGTCGGTGACCCGGTGGTTATCGGTGATGCGCACGCCGAGCGCCTCGATCCTGGCGATCTCCACGTCCAGGATGTCGCGCGGCAGCCGGTAGGCGGGGATGCCGTAGCGCATCATCCCGCCCGGCTGGTCACCGGCGTCCCTGATCTCGACCTGGTGGCCGAGCCGGGCCAGGTGATAGGCGGCGGACAGCCCGCTCGGCCCGGCCCCGATGATCAGGACCCGCTTCCCGCTGCTGCGGTGGGGGCGGTCGAACTGCCAGCCGCGATCGATCGCCAGGTCGCCGAGGAACCGCTCCACCGCGTGGATGGAGACCGCGCTGTCCAGGCTGGCCCGGTTGCAGACGGTCTCGCACGGGTGGTAGCAGACGCGGCCGTGGATGGCCGGCATCGGGTTGTCGGCCACCAGCTCGCGCCACGCCTGCTCGTGGCGGCCCGCCTCGGCGTGGGCCAGCCAGGCCTGGATGTTCTCGCCCGCGGGGCAGCCGGCGTTGCACGGCGGCAGCAGGTCCACGTAGACCGGCCGCCGGTCCCGTACCGGTCCCGCCTCCGGCCGTGCGTGCCGCAGGTCGGGCAGCGCCGTCATGTCCGGCCGCGCTTCAGGATTCACTCCACCTCCGCAAGACGCTCAGACCCCTAATATCTCCCGGCCGCGCGCCGGCGAACCAGGGCCTAAGGGCCCGGCGCGCGCCCGGGCCGCTCTGCGCCGCCTGGGCCGCCCGGGGGCCGGGGCCGCCCGGGGGCCGGGGCCGCGGCTTGGGCGGGAGCACCCCAGAAGGGGACCAACGCCTCTGCGGTAAAGGCCGAACGCCGTTGGCAGGCGCCCGCAACCGCAGATGAGCGTGGGATCATGGCGACAAAGACAGGTAGTTACCCTTCGGCGCGCCCGGCCGCCCGCCCGCCGTCGACGCGCCGGTGGCTGGCGCTCACGGTGCTGTGCGTCTCGCTGCTGATCGTGACCCTCGACAACACGGTCCTCAACGTCGTGCTCCCGACCCTGGTCCGGGACCTGCACGCGACCACCAGCCAGCTGCAGTGGATCGTCGACGCGTACGTGATGGTGTTCGCCGGCCTGCTGCTGGTGGCCGGCAGCGTGGCCGACCGGATCGGCCGCCAGCGCACGTTCCTTGCGGGCCTGGCCGCGTTCGCCGCCGGGTCGACGTGGGCGGCGTTCTCCGGCTCGGTCGGCATGCTGATCGCCGCCCGGGCGAGCATGGGCATCGGCGCCGCGCTGATCATGCCGTCGACGCTGGCGATCATCACGGACATGTTCCGCGATCACGGGGAGCGGCAGCGGGCGATCGGGCTGTGGGCGGGAACGAGCGGCGTGGGCATCGCGCTCGGCCCGATCATCGGCGGCCTGCTGCTGGCCCACTTCTGGTGGGGCTCGGTGTTCCTGATCAACGTGCCGATCGCCGCGCTCGGCTTCGGTTGCGCGGCGCTGCTGGTGCCCGACTCCCGTAACCCGGCCGCCGCCGCGCCCGACCTGGCCGGCGGGCTGCTGTCGATCGCCGGGCTCGGCCTCGTGCTGTGGGCACTGATCGAGGCGCCCGTCCGGGGCTGGTCGTCGGCCCGGGTCATCGGCGCCGGCCTGGGCGGCCTGGCGATCCTGGCGGCGTTCGCCGCGTGGGAGCGGGGCAGCTCGCACCCGATGCTGAACCTGGGGTTCTTCCGGCGCCGGCAGTTCTCCGCCGCGATCTCCTCGGTCGGGCTGGGCACGTTCGGGCTGTTCGGCGCGCTGTTCGTGCTGACCCAGTACCTCCAGTTCGATCTCGGCTACACCCCGCTGCAGGCGGGGGTGCGGGTGCTGCCCGCGGCCGGGGCGATCGCGGTGGTCGCCCCGCTGTCCACGCTGCTCGTGCGGGCGGCCGGCACCAAGCTCAGCGTGGCGGCCGGGATGCTGATCATCGCTGGGGGGCTGTGGCAGATCTCCGGTGCCACGGTCACCACGACCTACACCGGCACGCTGGCCGGCATGATCTTGCTGGGCCTCGGCGCGGGCCTGGTGATCCCGTCCGCCACCGCATCGGTGATGGGATCGCTGCCGCGCGAGCACACGGGCGTCGGATCCGCCACCAACGGCGCGTTCCTGCAAATCGGCGGGGCGCTCGGGGTCGCGGTGATCGGCAGCCTGCTGGCCACAAGGTACCAGGATCACGTCGGCGCGGCGGTGGCGCCGTACCACGTGACGCAGTCCGTGCTGACGACGATCACCGGATCGCTCGGCGGCGCGCTCGCGGTGGCCGGGCGGGCCGGCGGCCTGCTGGGCGCGGCGCTCGCGCACCTGGCCCGCGCGGCGTTCCTCAGTGGCATGGACCTGGGGCTGACGGTCGGCGCGGGCGTGGCGGTGGCCGGCTGCGTGCTCGCGCTGGCGTTGCTGCCCTCCCGCCCGGCGCGTTAGCCGGCGCTCGTGGCCGGGCGCGGGCGCGTTAGCCGGGCGGGCGCGGGCGCGTTAGCCGGGCGCGGGCGGGGCGGGCCGGGCGCGTGAGCGCGAGGGGGCCGAAGGGCGTCGCCGGTACTGCCGGCGGACTCCGGACATGGCGGGCCGGGGATTCGGGACAGCACATTTTGACCGGGTCAACTCGGCCGAAAAGCCGCCCGCCCCCCGAAACCCCTCGCCGTGCCGCCGACCCCGCTCGCAGTACCGGACATTACACGCATATCCGGCCCACTACGCGGCGAGCCGACCGCGTCGCCATTAGCGGGAACGGGCCGTTACTGCTTCTCCTTTGACGGCGTTGGGACACTGCCGCTAAAGATCTGGCGCGTCCGAAACCCGGACCGGGCGTTCGGCACGCTCCTTGATGCCGAGCAGCATCTTGCGTTCCATGACCAGGCTGCCGGGTTCCATGAGATAGGTGTTCAGCGCCCGGATCAGGCGCGGAGCGTCCGGCGTCGCGATCCGGTTCCGGCTGATCAGCCTGGCGCCGACGCCGGCCGGCGCGATGAAGAACGCCCAGACCCAGTTGCCGTCGTCGGACCGGAACACCAGGGACCGTTCCCGGTCGAGGATCGCCACCCGCAGAACCGGTCCCCGGGCGCCGAGCCGTTGCGCATCACCGACCTTGAGGTCCTGGAACTGGGGAAGGATCCGGTCGGCGCTGTGCATGCCGAGGCCGAAGAGGTTCTCGATCCAGTCGTAGGTGTAGGCCCCGCCCCGGCCGGGGCCCATCTGGACCAGCCACGGCCAGATCGCGGCGGGCGGCGCGGTCACCGAGACCGCGCGGGTGGACAGAATCGCCGGGTCGGTCAGCAACTCGTCGCCGGGCAGCGCCCGGGCGGCCTCGTCGTCCCCCGCGCCCCAGGTCAGGCACCATTGCCGCCATCGCGGATAGGTGGCCACCTCCAGCCCGGCGGCCAGCGCCACGCCCAAGGCGGCGCGGGCGACGGCGCGCCGCCGGGCCGGCCGGAGTTGCCGGCCCGGCGGCCGCCGCGACCTCACTTGCTGTGCTCGCGCACCGGGTGATGTTCGACCAGCGTCCCGGATGTCGGGAAGAACACGCTCTCGTTGCCATCGCGCCAGCGGATCAGATAGGGCGGCGCCCCGTCCTCGCCGTGGACCTCGATGATCTCACCGTGACGGTCTTCGTCGCCCTGGCGGCGCCCCTTGACCGTCAGCCCGTCTCCCACCTTCGCCTTCATCTCAGGCACCTCCCAACCGTCGATTAGACCAGGATCGGGCGGCGCTCCCGCCCGCGCCAGGGCCGAAGGTCCGCACCGGCTCCTGGCCCGATGCCCGCGGCGCGAAGCCCCAGGCCCCGCGCACACGGGACTTTCGGCCCTAACCGCGGGCGCGGCGGGTCGTGTGCGCTGTAGCAGGCAGACCCCGAGGGAGGAGCCGGCATGGCCGCCTCGCGCGACATCAGAGATCATTACGTCCGCTGCCAGCCGCATCTGGCCGAGTTGCAGGTGCTCGCTCGCCACCAGGGCGGCGAGCCGCTCCCGCACGGCGCACCGGAAGAAGTCGCGCAGGCGACCAGGGCGGTCCTGGCCGAGGCGCACGCCGCGGGCCGCGTGACGGTCACCGCGGTCGCCAGCAGCCAGCGCCGCGCCGTGACCGCTTTCGTCGACGCCCGGCTCGCCCGTCTCGCCGTCGCGGCGGAGGAATCGGTCGCGGCCGCGAAGGGCGGGGATGCCGCCGCGCTCGGCCGGCTCCTGCGCAGGTTCGAGGTGCTCACCTGGGCCATGTGCACGGTCCAGCTGGCCGTGTACGCCGAGGGCGCAGGGCTCGCGCCCGAGCCGCAGCCCCAGCTGCCCGCCCGGCCGGTGCGGATCCCGCCGGCCCGGGACCTCGGTCGCCTGCCAACGGGATCCTGAGGCACAGGCGGGAACGCCGGGCATGGACACAGACGGGAGAGGGACGCACGTCGCGGTGCGCACCGAGCATCTGACCAAGCATTACGGCGCCGTCGTCGGCCTCGAGGACCTGAGCCTGGAGGTCAACGCGGGTGAGGTCATCGGCTATCTGGGGCCGAACGGCGCGGGGAAGACCACCACCATCCGGCTGCTGCTCGGGCTGATCAAGCCGACCGCGGGCCGGGCCGAGATCTTCGGTATGGACGTGCAGCGCGCGAAGATGGCGGTGCACGCCCGGGTCGCCTACGTGCCGGGCGAGGCGACCCTGTGGCCTTCGCTCACCGGCGCGCAGACCCTGCACCTGCTCGCGGCGATGCACGGCGAGGCCGATCTCGCCTACCGCGACCTGCTGATCAAGCGATTTGACTTTGACACCTCCAGGAAGGTCCGGAGTTACTCGAAGGGCAACCGGCAGAAGATCAACCTGATTGCGGCGCTGGCCACCCGGGCGGACCTGCTGATCTTCGACGAGCCCACGGCCGGCCTCGACCCCCTGATGGAACAGGCGTTCCGGGAGAGCGTGCTGGAGGCGAGGGACAACGGGCAGACGGTGTTCCTCTCGTCGCACGTGCTGTCCGAGGCCGAGGCGCTGTGCGACCGGATCGCGATCGTCCGCGCGGGCAGGCTCGCCGAGATCGGCACGCTGGCCCAGATGCGCCACCTCTCGGCGGTCACGGTGGAGGCCTCGTTCCCCGCGGCACCTCCCGCGGCGGTGGACCGCGTGCCCGGCGTGAGCGCGGTGCAGGTCGCGGGCCATCACCTGACCTGCCAGGTCCGCGGGCCGATCGACGGGCTGCTGACGGTGCTCGCGGCCGCCCGCCCCGAGACGCTGCTCAGCCGCGAGCCGTCGCTGGAGGAGCTGTTCCTGTCGATCTACGGCGAGCAGGAGCGCAGGAACGACGGGGCGCGCCGTGGCTAGCACCACGGCAGCGGCCGGCGCGACCATCTCCGAGCGACGGACGCGCTACGCCCGCCCGCAGCTGGCGTTCGCGCGCTTCACCGGCCTTCGCATGGTGCGCACCGGAGCCCTGTGGGGGCTGGTGTTCGGCATCTACGTCTACGACAACGCGTTCGCGTTTCACACGATCGCGCCGACCGCCGCGCAGCGGGACCGGCTGCTTTCCACGATGGCCGGCAACGCGGGGCTCAAGGCGCTCCTCGGCGACACCCGCCAGATCACGACGCTGGGCGGCTTCACCGACTGGCGCGCGATCGGGATCACCGCGCTGGTCGCGTCCGTCTGGGGACTGCTCGCGGCCACCAAGGCGCTGCGCGGTGAAGAGGCCGCCGGGCGGTGGGAACTGGTGCTGTCCGGGCGGACGACTCAGCGCCGGGCGGCCGCCGGCGTGCTCGCCGGGCTCGGTGCCGCCCTGCTGGCCATGTACCTGCTGACCGCGCTGCTCACCGTCGCGGCCGGCGCGCGGCCCAGCGTGCGGATCGGCCCCGGCCAGGGCATGTTCTTCGCCGTGGCCGTGGTGGCCGCCGCGGCCATGTTCGCCGGGGTCGGCGCGGTGGCCAGCGAGGTCATGCCGACGCGTTCCCGGGCCGCGGGCCTGTCCGGCGCCGTGTTCGGGGCGGCCTTCATGCTGCGTGCGCTGGGCGACGCGACCTCCAGCGCTCACTGGCTGGTGTACGCCAGCCCGCTGGGCTGGGTGGAGCAGCTTCGCCCGCTGACCGCCGCCCAGCCGCTCTGGCTGCTTCCGATCGCCGGCCTGGTCGCGGCGTGCGGCCTGGCGACCGTGCTGCTGGCCGAGCGCGACCTCGGCGCCAGCCTCCTGGCCGACTCCGGTACCGCCGAGCCGCACACCGCGATGCTCGGCTCGCCGGTCCTGTTCGCGCTGCGCATGTCCCGGGCGGTCACGGCCACCTGGCTGGCGGCTGTGGTCGCGGCCGGCCTGCTCTACGGCTCGCTGGCCAGGTCGACCGGCCAGGCCTTCGCCTCGTCCGGATCGCTGCGCCGGTTCACCGGCACCCTGACCCATGTGGCGCAGCGCCAGGTTGAGCTGGCCGGGACGCGCGCCTTCGCGGGCATCATCTTCCTCATCCTGATGACCCTGATCATGGCGTACGTGGCGAGCGCGATGGGCCGGGTGCGCGAGGACGAGGCCGAGGGGTACCTGGACAACCTGGTCGTGCGCCGGGTCAGCCGGCAGCGCTGGCTGGCGGGGCGGGCGGGCCTGATCCTCGCGGTCCTTGCGGCCCTCGGCGTGGCGGGCGGGATGTCCTTCTGGGCCGCCGCCGCCAGCCAGCACGCCGGGCTGACCGCCCGCGAACTGCTGCTGGCCGGCGTCAACGCCGCCGCCCCGGCCGCGCTGCTGCTCGGGATCGGCGTGCTGGCGCTCGGGTTCGTCCCCCGGCTGACGGCGCTGGTGTGCTGGGGGCTGCTGGCCTGGGCTTTCCTGCTGGACATGCTCGGCTCCGCGATAAAGGTCAACCACTGGGTCATGGATACCTCCCTGCTCTACCACCCCTCGCTGGCGCCCGCCGTCAACCCGGACTGGCGGATCGTCGGCATCTACCTGGCGATCGGGTGCGCCGCCGCCCTGCTCGGCGGCTGGCGGTTCACGGGGCGCGACCTACAGGGCGCCTGACGCCCTCGGGCCGGCCGGATTGTCATGGACCAAGGGCCTTCCCGCCTATGGCGAACGCCTCTGCCCGGCGGGGCGCGCCGCCCGCAGGCTAGGGCTGGACATTTCGACGGAGGTGATGACGGTGGCCGAGAAGAGCGGGGCGCGGACCCGGGCGTTGCGGCTTGCCCGGCTGCTCGTTGGCCGCAACCGGCTCCGGCGGCGATCCGACAGGCTCGAGGGCCTCATCGTGGTGCTGCTGGCCGCGGTGTTCGTGGCCGCGGTCGCGGCCGCGCCCTGGTTCGCCGGGCGCCTCTACCAGTCCCAGCGCGGCGGCGCGGCCGGGCTGCACCCGGCGACCGCGGTGCTGACCCAGAACGGCCCGTCCGATAGCTACGTTTCGCTGGGAGAGGCCACCGCCCGCTGGCGGGCCCCGGACGGCCGGGCGAAGAAGGGCATGCTCACCACGGCGACCGCGCCGGCCATCACGGGCGCGCCGGCCGGCGCCCGTGTCCCGGTGTGGCTGACCGCCTCCGGGCAGCCGCAGCTCCCGCCGCCGAGTTCCGTCGAGGTCATGCTCTCGTCCGTGGTGCTCGCGATCAGCGCCCTGTGCGGCACCGCGGTCGCCCTGCTCATCTGCTACTGGCTGTGCCGACTCGTGCTTGACCGCCGGCGTCTGGTCGCGTGGACGTCCGAATGGCACGTGATCGGCCCTCGGTGGACGACCCGCCTGTGAGACCGGCCTGGCAGACTGAGGTATGCCGCAGATCTCGGGAATCCACCACGTGAGCCTGCCGGCCACGGATGTGATGCGCAGCACCGACTGGTTCGAGCGGGTGTTCGGCTTCTCCTGCCTTCTGATCAAGGAGGAGGAGGACCGGATCGCGATGGCGACGATGGAGCATCCGGCCGGCGTGCTGCTGTACCTTCACCAGGTGCCGCAGGAGGCTGCCGCGGCGTCCTGGCTACCGGGCCCGGCGTCGGCCCTCGCCCTGGCCGTGACGGACCGGCCGGCCCTCATGGGCTGGGACAGCAGGCTCACCGACCTCGGGGTCGAGCACGGACAGCCGAGGGAGGCGCACCTGGGCTGGGCGCTGGACGTCATCGGCCCGGACGGCCTGCGCATCCAGCTGCACACCCGCGAGGATCTCACCAGTGAGGGCGCGTAGCGCTGGCGCCGGAGGCACTCCGGCCGCCGGCTCCACAGGCGGGTCTGGCCGCATGCTTCAGCTGCGCGGGCGGCTCACCAGTAGCTTGCGCTGGCGCGCAGACATCGCGCGCCCCGCCCCGCGCCGGCCGGACAAGGGACCAACGGCCCGCTCGTCGCCCGTCCAAGGTCTCTGGCCCGGCGCGGGCGGCGCGGCGACCCTGAGTTTGAGGAGGTCGCCATGTACAGGCCCCTGGCGGGGGACGGCGTGGTCCGCGGGCTCATTGAGGCCGCGGGCGCCGCGCCCTCGATCCACAACACCCAGCCGTGGCGGTTCCGGGTCACCGACGAGCTCATCGAGCTGCACGGGGATCCGGACCGGATGCTCTGGGTCGCCGACCCACGAGGCCGCGCGCTGCACCTGAGCTGCGGTGCCGCGCTGTTCAACCTCAGGCTCGCGATCCGCATGACCGGCGCCAAGCCGCTGGTCTGGCCGCTTCCCGCGCCCGGGAGCCAGCCAACCCTGCTGGCGTCGGTGGAACTGGTGCCGGGACGTCCGCCGACGTCGGACGAGCGCGCGATGTTCGAGATGATCTATCGGCGCCACACCAGCCGCATGCCGTTCTCCGACCTCCCGATTCCCGAGCCCGTCCGGTTCAGGCTCGAGCAGGAGGCGGCGCATGAGTTCGCCACGCTGCGCATCCTGAACGTCAGCGACGCGAACCTGGTGCTGGACCTGGCCGAGGCGGCCGACCGGGATCTCGCCGCGGACTTCGGCCACCAGGTCGAGCTGGACCAGTGGATCGGGACCGAAGGCGAGGACGGCATTCCCGCCGATGCCCTCGGGAGCCGTCCGGTCTTCACGCCCGCCCCGGTCCGGGACTTCGGTCGTGCCTCGCCCGCGATCGTGCTCCCGCCTGGCAGGTACGAGCGCGAGCCGCGGCTGGCGGTGCTGGCCACCGCGGGCGACCGGCCGGGCGACTGGCTGCGAGCCGGCCAGGCCCTGCAGCGCGTGCTGCTCGTCGCGGCCGGCAAAGGCCTTGCCGCCTCACTGCTTTATCAGCAGATCGAGCTGCACGACATGAGGCAAGAGGACACGGGGTGGTGGCCCTGGCCCGAATGCCCGCAGATCATCATCCGGCTCGGCTACGGGCCGGAGGGAAACGGCTCCCCGCGGCGCGGCGTTGACGACATTCTCGAGCGGCAGCATCCCGGGATACGGCCGTGACCGCCCTCGCGGCGGCGGGCTCGGAGCAGATCCTCCGTGACGGGCGGGTGGTGACGGTCCGTTCGCTGCTCGCCGAGGATGCGGACGGGGTCGAGGGGCTATGGAGCCGCCTGGATGCCCCCGAACGGCACCGGTTCACCCGCCTGGCTCACGTGCCCTCGCGGCGGGCAGGTGACGCGGCGATCCGCAGGCCCGGCCATGTCGATGGCATCGTCGCCACCGCCCCGGGCGGGACGCCGGAAGCGGTGGTGGGCGTGGCCAGGTACGAGCGCACGGCCGGGGACGCGGCCGCGTACCTGGTGTTCGTCGATGCCGCGTGGCGCCGCGCCGGGCTGGGCACCCTGCTGCTGCGCCGGCTGGCCGGCATCGCCAGGCACGCCGGGATCCGGCGGCTGACCGGAGACGTGCCCAGGAGGGACATGGCGATGCGGGGCCTGCTCGCCGAACTCGGCCTCGACTATGAGCAGCAGGTGACCGCGGCGACCGTGCACTCCAGCTTCGCCGTGCAGGAAACCGATGCCTACCTCGATGCGGTGCTCGCCGACCAGCGGGCCAGCGCCCGGGCCGCCCTGGCGCCATTCTTGCGCCCCGCCTCGGTCGCCGTGGTGGGGGCCAGCGACAAGCCGGGCAGCATCGGCGCCCTGCTGATGGCGAACCTGGCGGCCAGCGGTTTCACCGGGCCCGTCTATCCGGTCAACCCGCGCCACCGGGTCGTCGGCGGGGTCACCGCGTACCCGGACCTGGCCTCGTGTCCGGCCGCGCCGGACCTGGCGATCGTGGCGGTGCCCGCGCCGCTGGTGACCGGGATCGTCGACCAGGCCGGTGCCCGCGGCGTGCGGGCGGTGTGCGTGATCTCCGCCGGGTTCGCCGAGACCGGCGAGACGGGCCGCGCGCTGCAGGAGGAACTGCGCCGCCACGCACGCGCGGCACGGGTGCGGCTCATCGGTCCGAACTGCATGGGGGTCGCCAACGGCGGCCCCCATCCCCGGTTCAACGCCACGTTCAGCCCGGCCTTCCCGCCGCCGGGCCCGCTGGCGTTCGTGACCCAGTCCGGCGCGCTCGGCCTGGCCGCGCTCGCCCTGCTCACCGGGCCGTCGCTCGGCATCAGCGGCTTCGTCTCGGTCGGCAACACCGTCGACCTGGCCCCCAACGACCTGCTGCTGTACTGGGACGAGGATCCCGGCGCGGGCCTCATCCTTGCCTACCTGGAGTCGGTGCCAGACCCCCGCCAGTTCGCCCGGATCGCGCGGCGCGTCACCCGGCATAAGCCCATCGTCGCGGTCAAGGCGGGCCGCACCAGCGCCGGGCGCCGCGCGGCCTCCTCGCACACCGCCGCGCTCGCCGCCGGCGAGACCGCGGTCGAGGCGCTGTTCCACCAGGCGGGCGTGATCCGGGCCGGCACCCTCGAGGACATGTTCGACATCGCCGCCGTGCTCTCAGCCCAGCCCGTGCCCGCGGGACGGCGGGTCGCGGTTCTCACCAACGGCGGCGGGCCGGGCATCCTGGTCGCCGACGCCTGCGAGGCAGCGGGGCTGCTGGTGCCGGAACTGTCCGAGGACACCCAGGCCGCGCTGCGCGCGGCGCTGCCGCCGGAGGCATCCGCCAAGAACCCCGTCGACATGGTCGCCAGCGCCAGCGCCGAAGACTACGGCCGCTGCCTGCGCCTGCTCGCCGCGGCCGAGGAGATCGACGCGATCATCACGGTGTTCATCCCGCCGTTCCTGACCCGCGCCGAGGACGTCGCGCGCGAGATCACCGCGGCCGCGGCGGACCTGCGGGCCAAGCCCGTCCTCACCGTGTTCATGACCGCCGGGCCGCCGCCGGCCACCCTGGCCGCGGCCGGGATCCCGGCCTTCACCTACCCCGAGCAGGCCGCCGCGCCGCTCGGGCAGATCGCCCGGTGGGCCGAATGGCGGGCCCGGCCCGCGGGCCGCATCGTCACGCCGTCCGGCATCGACCCCGCTCGCGGTCAGGCCGCCGCCCGCAAGGTGCTCGCCGGCCAGCCCGAAGGCGGCTGGGCGGGCCCCGCGGAGGCGGCCGAGCTTCTCGCCGCCTACGGCATCCCCGCCGCCAGGTCGCGCCTGGTCCGCACCCCGGCGGAGGCCGCGGCCGCCCAGGCCGAGCTCGGCGTCCCGGTCGTGGTCAAGATCGCCGCCCCCATCCACAAGAGCGATGTCGGCGGCGTCGCCCTCGGCATCGATACCCCGCAGGCGGCGGCCGACGCGGTCACCGGGATCCGCGCTGCCATGGCCGGGGTCGGCATCGCCGAGCATCTGGACGATTTCCTCATCCAGGAACAGATACGCGACGGCGTGGAAATGATCATCGGCGTCACCCACGACCCCGCCTTCGGGCCCCTGGTCCTGGCCGGCCTCGGCGGCACCACGGTCGAGGTGCTCGGTGACGTCGCCGTACGCATCACCCCGCTCAGCGACACCGATGTCGACGAGATGCTCCGCTCCTTGCGCTCCTACCGCCTGCTGACCGGCTACCGCCAGACCCCGCCGCTGGACGTCGCCGCGTTCGCGGAGCTGCTGCACCGGGTCAGCAACATGGTCGAGGACATCCCGGAAATCACCGAACTCGACCTCAACCCCGTTTTCGTCCGCGAGCACGGCGCCGTCGCCGTCGACGTCCGCATCCGCGTCACCGGATAGGACGACGCGCGCGGGCCCGGCTATCCGACGTGCTGGTGCTCGCGGGCCGAGGGCAGGAGGTCCGGCGGCAGGTCCAGGCCGGCGCCCGTCAGCGCGCCGGTGCTGGTCCCCAGCGCGGCCGCGAGCCGGATCAGCCCGTCCTGGGTCGGGTTCGGCGTCGGGCTGGTCTCGAGATACCTGAGGTACCCCGGCTCCATCCGCGCCCTCGCGGCCGCTTCCTCGCGAGTCAGCCCGGCCTGACGGCGTTGCTTCCAGATCCGCCGGCCGAGGTCGCTGCCCCCGTGATCAGTCTCTGTGTACATCAAACCCGTCCGCTGTGCTTGCGCCTTACCTCTGCACCTCATGCACCTCATGCACCCTTGTGCACCTCGTGCACCTCGTGCACCCCTGTCCCCGGGCATGTGTTCAGTTCCCACCACATCAGCGCCCGCGCGATGGCCAGCAGAGGCAAACGGCCCGGTCCCCGGGACTTTCGGCCCTGCCGGCGGCCGCGCCGCCGGTGTACTTAAAAGACGGAGGAGGGCCGTGTCAGTGGGCGAGGATCGGCAACAGAAGATCGTGGTCGGCGTCGGCCGGTCGCCGGCCTCGGCCGCGGCGCTGAGCTGGGCGGCGGCCGAGGCCAGGCTGCGCCGGGCCAGGCTGTACGTGGTGCGCGTCTGGGATCCGGCACGGCACGTGGCTCCCTATGCCTGCGTCGGCGCGCTGCCCACCTGCGACGAGGAGCGGGCGGCGGCCTTTCGCGACCTCGCGGCGGTGATGCGGACCGAGTTCGGGCCGGTCCCGCCGGACGACGTCACCGCGGAGCTGGCCGAGGGGGTGCCCGAGCGCGTGCTGGTCCAGCGGTCGGCCGGCGCCGACCTGCTGGTGCTCGGGGTGGCCGCGGCGGTCTGGCCGGACGGCGGGTCGCCGGGACCGGTCGTGCGCGCGTGCGTGGCACGGGCACGGTGCCCGGTGGTCGTCATCGGCGGCGCCGGGGCGGCGCCCGCGCTGGCCGGCCAGGCCATGGCGGACAGCGCGGCGCGGTAGGCCGCGGCTCAGCCCGGCGAGCCGATCGTCATCCCGTGGCGCGGCCGCCGCGCCTGGCCGCCGTGAAACGGGCGCGTCACGCCCTGCCCGCGCCCGCCCGGTCGCCCGCCGGGTCGGCGGCCTGCAGCGCGGCCAGGCCGGGCAGCGTCTTGCCCTCCAGGTACTCGAGGCTGGCCCCGCCCCCGGTGGAGACATGGCCGAACGCGGTGTCGGGGAACCCGAGCGTGCGCACGGCGGCGGCGGTATCACCCCCGCCGATCACCGTGAAGGCGGAGCCCTCGGCCAGCGCCCCGGCGACGGCACGCGTTCCGGTCGCGAACCGGGCGACCTCGAACACGCCCATGGGGCCGTTCCAGAACACGGTCCGGGCGGCGGCGATGCGGCCCGCGAACAGCCGGGCGGACTCGGGCCCGATGTCCAGGCCCATCCGGTCGCCCGGGATCGAGACCGAGGGCACCACCTGCGGAGGGCCGGCGGCGTCACGGCCGGCGGCCACCACCATGTCCGGCGCCAGCACGAGCTCGACACCGGACCGCCTGGCCCGGTCCAGGTAGCCGCGCGCGGCGTCCAGGTCGCCTTCCAGCAGCGACGAGCCGACGCCGTGGCCCTGCGCGGCCAGGAACGTGAACGCCATCCCCCCGCCGATCAGGATCTGGTCCGCGGTGTCCAGCAGCCCGCCGACGACCGGGAGCTTGTCGGCCACCTTGGCCCCGCCGAGCACCACGACATAGGGCCGCCGGATGCTGCCCGTCAGCTTCTCCAGCGCGGCCGTCTCGGCCTGGACCAGGTATCCCGCGGCATGCGGCAAGCGGGCGGGCACGTCGTAGACGCTGGCGTGCCGCCGGTGCACGGCGCCGAAGCCGTCGCCGACGTACAGATCGGCAAGGGACGCCAGCTCATCGGCGAACGCGCCGCGCACGGCGTCGTCCTTGGCGGTCTCGCCCGGGTTGAACCTCAGGTTCTCCAGCATGACCGCCCCGCCCGGCGGGCCGGCTTCCACCAGCCCCCGGGCCGACGGCCCCACGGTGTCGGCCGCGAGCACCACCTCCCTGCCGAGCAGTTCGCCGAGGCGGGCGGCCACGGGCGCCAGCGAGTAGGCCGGGTCGACCGTGCCGCCCGGCCGGCCCAGGTGCGAGCAGACCAGGACGGCCGCGCCGCGGTCCAGCAGCGCCGTCAGCGTCGGCAGGCTGGCCCGGATCTTGCCGTCGTCGGTGATGCCAGAGCCGTCGAGCGGTACGTTCAGGTCGGCACGCACCAGGACGCGCCGGCCCAGCACGTCCAGGTCATCGATGGTCTTCATGGCAGGTCCGCTCCGCTCTTCAGGTGATGTGCCCGGTCTCGTCGGCCGGCAGGCGGCGGCCGCGGCTGTCACCGCCCGCAATCCAGGCTCTTGCCTGCCGGACGGCGGCGGCAGGGCCGGATGTACGCCGGGCCGGGGACCTTTGGCCCCCCTGCCCGCCCCAATCCGGGACCAAGGGCCCGCGGCGAACGTTCCGAAGGCCCTATCAGCGGGTGCAGCCGGGCCGGTCGGCTATGACTCACGGCGGCCGGCTGGCGCCTACGGAAAGTTTCGGGAAGGGGTGAAGGCGACGACTGACCCTCGCAGGACGGAAGAGCTGTCTGCGAGCAAGTGCATGCGCCTGCTCGACAGCATCTCGGTGGGCCGTATCGTGTTCACCTCCCGGGCGCTCCCCGCCATCCGCCCGGTCTGCCACCTCGTCGACGACGACCACATCATCATCCGCACCGACCGCAATGCCGCGATCATCTCCGAGCTCAGGGCCGACGCCGGCACCGTGGTTGCCTACGAGGCCGACTCGATCGACATGGCCGATCATCTGGGCTGGAGCGTGATCGTGGTCGGCGTGGCGCACCCGGTGACCGACCCCGACCTGGCCGCGTTCTACCGCCAGTCGCTGCGCCCGTGGGTCAGCGGTGTCAAGGACCAGGTCATATCCATCCATGCGGACATGGTGACCGGGTTCCGGCTGGTCGCCGACCGGGCCAGCACGGCGGACCTGGACTCGCCCCTGACCGGCGCCTGAGGCCGCGACCGATGTCCGCCCGGGCATCGGTCGCGGAGGGGGCGCGATGCCGGCGGCCGCGGGCCCGGGTCAGGGCATCCTGGTCAGGAAGAGGCCATGGGGCTGGACGGGCGCGAGCCGGATGCGGGCGCTCACCACGGACGCGCCCTCGGCGGGGCCGGCCAGGCGGACGGACATCTCGGCGACCTCGGGCAGGTCGCCGGCCAGCCGGCAGACGCGAAGCAGGCTCTCGCGCAGCGCCGGCAGGCCTGCACCGGTGCCGGTGCCCGGGCCGGCCTCGGTGCCGGTGCCCGGGCCGGCCTCGGTGCCGGTGCCCGGGCCGGCCTCGGTGCCGACGCCCGGGACGCCCCGGATCAGGTCGTCGGCGTCGGTGTCCGTGAGCGGGACGAGCCGGGCCGCGCGGTCGCCGTCCCGCGCCATCTCGCCCGCGCCGAACGTGGCCAGCGGACCGAAGACGGGATCCTGGGTGACCGCGATGACCACCTCGCCGCCGGGCTCCCGGGCGCGGCCGGAGGGCGCGGGACGGTCCGGCTCCGCCCCGTAGCACGCCAGGAGAGCGGCCGCCCGGTCGGGCGGCAGCCAGCCGCCGCGCGGCGCGCCGGCCAGGAACGCTCGCGCGATGTCGCGCGCGGCGCCCTCCCGCACCCCCTCGAGCAGCGGAACGCGGCCGCGCGGACGCGACAGGCGCGCGCCGTAGGCCGCGGCGCGGCCCAGCGCGCCGGCGGCGGTCTCCGGGTCGGCGTACGCCGGCACGGAGCCGGACGGGCCCGCGCCGGGACCCGGCCCGCGGCCGTCGGCCACGGGCAGCAGCCGGATGGTCTCGGTCTGATCCGGGATGACCGCCACGAGCGGGACGCGGGCGCCGGCTTCGCGCACGGCGGCGACCAGGTCGCCCGTGGCGGCGGTCCGCAGCACGAGCGCGAGGACCGCGTCGACGCCCTCGTCGGCGGCCAGCAGCTCCAGGCAGCGCCGGAATGAGCGCTCGGCGACCGTGGCGGTGGTGTCCACCGGCCCGGTGACCGCACCGCCCGGCGGCACGAACGCGTGCAGCCGGCGCCTGGTCTCCGGGCTCAGCCTGGCGATGCTCAGCCCGCAGCCGGCGCAGGCCTCGGCCGCCAGCGCCGCGGCGCCGCCGACGTTGGAGATCACCGCGACCCGCCGGCCCGCCGGGACCGGCTGGCTGGCCAGCAACGCCGCCGTCGCCAGCAGCTCGACCGGGCCGTCCGTGGCGATGACGCCGGCCTGCTCGAACAGCGCGTCGCGGGTGACCAGCGGCGGCCGCGGCGCCGGGCCGGCCGCTTGCCGCCCCGGGGCCGCGGGCCGGCCGGCCCGCACGGCCAGCACCGGCATCGCCGCGCTGACCCGCCGCGCCGCGGCGACGAACGCCCGCGGGTCGCCGAACGACTCGGCATAAAGCACCGCGATCCTGGTTGTTTCGTCCTGCTCCCACCACGAGAGCACGTCGTCGCCCGAGACACCGTGCGCGCGGCCGACCGAGGCGAACGAGGAGATGCCCAGCCCGAGCCGGGACAGCCGGTCGACCAGGGCCAGCCCGAGCGCTCCGGACTGGGTCACCAGCCCGACCACGCCGGGCGCGGGGTGGCGGGCGCCGATCGTGGCGTCCAGGCCGATGCCCGGCACCGCGATGCCCAGGCAGCTCGGGCCGACCAGGCGCATGCCGTAACGGCGGCAGGCGGCGAGCAGGTCGGCCTCCTGGAGGGCGTCAAGACCGGCGGTGATCACCACCAGGGCGCCCACGCCGCGCCTGCCGCACTGGTCGGCGACCTCGGGCACCGCGGCAGGCGGCACGGTGATCACCGCCAGGTCGACGGCCTCGGGAAGCTCGGCGGCCGACCGCACGCAACGCACTCCCTCCATGCGCAGCGCGTGCGGGTTCACCGCGTAGAGGTTCCCCTGGTAGCCGCCGGTGACGATGTTGTGCAGGATGGCACGGCCGACCGTTCCGATGCGGCGGCCGGCGCCGACGACGGCCACCGAGTCCGGCCGGAACACCCGGCGCAGGCCGGTCACGTTCCGGTCCGCGGGCGGGCTCACCGCCCCCGCGGGCGCCTGCCCGGACGGACCGGTGTCCCCGGCGGGCTCGAGCGTGCCGCCGCCGGCCAGCGGAGCATGCGAGTCCGCCAGCCGATCGCCCGCGCTGGTGCTCATCGTGACCTCCCCGCGGGTCCCGGCCCCCTCCGGCTCTGGCCGTTGTCCGGGACGCACTGGCTACACCGTCCATCCTTGGCACGCGAGCCCGCCGGCCGCTGCGGTCCGAGGTCCCTGGATGGCGGGTCATTCGCCCCTGACCGGCCCGGCGACGCGGGCGCCCTCGCGCCGTCCGTCGCGCAGGCGCACGACCTGGTCCACGTCGGCGGGGTGCACCGCGCGGTGGGTGATCAGCAGCGTGGTGCGCCCCGCGGTGGCCGACAGCAGGTCGCCGGTGAGCGCCTGCGCGGTCGGCTCGTCGAGGTGCTCGGCCGGCTCGTCGAGGATCACGACGGGGAAATCGGCGAGCAGCACGCGGGCCAGCGCCAGCCGCTGGCGCTGCCCGCCGGACAGCCGGGCGCCGTGCTCGCCGACCGGGGTCGCCAGCCCGCGCGGCAGGCCGTCGGCCCATTCCAGCAGCCGGGCCGCCCGGAGCGACTCGCGCAGGTCGGCGTCGCTGGCCCCGGGGCGGGCCAGGCGCAGGTTCTCGGCCAGCGTGGAGTCGAAGATGTGCGCGTCCTGCGCACACAGCCCGATGATCTTGCGCACGGCCTCGCCCGCGAGCGTCGTGATGTCGCTTCCGCCCAGCGTCACCAACCCGGCCGATGGGTCGAGGAACCGCAGCAGCACCATGGCGAGCGTGGTCTTCCCCGACCCGGTCGGCCCGACCAGGGCGGCCCGCCCGCCGGCCGGCAGGCAGAGGTCGACCGCGTGCAGCACGTCGGGGCCGCCCGGCTCCCAGCGGGCCGACAGCCCGGTGACCCGGACGTCGTAGGGCGGGCCGGGGGGCGGGGCCGGGACCGCCGGCTCGGCCACGGGATCGGGCCGGGCCAGGACCGCGGACACCCGGGCCCCGGCGGAGCGCAGCCGCGGAAGCTGCTGCGCGGCCGGCGCCAGTTCGCCGGACACCTCGTGCGCGGCCAGCGGCGTCAGCACCACCACGGCGAGCGCCACCGAGGCCAGCGCGGCGGAGCCGGCCGCGGGCACGCCGAGCGCGAGCGCTCCCCACACCGACGCCCCCGCGGCCAGGGCCGTCACGAGGGCGCCGGCGCCCCGGCCGTAAGCGCACCGGGCCTCCGCCCGGGCCAGCGCGCGGTCGGCCCGGGTCACCGGAGCCAGCGCCCGGTCCGCCCCGGCGTACACGGCGAGTTCCCTGCTTCCCCGCAGCAGGTCGAGGCCCGCGGCGGCCAGCTCACCGCGGCGCGGCGAGATCTCGCGTTCGGCTTGCCGTGCCACCGCGGCCGCGACGGCAGGGGCGCCGGCCGCGGCCGCCAGCAGGCTGACGCCGAGGACCAGGCCCGCGCCCGGCAGCAGCAGCGCCGTGACCGTGACCGCCCCGGCGCCCGCGGTCAGCGCGGCGACGTAGGGCAGCCGGACCCGCAGCCACCGGTCGGCCTGCGCGTCGATGTCGGTCACCAGCCGGCTGATCAGGTCGCCGGACCGGAACGCGGCCAGCCCGGCCGGGGCCAGCCGCTCCAGCCTGGCGTAGGCGGCCATCCGGGTCCGGGCCAGGATGCGCAGCGCGGCGTCGTGCCCGGCCAGCCGCTCGGCGTACCGGAACCCGGCCCGGCCCAGCCCGAACGCCTGCACCGCCGCGGCCGCCACCATGAGGTAGAGCACCGGCGGGTGCTGCGCGGCGCGGGAGATCAGCCAGGCCGAGGTGGCCAGCAACCCGACCGAACAGACCGCGGCGAGCGTCCCGGTGAGCCCGGCCAGCGTGAGCCCGCCCGCCAGGCGGCCCGCGCCGGGCAGGCGCGGCCAGCTCATGCCGGCACCGCCCGGCGCGCGCGCCCGGCCCCGGCGCCGGCGTCAGCGCCGGCGCCGGCCGGCGGGCCGGATGCGCCGCCGATGCGGATCACGCGGTCGGCCGCGGCGAGCACGGCGGGCCGGTGGCTGGCGACGAGGATGATCCGCCCGGCCGCCGCCTCACGGCGCAGGCTCGCGATCACCCGCGCCTCGGTGGCGGCGTCCAGCCCGGCCGTGGGCTCGTCGAGCAGCAGCACGGGCCGGCGGCCCGGGCCTGACACCAGCGCGCGGGCCAGGGCCACGCGGCGCCGCTGCCCGGACGACAGCCCGCGGCCGCCCTCGCCGACCCGCTTGCCGAGCGGGATCTCGTCCATCGCGGCGAGGGTCCTGGCCTTCTCGACGGCGGCGGCCGGGGCGCCAGGACAGCCGAGGCGGACGTTGGATTCCACCGTCCCGGGGAACAGCACGGGGTCCTGTCCCGCCCAGGCGATGCCCGAACGCCACGCCTCGGGGTCGATGCCGGCCAGGTCGGTTTCCCCGGCCGGCCCGGCGACCAGGACCCGGCCGGCGGACGGCCGGGCGAAGCCGAGGATCACGTCGATGAGCGTGCTCTTGCCGCAGCCGCTCGGCCCGGCGATCACGGTGATCTCGCCGCGGGCCAGCGTCAGCGAGACGCCGTCCGGGGCCGGCCGCGGACGGCCCGGGTGGCTGACCCGGATCCCGTCCGCGCGGATCACGTCCGGAACCGGCGCCGGGCGCCCGCCCGCGGCGGGCGCGGGCGTCTCGATCACCGCGAACGCGTCCGCCGCCGCGGCCAGGCCGTTCGCGCTGGCGTGGAACTCGGTCCCGGCCCGGCGCAGCGGCAGATACGCCTCGGGTGCGAGGATCAGCGCGAGCAGCCCGGTGCGCAGGTCCAGGTGCCCGTAGACAAGCCGCAGGCCGATCTCCGTCGCGACCAGCGCGACCGACATCGTCGCGATCAGTTCCAGCACCATCGACGAAAGGAACGCGAGCCGCAGCGTGCCGAGCGTGGCCCGCCGGTACTCGCCGGTGACCCGGTCGATCGACTCCCGCTGCTGGCCGGCCCGGCCGAACACCTTGAGCGTGGGCAGCCCCGCCACCACGTCGGCGAAGTGGTGCGCAAGGCGGGCCAGGGCCAGCCAGCGCCGCCGGGCACGATCGCCCGTGGTCTTCCCGATGAGCGCGCCGAACACCGGGATCAGCGGGAGCGTCAGCGCGATCACCGCCGCGGACAGGGGATCGGCCAGGGCGATCCTGACCACGACGGCGAGCGGCACGACCACCGCGAGCACGAGCTGCGGCAGGTAGGCGGCGAAGTAGCCGTCGAGCGCGTCGATGCCCTCGGTCGCCAGCTCGGCCAGGCCGGCGGTGCCGCCGCGCGGCGCGCCGCCGGGCCCGCCGCCCGGGCCGCCCTCCGCGGCCAGCCAGCGCGGGCCGAGGCGCACGGCGCGGGCGAGCAGGCGCCGGCGCAGCTGCGACTTCACCGCCGAGCTCGCGCGGTAAGAGATGGCCTGCGTCGCCCAGGCCACCAGCGCGCGGCCGGCGACGACGGCGGCCAGGGCCAGCAGGACGCCGTGCAGCCCGGCCAGGCCGCCCCGGCCGGCGAACGCGGCCGCGATGGACGTCGCGAGCAGCTGTGCCTGGGCGATGACCAGGCCCGCGGCGGCCGCGCCGAGCGCCGCCAGCACGGCGATGTAGAGCCGCGCCTGCCGTGCGTGCCGCAGCAGGCGCGGATCGAGTGGCCTCACTGGCTGGCCGCCTCGGCCGCGGGCGCCGGGGCCGCCGGCGCCGGGCCGCCGACCCGCCGCCGGAACACCCAGTACGTCCAGCCCTGGTAGAGCAGCACGAACGGCAGGAAGATGACCGCGACCACGGTCATCACGGCCAGCGTCTTCGCGGTGGAGGACGCGTTGGCGGTCGTGAGCGTGCCGGCCGCGGTGAGCGTGGATGGCAGCACCCGCGGGTACAGCGCGGTGAACAGCGCGCCGGTGGCGGCGGCGATCGCGACCGCGTTCCCGGTGAACGCCACGCCCTCCCGGCCGCTGCGCCCGGCCAGCACCGTGGTGACCAGGCCGAGGGCGGCCACGGCGGCCAGCGCCACCGACGCGGCGCCGGTCGTGCCCTCATGACCGGCGGCCCGGTAGCTCGCCTCGGTCCAGGCCAGGAACCCGCCGCCGGCCGCGATCGCCGCCAGGCCGAGCTTGCCGGCCAGGGCGTTCGCCCTGGCGCGCAGCTCGCCGGTGGTCTTCAGCGCCAGGAACACCGCCCCGTGCAGCGTGAACAGCGTGAGCGTGGCCAGACCGCCCAGCAGCGCGTAGGGGTTCAGCAGCGTGAAGAAGTTCCCGGCGTAGTTGTGCGCGGCGTTCAGCGGGATGCCGTGCAGGACGTTGCCGAACGCCACCCCCCACAGGAGCGCGGGCACGAGCGACCCGGCGCAGATGGCGGCGTCCCAGGCCAGCCGCCAGCGGACGCCATCGCGCTTGCCGCGGAACTCGAACGCCACCCCGCGCAGGATGAGCGCGACCAGCACGATCAGCAGCGGCAGGTAGAACGCGCTGAACATCGACGCGTACCAGCCGGGAAACGCGGCGAACGTGGCGCCGCCGGCGGTGAGCAGCCACACCTCGTTGCCGTCCCAGACCGGCCCGATCGTGTTGATCATTACCCGGCGCCCGGCATCAGCGCTTTCCCGGGCGGACGACCCCTCCTGACCCCCCCGCGGGGGACGGCCGAGCACGAACAGCAGGATGCCGACGCCGAAGTCGAACCCCTCGAGCACGAAGTAGCCGGCCCACAGCACGGCGATCGCGATGAACCATAGGTCGGACAGGTGCACGGCCAGCTCCCTCGGTGACGGCGGGTCAGTAGACCAGGGCCGG
>Ga0335073_10002158_pt1 | contig 26914 bp, 26 predicted proteins | sample Lox_Sample_22_FD_207093 | JGI IMG/M metagenome (GOLD analysis project Ga0335073, IMG submission 207093) | Soil microbial communities from Loxahatchee National Wildlife Refuge, Florida, United States - Lox_Sample_2.2 | ecosystem: Environmental > Terrestrial > Soil > Wetlands | place: USA...
TTGTGACTCCAAATCCGCCACCTGTTGGGCCGCGGCCAGTTGCTCAACGGAGCGCTGCAAGCGCAGCGTTTCTTCGGAAACCTGATTGCGTAACGCGTCCGCTTCCTTCCTTGCACGAATCGCAGTGGCATCGGCGCCATCGGCCCGCGCTCGCTGTGACCAGCTTAAAAATGGAAACCGCATGGCGATGCCAACGGTGGCGTTGTGTTGTTGAAATGACCCGGCCCGAAAAAAGTTCTCATAATTGTTGAAGCTCGCGAGCAGAGCATACTGCGCCGCAAAATCAATGGTCGGCCACAACGCGCGATGCTCTCCGCGCGCGCGAAAACTTTGCGCCATCGCCCGTCCGTCGGCCGCCTGCACAGCCGCGCTGTTCTGTACTGCCTTGGCGGAAAGATCGTCCGCTTGCTGAATTTCAGGGAAGGCTGGAATGGAATCCGCTTCAGTCTCGATGTTCGCCGTCGGCACACCGGTAAGATCAGAAAGATGACGGCGCAAAACGTCGATCGCGCCTTCCGCTTGCGCCACCCGCAAGCGTGCCCGGGCTGTCGCCAGGCGCGCTTTGTTCTGGTCCAATGCGCTATCCACGCCTTCGCGTACGCGGTCCTGAATTCTCTCTTCCATTTTGGCGGCGTTGGCCTGGTTCTGCCGCAAGCGGTCGAGTAGAGGTTCCCACTTACTGAGTTCCGTGTAGGTGAGCACTGCGTCCTGGATCACCTGGCTGCGTTGGTCCTTCGCCTGAAAATTCGAGGCCGTCGACTCTGCCTGCGCAGCCTTCAAAAATTCTCGCAGCGCCGGATTGATCAAAGCCGATTGCGAAGTCAGATTCACAATCGAAGGCGCGGAGCCTTCCAGGCTGAGCGGATAACCCCAAGTTGCCCCCAATCCCGAGCCGATCACAAACTGCGGAATGTACTGATTGCGCAATTCCTTGTAGCCGGATAAAGCGCGCTGCACATCGGCATCGGCAAGCGCGGAAGTCGTGCTGTGAGTTAGTGCCAGTTGCACGGCGCGCCGCAAAGGGAGCGGCTCAGCGGAGCATATCCTTGGTGTGATCGAAGCCGCAAAAAACATTCCAAGCGCGGCCAGCAACGCTCGGGAAAGACCACGCGATGATGGCTTCATGCAATCACTTGGTAACTGACTTGCCGGGATGGCCGGAACGCGCCATGAAAGTGACAACATTCCCCGATGCGCCGGAAGCTGGGACTTCCCCTCAGCGGCTGAGATGCTGGAGGGCCTCCTGGGCCCGCGAGAAATCCCTGGCTAGGGCGAGTGCGGCGCGATATTCCTGCTCCGCTCCTTCTTTATCTCCCTGCTTTTCGAGAACGGTTCCCAGCCAATAGTGTGCTTTAAAAGCGGGCCCTTGCTCGACCGTCGTGCCAGCGAGATAACGGCGCAAAAGGCGGGCCGCTCCAGGGAAGTCTCTTCCGGCCCGGATCAGAATTTCGCCCGACTCCATAAGAATTTCTGGCCGGTCGATGGGAGCCGCAGCAGCCCGATGCACGGTCTGCTCCATCTCTTCCCATTTTTGCTGATGCCGGTAAAACAAGGCCAGATTAAACCAGGCGTAAGCCCCGCCATTGCTGGCCTCGATCGCGGCGCGATATTCCCGCTCCGCGGTGTCGAATTCTTTTTTCTTCTCCGCTATCCGCCCGCGCACCCAGTGCGCCATCGGAGGGTCAATCTTCTCGAGCACCTTCGCCTGAGCTTCCGCTTTTTCGTGCCCGCCGCCCATAATTCCCGGCGCTTCCAAATAGAACTCAGCCAGGTCGGTTCGCGCCTCAGCGCCATTCGGGTTCAGCTGCACGGCGGTTTCGAATTCTTCGCGCACTTTCTTGGCCAGCCCCGCTGCGGTGAGAAAAACCACCGAATCGGCTTTCTCGCCATAAATCCGCCCCAGCCACAAGTGATAAAGGCTGTTATGAGGCTCCAGCTCCACCGCCTTCTCGCATTCCGTTATGCCGCGGTTCCACTCGCCCAGCGCGAAGTATGACCGGCACAATAAATTGTGAGATTGGGCATCGTCCGGCGCGCTATTCAACCGGCCTTCCAGCGATGCGATCGCCTGGTCCACTCTGCCTTGCGCCAGCAGGGAGACGGGGCCGTCATCCGCAAGAGCCGCCGCAGCGAGCAGCACAACCGCCAACAAGAAATTTCGAGAACTGACCATGATTTACTGAACAACTCTTACCGCCAGCCCATCGTGCAGGGGCTTTGAATTCGTAGAGACGAGGGCGACCCGTGCGTTTTGTGAAAGCCCGGAGGTCACTTCCGCTTTGGTCAGGTTGGCGATGGACATCTGAATGTCCCGCCGTTGCAGGCGGTCATCGACAATCTGAAACACGTAGGGCTGCGAATCGTCCTGCCGGATGGCTTCACGGGGCACAGTCAAAACGTCGAAATGCTCAGCCGTAACGATGGTCACGCCAACGTTCGTGTTGGGCAGAAGCTTGAGATCGGCGTTGTCCACCGTGCAAGTGGACTCGCCGATATTACGCGCCCCGCGCAATTTTACGCTGGCCGGCACGGCGGTCAGCTTCCCCCCCCAAACCCTTCCCGGCAACCCGTCCCAGGTGACCTCGATCTTCTGCCCGGGAGAAAGCCGGCCCACGTCGGGTTCGTCGACAAAGGCGCGGATCTGCACTTTAGAAAGATCGGCTTCCTGCAAAACCAGATCACCCGCATTCAGATAATTGCCTTGGCGGACGGGCAGGGAATAGACAATGCCATCGAACGGAGCGCGAATGTTGAGTTTGCCCAGCACGTCTTCCGCCGCAGAATACGCGCTTTGCGCCTCAGCTTGTTGTGCCTGCACGCGCGCGATCTCCGGCTGCGAGTAACGGTCTTTCAGTTTTTGCTCCAGAAGTTTGACGTCAGCCTGGGCCCGGGCTAGCTGGCTCTGGGCAACAACTACCTCGCCCGACGAGGCCGACCCCTGCTGCTGTAAACGCCGCAATGCGTCCAGATTGCGCTGGGCCGCATCCTGGGCGGTACGTGCTTTCGCCAGATCTGATTCCGCGGTAAGCACTTCTTCCTGAGTGCCGCCGGTGTGCAGTCCATTCACGTCAACCTCTGAGGCCCGCACTTGCGCCAGCGCGCGGGCCGCCTGGCTGCGGGCATCGGAATCCTCGAGTGCCACAAGCAGCTGGCCCTTACGCACGTGGTCGCCTTCCTTGACGAAAACCCGTTTCACCGTCGTCCCGACGGGGGCGTGCGCTTCAAAATTTTGCAGCGGTTCGACTTTTCCATTGGTCGACACCACGCTCCGAATCGTTCCCCGCGTGGCCAGCGCCGCGCGAACCGGCACCGGCTCCTCCCGCGACATAAACGACGCCAGCAATACCACCGCAATGGCGATTCCCATGGTCCAGACCAGCCATCGGTGGCGGGCCAGAAAGCTGCTGTTCGGCGATTGCAGTGTCATTCTGAGACCAGATGGCACTACTCTATCATCGAGCTTTGTCGCTGGCTGCATTACGCCCCTTGCTTCCTTAGATGCAGAACGACTGCCGAAAACTGCACAAATACAGCTCTTCAACCCGCATGTAAAATGCGAAGATGGCTAATCCGCGCTACACATCCGAGCATGCCGAAGCCGGACTGGATGCGAAGTTTCCCGAAATCGAAACCTGGCCGAACCAGTTCCCCGGATACGAAATTGTGGTCGATGATCCTGAGTTTACCTCCGTCTGCCCCAAGACCGGGCTGCCCGACTTCGGCGTGTTGACCATTCGTTATGTGCCCGACAAGCACTGCCTCGAACTGAAATCTCTCAAAGAATACCTGCACTCGTATCGTAATCTGGGAATCTTTCAAGAGAACGTTGTAAACCAGGTACTCGAGGATGTTGTCCGCTGGGCTAAGCCGGTATGGGCGGAGGTCAAAGGCGAATTCCGTCCCCGTGGCGGAATCTCGACCGTCGTCATTGCCAAGTGGCCGCGAGATAAGAGTAACTGATGGGCGTGGATTAACAATTTATCTGAAACGGCGTGGGCAAGAGTGCCTGCCTCACGCCACTCCACAACCCTCCGCAACCCCGCATGCTATATTTTTTCGCCAGTGTCCTCCGACAAACTCTATCCCCGCACCGCGCTGATCCTGCTTACTGCCCTCAACCTGCTCAACTACGTTGACCGCAACGTATTGTTCGCGGTGCAGCCTCTCATTCAAATTGAGTTTCACCTGACGAATACGCAGATCGGGTATCTGACCAGCGCATTTCTGCTCTTTTACATGTTTGCCGCTCCCTTCACCGGCCCGCTTGCCGACCGTTATTCGCGAAAAATCATCATCGGTGTAGGAGCTATGTTCTGGAGCGGTCTCACTCTGCTCACGGCGGTTACCCATACCTACCACGAGTTACTGCTGCGCCACACGCTTGTCGGCATTGGCGAGGCTACTTTTGCGACTATCGCTCCCACCTTTGTGGCCGACCTTTTTCCTGAGGAAAAACGCGGCCGCGTGCTGGGAATTTTCTATCTCGCTTTGCCCGTGGGTTCAGCTCTCGGCTATGTGTTGGGTGGAGAACTAGGGACACATCACGGTTGGCGATTTCCCTTTTATGTTGCCGCCGCACCCGGATTTATTCTCGCACTCGCCATCTTTTTCCTTCGCGAACCCGAGCGCGGCCAGTTCGACAGCCGGAAAGAGACGCCGGAACAAACCGTAACTTTCAAGTACCGTGGCCTCGGTTCTCTGAGGTCATCGCTGCTCGACTACCTGAGAAAATTGTATTTCGTGCTATTTCGAAACCCCGCTTTTTGGACCGCCACTCTCGGCATGGCCGCCATGACGTTTTCCCTCGGCGGCATCCAGGTCTGGATGCCCACGTTTCTGCACAATGCCCGTCACTACACGCTCGAATCCGCCAACCTGATGTTCGGCGGCATCATTGTCGCGGATGGAATTTTGGCGTCACTCATCGGAGGGTGGCTGGGCGATTATCTGCTGCGCTACACCAAAGGTTCGTATTATCTGGTTTCGGCTTTCGGCATGGCGCTCGGCGTGCCGCTCATGGTGGTTGCTTTGTTCTCGAAGGGCCCAATCATGCTGCCCGCCATCGCGGTCGCTGCATTTTTCTTATTGCTCAACACCTCGCCGCTCAATGCTGCCGTCATCAACTCTGTCGGCGCGCACATCCGTGCCACTGCTATTGCGGTCAACATTTTTATGATCCACATCCTGGGTGACGTTCCTTCACCCACGATGATGGGTTATGTCGCCGATCGCCACTCGCTCCAGGCTGCTTTCATCCTTCCTGTGATCGCGATGATCATTTCTTCTGCCATACTGTTCTACGGCATGAGATTTGCCCCGACGATTCGGCTCCACAGAAATCCTGCTGCTGATGGAGCTCCCGCCGCGTGAGCCTTTTTTATTGGATTGCTGGTTGGTTTCTGGGCTTGGTTTGGCTTTCGCGCGTGATCGAAGCCGCCATCGGCATGCCGAAAGTCGCCGATGTTTCCCGCCCGCAGTGGAATAAGCATCCCGTCTCGCCACGGGGAGATCCCTTCGTCAGCATCATCGTGCCTGCGCGCAATGAAGAAGCCGATATCGAGCAAACTCTTAACCAGTTGCTCGCGCTCGATTATTCCAATTACGAAATCATCGTCGTCGATGATCGTTCGACCGATCGCACTGGCGAGATCATGGACCGTGTCGCCGCAAGCCCTGACGCCAAGAGCCGAGTTAAAGTCATTCACGTCGAGGAACTTCCTTCCGGCTGGCTGGGCAAGACTCACGCCATGTGGGAAGCGGGAAAACTGGCCAAAGGCGATTGGCTGCTTTTTACCGACGCTGATGTGCTGTTCAAACCCGGCTCCGTGCGCCGCGCGCTGGCTTACGCCGAAGCCGAACCGGCCGACCACGTCGTGCTTTTTCCTCGCATGATCATGAAGCATCCCGGCGAAAGAATGATGATTGCATTCTTCCAGTCCCTGTTCGCTTTCGGCCATCGCCCATGGAAAGTCGCCGATCCGAAAACCGACGATCACATCGGCGTAGGAGCGTTTAATCTGGTTCGCCGGAGCGCCTATGAAGCCGTCGGAACCTTTCAACGCCTGCGCATGGAGGTGCTCGATGATATGAAGCTGGGCAAAGTCGTGAAGAAAGCCGGATTCGCGCAGCGCAACATCTTCGGCGCCGACTTGATTTCAATTCGCTGGGCGCAGGGCGCGATGGGCGTCGTCAATAATCTGACCAAGAATTTCTTCGCCGTACTTTCGTTTCAATGGCCGCGTGCGCTGGCCTCGTGTGTTGCTCTCGCCTTCCTTAATCTCATGCCGTTTGTCGGAATTGTTCTGGCGCATGGCTGGGCAAAGTCAGGCTATGGGCTGGCCCTGTTTTCCATGTTCGCGATCTATTACGGCATGTCCGACAAATCCGACATTCCGCCGTACTACTTCGTTCTTCATCCCGTCAGCACAGCGCTGTTCCTCTACACTGTGCTTCGTTCCATGGCGCTGACGCTGGGCCGTGGCGGCGTGATCTGGCGCGGCACTTTCTATCCGCTGGAAGAATTGCGCCGTGGTCTGGTCTAGGCGCGGGCCTCTCGCTCGTGCCGGTAGGGTCTCGTAGTTGCGAGGAGTGGAAGCGGTTTCAATGGCGCAATTCGACCAGATATACGGGGTCGCCCCCAAAAGTTCCTTGAAGGGACAGCTCCGCGTGATCTTGCAGCAGGGCTTGCACGAGCGCGCCCTTGCTGCCGGCAATTACATAGAATCGCGGGTGCGCGTTCCGGAACCGCGACAGGTCTTCGATGGGAAGTTTGGTCCAGCGGCGCAACGCCTCGGTCATCAAGAAATTCGTGTTCTGAGCCAGCAATTGGACGAAACTCGGATCGGTGACGAACACGCATCGTTCGCGCAAGGGCGCCGGCCCGTGTGCCTGCAGGCGAAGGAACGTTTCGTTATCGCTGGGAACGATTGGTAAGGACGGGTCCATCGAAAAGACATTTCCATTGGCGAAGGCCGCAGCATCGCCGCCTGTCGGCACGCTCGAAAATTCGCGGTAATGGAGAAAGCAGCTATACCCTCCGATCACCAATACGGCCAAAGCCATTAAGAGGGCATTCCCGCGAAGCGCGCTTCGTACAGCCAGGTCGCTGAAAACCATGAGACCGACGGAACATAGCAGTACATAGCGCGGCTGGAACGCGTGTGACACAAACTTGCCCACGAGAAATCCCGGAATCGGTACGAGTGCGAATGTTGCCAAACAAACCAGGATGGGAGTTGGGATGGAACGTCCGCGCCTGCTCGATGTTTCGTCGCACGACCGCGGCACGAAAATCGCGATGACCAATATCAGTACGAACGGCAGCAGACACGGCTCCAGCACCATTTGGAAACTGGCTGCGATATCCGCGAAGTGAACCCCTTTCCATGGCATCGCCTTGTACGCGGAAGCCGCCTTCAACACCGGAAGATAGGCGAACGCGGTCGCGCCGCCTGCGACCATTGCAGCACACACGGCGTCGTCGGCCTTCCGCCTTTGCCATGTCCGGACCGCTTCTCCAATCATGAGTGGGATGAGCAGAAGGAATCCGAACCAGTGACTTCCCACGGCAACGGCAATCCCAAGCAACATGCCGGCGAGCGCAAGAGTGCGTTTGGGCGAATTTTCAACAAGACTTGCCCAGCTGACCAGCGATATTGCAGCGGCAGCTAAAAGCAGAGCATACGGTCGTGCCTGGTAAGCGTACAAAAAACTTCCGCACAGCGAACAAAGCGCGACCACCACCAATCCCGTGAAAACGTCCGCGTAGCGCCGAACCAACTGGTACAGGAGAAACGCCATCAACGTGTAGGCCAGCACAGAAGGCAGGCGTGCGGCGAATTCCGTTGGTCCAAAAATGCGAAGGCAGTAGGAGACTAGAAAATGGTAAAGCGGCGGGTCAACGGAAAGCGGCGCCGTCTTCAGCACATTCCATATTGCCCCGGGCGAGCCCGAAAGGGCGGTGAACCGCACAAGGTATTCGTCGACGAAGAATGGCTTGCGCCAGGCAAGAAGTAATGAAAGCGCAGTTGAAACCGCAAGGAAGCTGATCAGGACGGGGTTCTCATGCCGCGCGATGAAACCAATCGCACGTCGAACAGCCTGCGCATTGTCGCCGGCAATCTGTTCCCGAACTTCTACCTGCGGTCGATCACGGGTAACAATCTCCAGTTCCGGAGTCGCGCGCTGCCTGGTTGCAGTGCCTGATTCAGTGCCCGCTGAGGTGGAAGCCGCCGCCACGCGCTCAGACTACTATGAAAATACGTGAGCAGGATTGTGTTAGAAGGTACACCGCGTGCCTTAGCGCTTCGTCGCCTTCGCTTTCACTCTGGTTCTTCGCCCGGCAACTCCACCGGCAACTTTGCCGGCTCCCGCTTCGGGTATGTCTTCTTCGCTTTGGCGGCTCGGAATGTCCCAACGCTGTAGTGGCCGCGATTTTCCACATCATAACTCTTGGGCATGGGTGGGATTCTTTTTGCCTCTCCTCCCAGTTGCCGGGACTCCGCTAAAATAATTTCCGCGCGCCCGTCATATTCCTTCACCGGCCCGTGAATCTCCACCGTTTTGCCTTTGAGCTGGCGAATGTCGCCGACATTTTTCAGATCGGAAGGGAAGACCACCACCGTAAACGGACAAGTGTGATAATCCTGGCAAAAATCCAAAAAGTGCACGCCGCGTTCGCCACGCTCCACGCGAAAAACCATTCCGCTGACACAGCGAGTCTCGCCTACGTGGTTCTTGGCCTCCGCAATTGGCATGCAGTCTGCGCGCACGAGGGAAAAAGCAGGCAAGATGACCCACGCAAGAAAGCGCAAACGTGGCCAGCGGGAATTCATAAACCAGCGCAGCTCAGGAATTTACTTAGCGATCCTTCGTGCCCTCTGGGGTTCGCATCGTCCGGTTCTTAGCCCAGAGAACGCAGAGGGGTACCGAGCAAGCAGCAAGAATCTTAGTCCCCGGGCGTGACGGTTGACTGTGACAGAGGAACAAAATTTTGCAGATTTCCCGAAACAGGAGGCGGCCCAGGACCGAACTGGGCTTCCGTCCGGCCCCGTGAGAAAGGACTGCCCGCTAGAACGACTTAACGGCTGTGGCCTCGTCGTCTTTGACATCGAAGACGGTGTAGAGCTTGGTGATCTGCAGCAAGTCGTGGACCTTCTTGGTCAGGTTGAGCAACTTCAGTTCGCCGCCCTGATTGCGCACCGTGGTAAACGCGCTCACCAGCTCACCAATACCCGAGCTATCGATGTAGCTTACATCCCCGAGATTGAGCAGAATTTTCTTCTGCCCTTTGGAAAGCAGCTCGCGGATCGCGTCCTTCAGGACCACGCTGCCTTCTCCCAGAGTGATGCGCCCGCTGCAATCCACTATGGTTACTCCATCCACCTGACGAGAACTGACCTTCATGCTCACTGGGAAGCCTCCTTGCCGCCCCCGGATGACCCGTGGACGTGTTTAATCAGTTTAATTTCCGTGCCCGCCTGGGACGGGTGGATCTGAACCTCATCCATAAACGAGCGGATCAAAAAAATGCCGCGCCCGGAAGTCTTTAACAGGTTCTCTGGCGCCAGGGGATCGGGGATCTTGTTCAAATCCATGCCCTTACCCTGGTCGCGGATGGTGATCACCAAGTCCTCACCGACCCTCTCGAACTCCAGGCTGACCTTCTTGCCGGGATCATAAGCGTTGCCGTGAAGTACGGCATTGACGGCGGCTTCGCGCACCGCCATGGCAATGCGCATGACTTCGTCGTCGTCAAAGCCGGCTTCCGTTGCAATGCGGGTGGCCGTTCGCTCGGCGCTGTCTACAGTCTCCAGCGTCGAATCCAGCGTATAGCTGACCCGGTGATTGGTCATAGCTTCAGAATCTGGGAACATTACCGGCGGACTGAGTAAGGTCTCTAAACGGCCCACCTTGACACTGAGAAACGCCTTTTCATAGCGAATGCGGTAGTTTGCCCTTCCCCTGTGCAAAAGTCAACGCGCAGCTCCTCCCGGGTAGAAGCTCCTACTGCCAGGACTGATCCCGGCATCGATGACGCACTTGTGGTCCGCAATGATCCTTCGCACCACTTCCGCGACAGCCCGCCACACTTCCGGGGAGACCTCGAGTCCAGGTTCGAAGCGAACCCCTTCGATTCCGTAAACCCGTAGGCGTGTTGGGAGGCGATTCAGAGCTTTCGCCAGTTCGAGGGCTTCCGCCAAGCCGAGGGTGTGAGTCGAGGCTGTTGCATTGAGGCAAGTCGGTGGGAGTTGGCCCTCCCACATCTGCACCGTACCGACGGGGGCACCGGTCACCACTGCGTCGACCACGATCACATCATCGGAACCCGTCCAAGCCTCGATAAGATCGGCGGCTTGGCCAATGCGCGTGACCGTTTCTACGCCCAACTCTCGCAGCCGCTCCGCGACCAGGATTCCGGCAGCGTCGTCACCTCGCTGGCGATTCCCGCAGCCTATGATGAGCATGGTTCAGTCCTTGACCTGTTCGCGCTCGACCATGAGTTTCAGAAAATGGGTGGCGCAGGAAATGCACGGGTCGTAACTCCGCACCGCCTGCTCACATTTCCAGGTCGCTTCTTCGATAGGCCAGGCCACCAATTGCGCCGCATACTCGCGAAGATCATCCTCGATCCGCTTCTGGTTCTGCGAGGTTGGCGGCACGATCTTAGCGGCGACAATCATCCCGTTTTCATCCAAAGCATAGCGGTGATAGAGAATGCCGCGGGGTGCTTCCGTAATCGCCTGACCGACACCAATGCGGTTGGGCGCCGCGGCTCGTGGTGCGCTGGGAGGCTCGTATTCGTGAATGGCTCGCAGCGCCTCCGCACAGGCAAAGACCAGTTCGACCGCACGGACCACGATGCTACGGAAAATGTTCCTCACAGGCGGTTGCAGGTTGACGTCGGTTGCCGCCTTACGTGCCACTTCCGGCAGTTTATCGAAATTCAGGTTGAACCTCGCCAGCGGCCCCACTAAATACGAGCCTCTGCCTCGCACCACCGAGTGCAAGGCATTGGAGTGTTTGACCTGCACCTCAACAAAGTGATCTTCATATTCCGCGGCGTCGATATCCAGGCCACGGTTCGACACCAGGCGTCCTTCATTGAATGGATATCCGTCCGCATGACGAAGGGCCACAAACTCGTAATCCTGCTCGAAGTTGGGAAATTCCAAACCAGCCGTCCAGCGGACGGTCTCCAGCGAGGCTTCCAGGGCCCACTCCAGATCGTCCACCAAATCGCGCAATTGTTGCTTGGTCGGCGTCTTGTAAAAACCTCCGACCGCGGCCGAGATGGGATGGATCTCGCGCCCGCCCAGCAATTGCACAATCCGATTGCCGATCTTTTTCAGCCGGAGCGCTTTTTCGACCGCCGCCCGGTGATCTTTCGCCATGGCGATCGCATCCGCATAGCCGAGAAAATCAGGCGCGTGCAACATGAAAATGTGCAGACTATGACTCTCGATCCACTCGCCGCAGTAGAAGAGCCGTCGCAGCAGTCGGACCGCCGGGTCGATACGGACTCCCAGGGCCCGTTCCATCGCGTGCACCGCGCTCATCTGGTAAGCGATCGGGCAAATGCCGCAGATCCGCGCGGTAATGTCAGGAGCTTCAGAAAAGTGCCGGCCGCGGAGGAATGCCTCAAAGAACCGGGGTGGCTCATAAATCTTGAGTTTCACATCGGCCACACGCTCGCCCACGAGTTTGATGTAGAGCGAACCTTCGCCTTCCACACGGGCCAGCGTGTCCACACGAATGGTTCTCGATCCGCGCCCCGTCATGTGCGTTCACACTCCTCGCTGGCTTTGCGGAACTGCCACGCCCAGGCGTTGAACCCCCGGAATGCGCGCGCCACCTGACCATCTGTCTGCCCCAGAATCCTGAACTGGCTCGTCATGGAGGACGTATTGGGACTCTCCATGGGTCCGTAACAACCGTAGCAACCACGGTCGTAGCTTGGGCACAGCGCGCCACACCCGGCCTGAGTTACCGGGCCAAGGCAAGGGACGCCACGAGCTACAGCAATGCACACATTGGCCTTGCGTTTACACTCGATACACACACTATAGGACGGCACATTCGGCTTGCGGCCTGCCAGCGTCGCCGTGATCAATTCGATGAGCTGGTACTTATTGATGGGGCAGCCGCGCAATTCGAAATCGACGGGAACGTGCTCGGCTATCGGGGTCGAGAGCTTCAGGGTGCTGATGAACTGCGGCGTGGCGTACACGACCCGAATGAACTCATCAACATCCTTCCAGTTGCGCAGAGCCTGAACCCCGCCCGCCGTGGCACAGGCCCCAATCGTGATCAGAGTCTTGCATTGACGCCGCACTTCCTGGATGCGCTGGGCATCTTGATACGTCGTAACTGACCCTTCGACGAGGCCGATGTCGTACGGGCCTTTCGACATGGCGCGTGTGGCTTCCGGGAAATAAGCAATCTCCACCGCCCCGGCAATGCCGAGCAGTTCATCCTCTGCGTCGAGCAGGCTTAGTTGACACCCGTCGCATGAAGCAAACTTGAAAACCCCGATTCTCGGCTTGGGTTTGGACTTAGAGCTCATACTTCTCCAGTAAGTTGCGGATCTGCGGGTAGCGGAAAACCGGACCGTCTTTGCAGATGAAGTGCGGTCCATACTGGCAGTGTCCGCAAAAACCGACGGCACACTTCATATTCCGTTCCATGGAGAGATAGATGCTGTCGCCGCTCAACCCCTGCGTCTCCAACTCCCGCGTGACAAAGCGCATCATGATCTCCGGGCCGCAAACCATCGCTACTGAACTAGCCGGTTGCAGCCGCGAGTACTTGAACAAGGTGGTGACTACGCCGACGTGGCCTCGCCAGCTCAGGCCCCCGTAGTCGACCGTGACCAGCACTTGGGTTTCGTGGTGACGGGCCCATGCCGCCAGCTCCTTGCGATAGAGCAAGTCGCGGGGGCTGCGCCCACCGTAAAGAATCACCAATCGGCCATAGTCTTTGCGGTTCTGCAAAACCTGATAGATCATGGGCCGCAAAGGGGCCAGGCCGATCCCCCCGGCCACGACGATGACATCTCGCCCGCGCGCTGCCTCCACCGGCCAGCCCGTGCCGAACGGACCGCGCACACCCACGCCGTCTCCCAGTTGCTGGTTCACCAGAGCGTGAGTAGCCTGACCCACCGAACGCACCGTGTAGACCAGGCGGTCGTGTAAGGCTGGATCGCCGCTGATGGAAATGGGCAACTCACCCACTCCGAACGCCCACAGCATGCTGAACTGCCCAGGTTCAAACGAGTTTTTCTTGGTTGCATTTTCGGGCTCGAGCCGCAGGGTAAATGTGTCTGGCGTTTCCTTAGTTACCTCGCACACCGAGTACGGTTGTGGAAGCATTGGATCGGTTGCGATGGCCGTGGCCATGGATTGTCACCTGACTGCATATACGTCGAGCAGCTGCAAGCGGGTCGCCTCCAGCCGCTGCTCTATGATCTGGACAAATCGCTTCAAGACCTCGTAGCCGAGATCATGGTTCTCCTCGCACTTCGTGCGTAGGCACTTTCCGTCGAGGGCGATGGCGCGTACGTCATCCACCGCACGCGCATGAAATTTCCATTGAAAGGGTGGCAACAGCCACGACCACCCCAGAATTTCCCCCACTCCCAAACTCGCAACAATAATTGGCTTGTGCTGAGGCGCCAGGACCTCCACGGCTGCCTTGCCTCCCCGAATGAGATAGAAGGTGTTTGCCGGGTCTCCTTCTTTCAGGATGTAAGTGCCTGCTTTGAACCGGACGTTGGAGGCGCAGCTGACCATGAGCGCGGTGAAGCCGTGGTCAGGACCGGCGAAGAACGGATGCTCTGCAATGACGTGCTCAAGGGTTTCCATTCTTGGCTCCTTCTCGAATCGCCCGCACCTCTTCAGTAATGTCGATACCCACCGGGCACCAGGTAATGCAACGGCCACAGCCAACACATCCCGAACTACCAAATTGGTCGATCCACGAGGCCAGCTTGTGGGTCATCCACTGGCGGTAGCGGGCTTTGGCGGAGGTACGCACACTGCCTCCATGAATATAGGAAAAGCTTTGCGTGAAGCAGGAATCCCATCGGCGCCAGCGTTCCGCATGATCTCCCGTAATGTCGGTCACATCCTCGACCGAGGTGCAAAAGCAGGTAGGGCAGACCATGGTGCAGTTGGCGCAAGTCAGGCAACGGCCGGCCACATTGTCCCAACGCGGATGATCAAAGTTATCGTATAGAAGTTCTTTGATTCCTGTAGTGTCGAGGTGGCGCTCCTGCTGGCGCGCCGCTGCTACTCTTGCTGCGGCTTCTTCTCGATCTTCCGCGGTAGCCGGAAGCGATTCCAGCTCGCGGAGCATCTCCGCGCCGCGGTCGCTGCCCGCCGCTACAAGGAAGCGATGCCCTTTGGATCCAAGTAGCTCCGTGAGCACGAGGTCAAACCCACCTGACACCTCCGGCCCCGTTCCCATCGAGGCGCAGAAACATGTCGCCGCCGCCTGCGAGCATTGCACAGCGATGATGAACGCGTGTTGCCGGTGCTGCTCGTAAACCGGATCAACGTATTTGTCCCCGAGCAGCACGCGATCTTGCACAGCAATCGCAGCCAGTTCGCACGCCCGGGCCCCCAGAAAGGCGCGGGGGCGTTTGGGCTTGGCTTCATTGTTCAGGATTCGGAACGTCTCACCCTGGCGCTCGGCTGACCATAGTCGCACTTCCGCAGGGTGGGTGTATTTCTTCCAGCTCTGGGGTCCTACTGCGTACCCAAACACGGCCTCATCTTCGCGCCGTTTCAGGCGATAGCGCCCCGGTGCTTGCTCGTCGGTCCATCCCGCAGGCAGATCTTCGACCGATTCGACATGGTCATAGACGATTGCCCCATCACGAACAGTTGGCCCGACGATTTCATAGCCCTTGCGCGCTAAGGCCTCAATCAGCCTGTCCAACTGCTCCGCGCCTAGGACTTGTTCCAGCCGCTGAGCCACGCGATCCTCCGAACTGGCACCAGTCGCCAACACGCCTCGCGCGACTACAAGATAAGACTACTCTTTTCTGCCCCGCTTGGTGGGTGGGACCGGGAATTCAATGGCGCCCCGGTTCAATCCTTCTCCCCACCCGCGCGGTCGCGATTCCCCTATCCGCTCGCGAAAGTGTGAAAAATCCGACAATCCGTCTGGATTCTGATGAAGCACTTGGGTATGCTCGGGGCGATGTCGACGCTCGCACTCACCGAACTGCTGGGCACTCCGGTGCTGGACTCCACCGGCCTGCGGAGTGGAAGAGTGCGCGAACTCGCTATCATCCCACAGGAAGACCGCTCCCGCATCGCGGTGCTGATCGTCAAGGCCAAGGGCGGAAGCCGCATGTTGCCGTTCGCCTCGGTCGCCTCCATCAATGGCGGTGTTCGTACTAACAACTCTGCCGCGGAATGGGCCGCCGCCAAGCCCGCCGAAGGCATGTTCTTGTTGGAGCGCGATTTGCTCGACCAGCAGGTCATCGATGTCTTTGGCCGCAAAGTGGTCCGCGTCAATGACGTTGACCTGCACGAGGAACTGGTTGCCGGCCGCCCAGTGCTCAAGGTCGGCTCCGTCGATGTCGGCCCGCGCGGCGCCATCCGCCGCCTGCTTAAAGGCCTGGTTCCCGCCCCTGCGTTGCGCGCGCTGCTGAAACAGATTCCCCCGCGCACCATTCCCTGGGATTTCGTCGATCTCATCGAGACCGACCCCGCGCGCCGAGTCAAGCTGAAAATTTCTCACGAGCGCCTCGCCCGCCTCCATCCCGCCGATATTGCCGATATCGTCGAAGATCTTGCCCCCGATGAGCGTGAAGCCGTGTTCGAAACGCTCGATGAAGAAGTCGCCGCCGAGGCGCTTGAAGAAGTTGAGCCTAAGGTGCAGAAAGCCATCGTCGAGTCTCTCGATTCCGAGCGCGCCGCTGAGATCGTCGAAGAAATGCAACCCGACGCTGCAGCCGATCTGCTCGCCGACCTGCCGGAAGAACGCACCGAACAGATTCTGCTGGAAATGAAACCCGCGGAACGCGAAGAGGTGGAAGAACTCCTCGAGTTCAAGGAAGACACCGCCGCCGGCCGCATGACCACGGAGTACCTGGCCTTAGGCGTCGACAAAAACGTGAAAGATGCGGTCGAGGTGCTGCGTCAGTTTGAAGGCGGCGTGGAAACCGTCAATACCATCTATCTCGTCGATTCTCACGGGACCCTGGCCGGCGCAGTTCCTTTGGCGAAGCTGGTGCTCGCCACTCCTGACACACCGTTACTTTCACTGACCCAGGAACCGCTGATTCACACCCACGCCGGCGCCAATGAGAAAGAAGTCGCCGAGCTTTTCGACAAGTACAATTTGCTAAGCCTGCCCGTGGTCGATGACCACAACCAGCTCACCGGCATCATCACCTTCGATGACATCATCAGCATGCTGCGCGCCAAGCTCTAACTTGCCTGTCATCCTGAGTGAGCGCATTTTGCCGAAGGCAGGACCCGGGCGCGCGTGACGACGAGGTGCAGTTTCACTCAGGTCGCGGACGATGCGCTTGGGAGGCTAGATGACACGAACGTAATCCTTCGCTATTCTCCCATCGTGGCCGACACACCGATCTCGGCTCCTGTCCAGCAAAAGAAATTCCTCTTCTCTAACGGCATGCTTTTGATCTGGGCCATTGCCCTCGCCAAGCTGCTTTTTCATATTTACTTCAACAACCGCTATGGCTATTTCCGCGATGAGTTCGACTATATCGCGTGCGCCCGGCATCTTGCCTGGGGGTATGTCGACCAGCCGCCACTGATCCCTTTCCTGGTCCGAATTTCCCTTGGGGTTCTCGGAGACTCGCTCCGCGCCATCCGCTTTCTTCCCGCGCTCGCTTCATCGCTGCTCGTCGTGCAGACTGCGCTTATCGCCCGCGAATTCGGCGGCCATCGTTTCGCGCTTCTGCTCAGCGCCATCACGATCGTTGTCGCGCCGCAATATCTCTCGAACGGCAGTTTGCTGGGAACAAACTGCCTCGAACCCAATCTTTGGATGGGCTGCGCCTACTTCGCCATCCTCGCCATCCATCGCGGCAATCCCCGCTACTGGCTGTGGTTCGGCGTAATCGCCGGTTTGGGATTGCAGGAAAAATATTCAATTGCCTTGTTTGGCTTCGGGATCGTGGTGGGTCTGCTACTGACCGCCGAGCGGCGGGTTTTTCCCAACAAATGGATCTGGCTCGGCGGCCTCGCCGCATTTCTGATTTTTCTGCCTAACCTGCTTTGGAACCTCCACTACGACTGGCCTTTTCTCCAACTAATGGGCAACATCCGGGCCGAAGGGCGCGACGTCGTCTTGTCCGCGGGGCAATATTTTTTCCAGCAAGCTCTGCTAATCAACCTGCTCGCCGCGCCCATCTGGCTGATTGGATTATTCGCCCTGCTCTTTTCTGCCCGGCTCAAGCCTTATCGCTTCCTCGGCTGGTCTTATCTTGTCTGCTACGGCGTTTTCTTCGCGCTGCACGGCAAAAATTATTATCTCGCTCCCATCTACCCGATGCTCCTCGCTGCCGGAGCCGTGGTCATCGACTCCGCCATCGATCACCCGCGTCTCACCTGGCTCAAGCCGGCCATCGTGATCCTGCTCCTGATGAACGGGGCATACCTCACTCCGGTAGTCGTGCCCGTTTTGTCCCCTGATGCCTTCATCAATTACGTGAAGTATCTGCCGTTCAAGTTGCCGGTCATGGAACACGCCCACGCCCGCGCAGCGCTTCCACAGTGGTATGCCGATCAATTTGGGTGGGAGGAAATCGTCGCCGAAACGGCGCAAGCCTGGAACCGTATCCCCGCCGGCGAACGCAGCAGCTGCGGCATCTTCGCCCAGGATTACGGGCAAGCCGGCGCGATTGATTTTCTGGGACCGAAATACGGTTTGCCGCCTGCCCTCAGCGGACATCAGACCTGGTTCATTTGGGGTCCGCGCGGCTATTCCGGGGATTGCATGATCGTGCTCGACGACAGCCGCGAAAAACTCGAGCAACTCTGGCGGCAGGTAGATTATGTCGGCACCTCCGCCGACAATCCCTACGCCCTGGAAAAGAACATCGACGTCTTCATCTGCAAAGGCGCGAAATTCGGCACGCTGGCCGAGGTTTGGCCCAGGATAAAACGCTGGCGCTGATTCCTCATTTCGCTCACTGAGAACTCCCAACTGGCCACTGGCAACTGTGTTCCGCGAATCGGCCTCACCCATGCAGAAACAAGACGACGTAATACCTCGCCGCCGTTTGATCTCGTTCATAAGAAAGTGACGAAAGCCAGGCCCCCGTTAATTTTGGTCTATTCATATTTCTTTTCTGCGTTTATGCTATCCAGTCCCTTTGTGTTTCTTGGGGTCTTTCGTGGCCCTGACACCAAAGAAACCAAGACACACCGAGGGTGCAAATCCATGGCGGCCTGCCTTACTCATGAAATTCTGGAAGCGTTGGAAACTCCGGATTCTGCTGTTCTTTGCCGTCGTCGGCCCCGGATTCATCACCGCCAACGTCGACAACGACGCCAACGGCATCTACACCTACTCCGCCGCGGGCGCCCAGTTCGGCCACATGCTCCTGTGGACCATGATTCCGGTCACTCTCGCCTTGATCGTGATTCAGGAAATCGCCGCCCGCATGGGCGCAGTGACCGGCAAAGGGCTCAGCGATCTCATCCGCGAAGAATTCGGCTTCCGCATTACGTTTTTCATGATGGCCGGAATCCTGATCATCAACTTCGGCAACGTCGTCGGCGAGTTCGCCGGCATCGCCGGCAGTCTTGAACTCTTCGGACTTTCCAAGTACTACACGGTTCCAGTCTGCGCCGTGATCGTCTGGCTGATCGTGGTCAAAGGCCAGTACAAAAGCGTTGAGAAAGTTTTCCTCGCCGCTTCCTTCTTTTACGTGACCTACATCGTCGCCGGAGTCATTGCCAAGCCCGCCTGGATGGATGCCCTGAAGGCCACGCTCGTGCCCCCGCCCCGTCAGATGTTCATTCACACGGATTACCTTTACATGATCATAGGCGTCATCGGTACCACCATCGCCCCCTGGATGCAGTTTTATCTGCAATCCTCCATTGTTGAAAAGGGAGTCACCAGACGGCAATACAAAGCCTCGCAGCTTGACGTCATTACCGGCTGCATCTTCACCGATGTCGTCGCCTGGTTCATCATCGTGGCCTGCGCCGCCACGCTCTATGTGCACGGCTATCACAACATCGCCGACGCCAAAGACGCCGCGCAGGCCCTGCGCCCGCTCGCCGGCGATTACGCCTACATTCTTTTCGCTGTCGGATTGTTCAACGCCTCGCTCTTCGCGGCTTCGATTCTGCCGCTTTCAACTGCATATACCGTGTGCGAAGGCCTCGGTTTTGAATCCGGCGTGGGCAAAAGTTTTGGCGAAGCCCCGGTTTTTTACTGGCTCTATACCGCGCTCATCGTGGCTGGCGCGGGCGTGATTCTTTATCCCAACCTGCCGCTGGTGAAGATTTCCATTCTTTCGCAAGTGGTGAACGGCATCGCGCTCCCACCGGTCCTGGTTTTCATGCTCCTGCTGGTGAACAAAAAAGACCTGATGGGCGATTACGTAAACTCACGGATTTATAACATCATCGCTTGGGTGACCACGGTGATCATGGCCCTGCTGAGCCTCGCCTACATCTGGACGCTGCGCTCTGGATAATCAGGCCCGAGGAAGAGGAGGCTGCCCCACCGTTCGCGATTTTCGAAGGGTGGGAGGCACTGTCCAGAATCTACAGCACCTTTCCCTCGGCCAAATCCCGCACCAGCGTCTCATCGGCCTCGAGAAAGTCAAAGTCCCGCAACTGCGAACGCTCGGCCCACTGCATGTCGCGAAAGATTTTGTTTTCCAACACGCCTTTATATTCCCGCACGACGTAAAAGCGCAGCTCCACGCTGCCGCCGCCCTTGTACTCATGCCGGATGCGCGCCACTTCCTCCCCCACTTGCGCCTCAATGCCCAGTTCTTCATCCAGCTCGCGGCGCAGCGCGTCGCGCGGCTGTTCGCCATCTTCGATCTTGCCTCCGGGAAACTCCCACTTCAGCGGCATGGTCTGATGGCGTGTGCGCTGGCACACCAACAGCTTTCCACCCTTTAGGATCAACGCCGCGACCACTTGTTTCATTGGCGGGATAAGACTTTCTTTCCACCCGCGCCCGGGCTGGAACGTGCGCAATGTGTAATGAGCAATGTGTAACGAATAGAAGCTACTCTAGTAGAGCTTTCCGGTTCTTATGTCGGCTGTTTCTCCAGTTGCTCGCCTATGAGCGCGGCGCAATATTCCACCAGCTCCTGGTCGTCTTTGCTGAACGCGGCAGGAAAAAAGCTGTCGATGTCCAGTTCGCCCACCACCCGGCCCTGCACAAATACCGGCACTACAATCTCCGACTTGGTCTCCACCGAGCAGGCCAGATAACGCGAATCTTTGCTGACATCGTCGACCACGACCGTCTTTCCCGTGGAAGCCGCCGCGCCGCAGATGCCCTGATTCAGGGGAATCCGCGTGTGCGGCGTCATCGCTCCCTGAAAGGGACCTAAAACCAGCATCTGCGGATGCGGTGCCGAAAATTTTTCCAGCATATAGAAACCTACCCAGTTGTACTTGGGCATGCGGTCATGCAGCAGCTTCACTATCTCCCACATCAGGTCTTCCACCGGACCGGCTGCTCTCGACAGCCGCTCCAGTTCCGCTAAGATTTCCTGGATCTTCGAAGTGGCCATAGTAACGTCAGATGCAAGCTGGGGCGCGGACCTTACTGCAAAGCCGCAACCACATATCTTAGCCCGGAAGCTTGTGGAAAACGCTCGGGATGAATCGCTGCCGCCAACGCTCGCAGTCCGTGGACGAGCGTGGGAGCGGGAGTATTGAGAAATTCATCCCGAATGCAATACACACGTCCTTGCTGCACTGCAGGCATACCCTGCCATCCCCGGGCGTGCACGATCTTTTCCAGCGGCACCCGGTCGCCGGCGCCGCACCAGGCCGCAATCAGGATCTCAGGATTCTCGCGGGCGACGGCTTTGGCCGAAGTTTGCGCTCCAGGCTGTCCCACGAAATCTCCCCCCGCCGCTTCTACCAACTCCGCCACCCATTTTTGCGAGGTAATAATCGGTTTACCCCATTCTTCACAGAACACGCGTGCCTTGTTTAATCCGCGCGCCTTGCCCCGAACTGCCTCGATTTCTTCGCACATTTTTGCGATCACTTGTTCACCGCGTTCCGTCGCGCCCATGATGCCGGCAATCACCGCAATGTCAGCGTAGATATCGGTGAGCGACTTCGGCGCCAATCCCAGAAACCGCGCCCCGGACTTCATAATTTCCGCGATGGCCTTTTCCTGGTAGGGAACCGTGCCGATTACCAGGTCAGGCTGCGCCGCCAGAATTTCCTCGCTTTTCGCTGTCCAGGAGTCGGCGATGACCATGCGGGCGCGAGCGGGACGCTCGCGCGGGGTCGATGTAGGCGCGAGCGTCCCGCTCGTGCGAAGCGGCGATGGAGCGACGGGCGTCCCCGCCCGTCCCCGGGCTGATTCGCAGAGCCGCAGCATCTCTGCACAATATTTGGTACAGGCGACGACTCGGTCCAGTTTTCCAATCTCCGCCAGAATCACGGTCGCGCTGGGTTGCAGGCACACCACGCGCCGCGGAGTGTGGTCAGAGATCATTCGTTCGATCTTATCGCATCGAATGCGGCATCCCGTTCGCGCCAAGCTTCTCGGACCGTGTGGGGACGGGCGACCCGCCCGTCCAGAGTCATTGCCCACGGAGCGGCGGACGCCACGTCCCGCCCAAGTTGCCTCTAGCACATCCCTCAAAAGTGGTACAGCCCCACAAGACTTCTGTGGAGGAAGAAAAACCTTCCATCAGGTGATGCGCCCTATCGTGGATTTTGAGAAAGTGCCGATTAAGGAAAGCGAAAGCAAGTTCGCAGCAAGTGGGCAGGAGGACATATGCCGAGACTTATAACCTTCATAGACTTCATATTCGGCTGTCACCACAGTAATTTAAGCCGGGTTTTTACTCTGCACCGGCAGAGTTACAAAGTCTGCTGCGACTGCGGAGCTAAATTCAAGTATTCGTTGGAGAGCATGTCAATTGAGCATCGGGTCGCAGAACCGAGCCCCCGGTGCTTTAAGCCGGCCTGCTTTGAGCCAACGATGGATCGGAGCGTGATCTGAGACCAAACCCATTGCAATTACCCCCGCCCGAGCCGGAGCCCCCCACGCAAACTCCGCTCGGGCAGAGGTGCCTTGGGTTTCTGTCAAGCCCCCAAACCGTCCGATTTTTAACTAACTTATTGAGCTAGAACAGAATATTTCCCTTCGGCGCATGTCCCATTTCCCCCAGCCAAATTGCTATTCTAAAAGTAGAGGCTTGGATGTGTGGCGCGGACACTCCTGTCCGCGCGGGCCAGGGTATCTGACCCATAGCTTCTAGTTCGGCCTCAAAAGTAATCCTTAAACAATTTTAGGAGGACCCATGCAGCGGTTCTGTGTGCGCTGCCGGAAGGAGATCCCTGCCCAGCGCGTCACCCGAGGCTCGTGCTTCTGCTCGCCCGAGTGCCGGAGGGAGGACAGGATCGAGCGCCGTCGTGCTATCGCTAGTCGTCAATGCCGGTTATGCGGGCGGCCGTTTTCCAGACGCCGGCCCCGGCCGGGAAGGCCTCAGCCCCCACCCGGACCCTAGAAATCTTGTGCGCCGGGCGCACACGCAACGGCGGGGCATCGTGGGAACGGGTCCAGACCGTCGAAACGGACCCAGTCCGCGGAATCTATGATCACGTAGCCCCGGACCTCCTCGTCCGGGGGAAAAGAAATGGACGGGCGAGGCTTGTCCTGAGCGAAGTCGAAGGAACGCCGCCGCTCCATCGACAACTTCGTGCGAGCGAGGCCTGTCCGAGTAGAAGGAACGCTCGCGCCCACATCGCTCCACGTACAATTTCAGTATGTACTCGCCTCAGCTGCTCGATCACTTTGACCATCCGCGCAATCCGGGTGAGGTCAGCAATCCGGATGCGAGCGTGCAGATCGAAAATCCAGCGTGCGGCGATATTTTGAAACTAACGTTGCGCACGGAGAACGGGTGTATCACGGAAATCCGCTTTCGCGCCAAGGGATGCGTGCCCGCGATGGCATGCGCGTCATTGGTCACAGAGTTGGTGCAGGGGAAAAGTCTGGAAGAAGCGAGCCAGTTGCAGCGGGAGGAGTTGGTGCGCGCGATTGGAGGTCTGCCGGAAGCAAGCACGCACGCGAGTCATTTGGCTATGGAGGCGTTGGAAGAGGCTTTGGGCCAACTTCGGTGAAAGATTTTGCCGAACTCGCACCAGCGGGGCCTGTCCTGAGCGAAGTCGAAGGAACGCTCGCGCCCACATCATGCTCCGGACGGGCGAGGACGCCCGTCCCCACACGGCCCAATCAGTGCAATCTGCCCAGCCAGGTGATGATCGTGCTTTCGAGCGCGATGCGATGGTCGTTCCAGCTATGGTCGGTGGCGAAGTGCGTTGCGGTTACATTTTTCCCGCCCTGGGCCCGAATGGCGTGCGCGAAATTATCGTCCATCGAAGCCAGTCCATCATTTGAAGTCAGAACCAGAAGCGGCGTTTGCGTGAGCGCAGGCACAACCGTATCCCAGCGAAACGCCTTGGCGTTGGTGCGCAGTTCGTCAGCCATGCCCTCGGCGGTCACCCCAGAGAGGCTGTCCATATTGTGCGCCATTTCCGAAACCACGGCGTCGCGCGGCTGCTCGCCCGTGAATCCCATGTCGGCGCCTGAAATCATGATTACGCCGATTATTAGCTTGTGATCATGGCCCGCGGTGAGCGCGGCCACCCAGCCTCCCATGCTGTGGCCGGCGATGGCAATTCGCTGCGGATCGATTCCAAGAGCGGTTGCGTTGGCAGGATCGCGCAGATAGGCGAGGACGGCATCGGCGTCTTCCAGGCTATGCGCAAAGCCGAAACTGCCGGGGCTGCCCCACGAGCCGCGATAGTTGAAGGTCACCGCATTCCAGCCGGCGCGGCGGACGGCTTGGGCGAGATCGAGATTTTTTTCGTTTCCCGGCAAACCGTGGCAAATGATGAGCGTGGGGTGCGGGCCGGGTCCGGCGGGTTGATAGATCAGTCCGTTGATGGATACACCGTGGCTGGGGATGTGCAGAACGGTCGAAATCGCCGGATGGAACGGGTCGGCCGGCGGATCAGTGTAGATAGCGGCCGGAACGGTAGATGGGGGAATTGTCGTTTGGGAGAATGCGGCGCTCGAAGCGACGCAAAGAACCAGAACAATGAGCCAAGATCGCATGGATGGGATGGAACTCCTCGAAATTTTCTTACTCAGACGAATAGTAAATGATGCCATGATGTGGGCGCGAGCGTTCCGCTCGCGCCTACGTCGATTCAGATCGGACGGGCGAGACGCCCGTCCCCACACGGTTTTGCGCGGCGGCACTCCATTCGCTGATCGGACTGGGCGCTCCGCACTCCATGCACGCCGTAATCGGGAACTGAGCTGAGCAATACGGGCAGACAGCGCCGGTAGCAAAGGTATCGAAGGGCTGGCCGCAGCGGCTGCATTTCCAAAGTTCTCCGACGGGCGGAACCGTGCCACACTTTGGACAGGCAAATCCGTCGCGGCGCGGCAGCCGCGCGATGCGCGACAAAGCCTGGGCGTGGCGTAATCCGCCCCAGCAGTTCATCAGCATGAAAACGGCGAGGATGCCGAACCATGCCGAGCGAATGTATAACGCCAGAATGATGAAGCCGCCAATGCCGATGAATCCGAAGACGGTTGCAACCATCAGGCTGCGGGCGCGCCCCAGCACGAACCAGAGCAGGGAACGAAGTATCTGGCCGCCATCGAGAGGATAGATGGGCAGGATGTTGAAGAGCAGAAGAACGAGATTGATCCACCAGACTGAGCTGACAAGCACGTAAGGATCGTGCATGGACGGCGGCCAATCCCGGCCGAGCAGCACCATCACCGACAAAATCGGAAATAGTGCAACGTTGACCAGCGGACCGGCGGCGATGCTCCAAAGAGTGGCACCGGGGCGAGGCGGCGGGTTCACGTAAGCTACCCCGCCAAGCGGCCACAAAACAATCTCGTTTGCCGTGCCACCCACCTGACGGCAGGCCAGCGCGTGGCCGAACTCGTGCAGCAACACGATAAGAAACAGCGCGAGATACTCCAGGATGTTAAATCCGGGCGAAGCATAACGCCGGTTGCGGGTGTTGATCTCGAATACGGCCACCAGGAACCAGGACCAATGCAGAAACACGACCACGCCCGCGGCGCGAAACAGGCGAATGGATCCCTGGTGAGTGGGCATGGGGGAGTTATAGCACACAGGTTCGAACGAGCGAGGCCTGTCCTGAGCGCAGCTCAGGAACGCTCGGCTCTACACAGATTGCTACACGGTTTTGGAATTGAGGCGGGAGTGGATGTTTTCCAGCAATCCGGCGGCGGCGTCTCCAGCGTCGCGGGTGGAGAAGTCATGACCCAGTTCAACGACCGGAAGCCTGGCGCAAGCTTCCTGAAAGCCTTGATGCGGGGACGCGGTCATGCCGGGGCCGAGCAGGACAAGATCGAAACGCGAAACGCGCATCAGAAGCAGAGCGTCGCCGATCCGGCTGCTGGTGTGGACATCGTGGCCGTGCCGGCGCAACAATTCACCCAAATAAGCCAGAACATCGGGATTGGAGTCGAGGCAGAGAACGCTATGGCCCGAGCGGGCCGGGGCCTCGGCCTGCGACGCCCTTCGATAAAAAGCGGCGACGGCATTTTCTTCGGACTCGTGCGTGTCGAACAATTGGGTGAGGCGCGAGAGCTCCAGAACCTTGCGTACAGGCTCGGGCACGTTGCAGAGTTTCAGGTCGCCGCGCGCCTGGCGCGTGCCGGTCAGGCTGCGGACCATGGCGCCGAGGCCGCTGCTGTCAACGAAGTTGACTTCGCCCAGGTTCAAGATAATGGAGTGGCGATCGCGCAGCAGCCAGGCGACGTGCTTGTTCAAAGATTCGCTTTCGCTGCCGGCGACGATGCGTCCGCTGCAGCGCACGACGGTGACGCGTCCGATGTCGCGGGTATCGAGGGCGAGCAGCACTAAAACTCCGAACGGTCAGGGTGAACCACAAGGGGGGTCATTATATCCTCAAAAGAGGGGTCCAGGCGGATGGGCGGGTGAGGACACCCGCCCCCACGTGGGCATTATCCCGAACTAGGTAACGCGGCACGCCCACGTCCGAAGAGGGAATGGACGGGCGTGCCCATCGCTCCATCGAAAAATTTCGCGCGAGTGAGGACGCTTGGCCACGTGGGTTTATGGTGGCACTTGCCTTTTTGCCGGCAAGCTGCATAATGTAGCCCACGAGTTATGGGGCGGTTGTGTATTTTGTCCTTTCTGTTGCTCTCTCTGGCCGCCGCTCCGGCGGCGCAAACGCCTGCGACAGTAAAAGCGGTTCCTCCCAAGGCAGATTATTCTCAAGAAGCAGCCGTCATCGAGCAGTATTCCTGCAAGGAGAAATTCGAAAACGATGGAACTTACTCCGTCGAGCAGACGGGTAGGGTCAAGTTGCAGTCCGAAGCGGGACTGCAACGCTATGGCGTGCTGACGCTTTCCTATCCCAGCGCAACCAGTTCCTTCGAGATTGGATACGTGCGTGTGCGCAAGCCGGATGGATCGGTGGTGGAAACGCCCGCGGAAAACGTGCAGGACATGCCGGCGGAGATTACGCGGCAAGCGCCTTTTTACAGTGACCTGCACGAGAAGCACATCGCGGTCAAAGGCTTGAGCGCGGGCGACACGCTGGAATACCGCGTGGTGGAACACGTTACCAAGCCTCTGGCCCCTGGACAGTTTTGGACGGCCTACCGCTTTACCGACGAT
>Ga0335073_10002159_pt1 | contig 26907 bp, 19 predicted proteins | sample Lox_Sample_22_FD_207093 | JGI IMG/M metagenome (GOLD analysis project Ga0335073, IMG submission 207093) | Soil microbial communities from Loxahatchee National Wildlife Refuge, Florida, United States - Lox_Sample_2.2 | ecosystem: Environmental > Terrestrial > Soil > Wetlands | place: USA...
TTCATCTTGGCGATCCTGTTCGTGCTGTATCTGTCCATCTCGCACGTCGGCGGCGTCTGGTACGGCTACGGCTGGGAAAACCAGCTCACCGAGACGGGCTTCCTGGCGACGTTCCTGTGCCCGCTGCTCGACCCGCGACCCTTCCCGAAGCGACCGCCGCCGCGCCCGGTGATCTGGCTCTTCCGCTGGCTCACGTTCCGGATCATGCTCGGGGCGGGCCTCATCAAGCTGCGCGGCGACCCCTGCTGGCGCGACCTGACCTGCCTCGACTACCACTTCCTCACCCAGCCCATCCCGAACCCGCTGTCGCCGTTCTTTCACTTCCTGCCGGCCCGGTTTCACGAGGGCATGGTCCTCTACAACCACCTGGTCGAGGTGATCTGCCCCTTCTTCGTCTTCGGCCCGCGCGTCGCCCGCCTCACGGCGGGAGCCCTGATGGTCCTCTTTCAGCTGACCCTCATCGCGAGCGGCAACCTCTCGTTCCTCAACTGGCTCACGCTGATCCCCATCCTGGCCTGCTTCGACGACGCCGCCCTGTCCAGGCTCGCCCCGGCGCGCTTCACGCAGTGGCTGCAAGCGCGACCGACGGAGCCGGAGCCCACCCGGTCCCACGCCGTCGCCGCCTTCCTGCTGCTCGCGCTCGTGGTCTGCTTGAGCGTGGCGCCGGTGAAGAACCTCCTGTCGAGCCACCAGGTCATGAACACGTCGCACGATCCGCTCGAGCTCGTGAACTCGTACGGCGCGTTCGGCTCCGTGGGCAAGGTGCGCAACGAGATCGTCTTCGAGGGGACCCACGACGACCTGGGCCCCACGGCGCGCTGGCGGCCTTACGAGTTCAAGTGCAAGCCGGGCGACCCCGACCGGCGGCCCTGCTTCGTGGCGCCCTACCACCTGCGCCTCGACTGGCAGATCTGGTTCGCCGCGATGGAAGACGTCTCCGACGAGCCATGGACGGTGCACTTCGTCTGGAAGCTGCTCCACGCCGACGGCCCCACCCTCGCGCTGCTCGCCGGAAACCCGTTCCCCGAAGGCCCGCCGCGCTACATCCGCGCGACGCTCTACCGCTACGAGATGGTGCCGCCCGGAAGCCCCGGCTGGTGGCGGCGTCGCCCGCTGGGCGAGTGGCTGCCCCCGCTCTCCACCGACGACCCGCGCCTGCTCAAGTTCCTCCGGATCTACGGCTGGCTGCCGGCTGCGCCAGGCGACGGGGACGCCGAGTGATCGTCACGCTCCTCACGGACTTCGGCCTCACCGACAGCTACGTCGCGCAGATGAAGGCCGTGTTGCTGGCTCGCGCGCCAGGAGCGACGCTCGTCGACGTCACCCACCTGATTCCGCCGCAGGACGTGCGGGCGGGCGCGTTCCACCTCTGGGCCGCGGCTCCAGCCTTTCCTCCCGGCACGGTGCACCTCGCGGTCGTCGATCCCGGCGTCGGCACGGCCCGGCGTGCCCTGGCGGCGCGCACGCGGCGTGGCGACTGCTTCGTCGGCCCCGACAACGGCCTGCTGGTGCCGGCGCTGGAGCGGCTGGGTGGACTCGACGCCGCGGTCGCGCTGGCCGTCGAGGGGCGCGCCTCCCACACGTTCCACGGACGGGACGTGTTCGCGCCCGCGGCCGCCGCGCTGGCGGCTGGTGAACCGCTGGAGGCGCTCGGATCCCGCTCGGACCTCCTGGATCGTTCCGCGGCCTTCCCGGTGCCCCGTCGCACGGCCGCCGGTCTGCGGGGCTCGGTCCTCGCCTCCGACGCCTTCGGCAACCTCGTGACGAACCTGCCCGCCGACGCCCTCCCGCGATCGTTCGACGTCCACGTCGCGGGACGGACGATCCGCGGAGCGCCGCACGCGAGCTACGAGGCCGTGCCGCCCGGCAAGCTCCTCGCCGTCGTCGGGTCCGCCTCGCTGCTCGAGATCTCCGTCCGCGGCGGCAGCGCGCGCTCGCTGCTGCGCGCGCGGGTCGGGACCGGAGTCGTCGTCCTCGTCCGGCGGCCCTGAGCGCTGGGGCCCGCTGCGCCCGTCCATTGCGCGTGGTCGGCGTGCGCCCGAACCTTCCAGGAGGAGGTCAGAGCCATGCTGTGTGAAGAGCTGATGCACCGGGACGTCGTCTGCGCCACCCCCGACAAGACCATCTTCTGGGCCGCCCGCCAGATGAAGGACGAGGACATCGGGTTCCTGCCCGTCTGCGACGATCACGACAAGGTGATCGGCACGCTCACCGATCGGGACATCGCCGTGCGGGTCGTCGCGGATGCGTTGCCGCAGGACACGCGGATTTCCGAGATCATGTCCCACGACGTCGTCGCCTGCCGGGCCGGCGACGAGATTCGAGTCGCGGAGGAGCGGATGAGCGCGGCCCAGAAGTCGCGCCTGCCCGTGGTCGACGAGCAGGGACGGCTGGAAGGGGTGCTGAGCCTGTCCGACATCGTGGGCGCCGAGGAACCGGCCGCCTATCGCGAGGTCTTCCGCCACATCAAGGAGCCGATCGCGCCGACGGCCTGAGGGCGTGGTAGCCTCCGAGGGGCTTTGCGAGAGGGCCCCCGCATCCTCGCTTTCGACTGGCTCCGCGGCCTCTCGGTCGTGGTGATGGTGCAGACCCACGCCCTCGCGCTGCTCCGCCCGGAGCTGCGGGCGGGGGCGCTCTTCGACCGGCTGCAAGCGCTCGACGGGCTGGTGGCCCCGTCGTTCACCTTCGCCGCCGGCTTCTCGATCGCGCTCGTGCAGGTGCGCGGCGCCCGCGCGGGCCAGCGTGCCAGGCGCGTGCGGCGCACCGCGCGCCGCATCGGGGAAGTGCTGGCCGTCGCCTGCCTCGTCAACTGGATGTGGTTCCCGGTGTTCCGCGAGCCGGCCTGGCTCCTGCGCGTCGACATTCTCCAGTGCATCGGGCTGTCCCTCGCGGCGGCGCTGCCGCTGCTGGCCTGGCTCGCCCCTCGACCCCGCCTCATCCCCTGGGTCACGGTCGGGCTCGCGCTGGCCTGCTTCCTCGTGGCCCCGCTGGCCGAAGGCGTCACGGGGCTCCCCTCCCGCTTCGTGAACGTCTCGTCGGGTTCGCTCTTCCCGCTTCTACCCTGGGCCGGCTACGTGTACCTGGGCGCCGCCGCCGGCGCGCTGGCCGCGGAAGGCGACCGGCGCCGGCTCACCACCTGGATGCTGGCGCTGGCAGCGCTGGGCTGGGCCGTCCACCTGTGCCGCGGCCTGTGGGAGGCGCTCTACCCGCCGCACGCCTTCTGGATCACCGATCCCACCAACCACGGCAACCGCTGGGCGATCGTCTGCCTCGCCGTGGTGGCGCTGCTCTGGGTGGAGCGGCGTGTGCCGGCGAGCTTCGCCCGATCGCCGGCCGTCCGCTTCGTCAACGTCTTCGGCACCTCCTCGCTGGCCGCGTACTTCTTCCACGAGGCGCTCCTGTTCAAGCGCGTCTTCGGCCTGTCGTTCGAGGCGCTCTGGGGCGGCCGCTGCGGCTGGCCGTTCTACTGGGCGCTCACCGCGCTGCTCGTCGCGATGACGTTCGCGCTGTCCTGGCTCACCGACCGCGCTTACCGCGTCTACGATCGATTCGTGAGTGAAGCGACGGCCGCGCCCGCTGCCTACGGCGTGCAGGCGTAGGGATCGGCGCAGCCGCCATCGACGCAGTCGCCCGAGGCGCAGTCCGAGTCGGCGCCGCAGGGCATGCCGAGCGCGGGCGCGACGCAGCTGCCGCCGCTGCAGACGCCGTCGCTGCAGGCGGCCGAACCGATCGCGCAGCCGTGCTCCAGGCAAGCGGCCGGGCCGCAGAAACCCCCGGCGTCGACGTAGGCCCCACACACGAGGTCCGCGGCGCACTGGCCGGCGAGCGCATCGATCCCACCCGACGCCAGGCAGGCCGCGCCGGCGCCCGGGGGCGGCGCGCAAATGCCCTTGGTGCAGACCAGTCCGGCGACGCAGCCAAAGCCCGCGCAAGCGCCGCCGTCGTGGATGGGTGCTCCGCAGATTCCGGCGCCCGGGCCTCCGTCGGACGGCAGACAGGTCAGCGGCGCCGCGCAGTCGCCGTCGTCGTCCAGCGTGAGGCAGGGGCCGCCGGCGTCGCTCGGCAGCCGGCACGTGCCCGGGCGGCTCCACTGATCGCACCAGGCGGGCGGCGCGCAGGGCGGATCCAGCGCCCCGCCGTGCCATTCGCAGCTCTGCCCGGCCGACGCCCACGCGGCACAGACGCCCGCGTCGAGGTGGCACCAGAGGAGCGCCCCGCACTCACCGGTTTGCCCCAGCGTGTGGCAGGGATCGCCCGGCTTGGGTGGCCCCGCACAGCGCCCGCCCAGACAGGAGAGCGGCTCCGCACACGGGATGCCGGCCAGCGCGCAGGGAACGCCGGCGGGGAGGGGCGGACTGCAGGCACCGACGCACGCCCCCGCGTCGGAGAAGCAGGAACCCGCGTCGCAGTCGAAGTCCGAGAGACAGCTCCCCCCGGCTCCGCGGGCCCCGGTGAGCGCGGCTGGACACGCGCGGCCCAGGATCGCCTCGATCGAGGGCGGGAAGAGACCCGTCGTGGATGGGAAACAGAACGGGCCCCCGTCGGCCAGGCAGGCCGCGGCGGCGTGCGCGTCGTAGCGAAGCCACCCCGCGTCGACCTCACCCTCCAGCGTCGAGAGCCCGAGCTGCGGATAGGCCGCCTCGCAGTCGGCCTGGCTGCAGTACCGAGCGCCGCCATCGGTCCGCAGCAGACAGGCGCAGACCGCCCCGGCGACCCGCCCGCCGAGCTCCCCGAGCGCGACCGCGCCCGCGTCGAAGCCGGGCTTGGGCCCGCCGCAGCCTGCCACCAGCAGCACCGCCATGGGAGCGAGGGCCCGCAACTACCGGCGCCTCCGCCGCAGCCCGGCGAGGAGCACGAGCGCCAAGGGCACCAGCGGCCCGCCGGAGGTCGCGCAGCCGCAGCGCCCCGCGAGCGGGCCCGGCGCGGCCCCCGCATCCGGCACCGGGGCGCCCTCGAGCTCGTCCACCATCGCGATCACCGCGCGCATCTGGGGGCCGCTCTGCAGCGCGTAGTCGCTGCCCGTGTAGCCCCACCAGTCCCAGCACGCTTCGGGGTTCGGGGGCACCGTGCTCGCCTTCGTCTGGGGGTAGAGCACGACGATGTCGTTCCCATCCGCCCACTCGTTCAGCCCCGCCTCCTGCACGAAGGCCTCCCCCACGGCCCCCTGGTCCTGGAGGCAGCCGTGGAGGGCGACCACGAGGCGGCAACGCGCCCCGCCCGCGCAGCTCGCCGGGACGAACACCCAGCCGCTGTCGTCGAGGCTGATCGAGCCACAATCGCCCCCGGGGCAGAACGGCGTCTGGTCGAACGGCGCGAGGCTCCCCGCCAGCCCGCCGGCGTTGCGGGGATCGAGCGTTCCATAGAAGAGCGCGAGGAACGTGCCCTCCGGATCGATCCCGCAGTCGTCGACGAAAGGGCTCGCGAGCGTGTCGCAGCCGTTCTTGCCGTCCGGTGAGATCCAGGCGTGGGCGGCGGGCGTGCCGTCGTCGTAGGTGACCTCGGAGGGCGAGTCGAAGGCGAGGTAGTACTGTTGCAGCGCGTTCATCACGGCCGGCTGGACCACCGTGTCGTTCTGACCGCTGAAGAGGTACACGGGCTTCGCCGCCAGGTTCGCCGTCGGGTCGATGGTCCCGGCGTCGGCCTCGGCCTCCGTGTAGTCGACGAACGTCTGCGGGGAGAGCCCGGCGCCGGTGGCGCACTGCGCGACCGCCGCCACCGAGCTGCCGCCGGAGCAATGGAACGGACCGCCCGCAAAGACGGCGACCCCGGCGAAACGCGCGGAGTAGGCGACGTCGAGCTGAACGGCCATGAAGCCGCCGGAGGAGACGCCGGCGACCGTCACCGCCGACGGATCGATCGAAAAGCTCCCGAGCGGCGGCGTGGCGCGCGCGGGGACCGCGGCCAGGGCCACGGCGAGCGGGGTCCAGCGTGCGAGGCCCATGCGGGGCGATGGTAGGCGGCGCTCGCGCCGAGGTCCAGGGCGCCCAGCGCGGTCCCATCGGAAGGATCGCCTGGCGCCGCGGGCGGCTGTATAGTGCGCCGCCGTGATGAAGCCGCTCCTCGCCGCCGTCGCCCTCGCCTTGCCCCTCGGTTGCAACGGCAACCCCGCGGCGCCGGTCATCGACGGCGGCTACCTGTCGTGGACTCCGCCGGCGCTCTGGCTGGCCGCCGCGCCCGGCGGCTCGGCCACGGGGAGCGTGACGGTCCAGAACGGCGGCAACCGCACGGTGGCCATCGGGTCGATCGGCCTGGGCTCCTCGCCGCCGTCCTTCAGCTCGACCTCCGGCAGCTTGTCCCTGGACCCTGGCGGCAGCGCGAGCGTCTCGGTGACGTATGCGCCGACGAGCTGTCCGGACGGAGGGCAGGATCTCGGCCAGCTGGTGTTCCAGAGCGACGCGTCGAACGCGCCGACCTTCGATCTTCCACTGGTCGGCCTCTGTCAGCCAGCGGCGGCCCCCACCCTCGATGCGGGCGTCAAAGATGCGGGCACCGACGCGGGAGCTCCCGATGCGGGGCCGGACGCGGGCATGTCCGACGCCGGAGCAGACGCAGGGAGCGACGCGGGGGCCTAGCTGGGCTGGGCAGACGGCCGGACGGCCCGACGCGCGCGGAACATGAACCTCTTCAGGGGCAGTGAAACGCGACCCATGTCTTGATTGCGGACCCGCGATGACCTCACGGGGGCCGCCGTGGTCCAGCTGGCGGGCGCCGTGAAGAAGACGCCGTCGTTCATGCAGTTCCTGACGGGCGACATACGGGGTCTGACGGGGCTCATGCGTACTCTGAACCCCTTCGATCCGGGTCTGACGGCCGTCGTGAACGATTCCGAGGGCTTCGAGCAGGTCCTGACCCGGTTCGTCTCGACGACGGCCTGCGTCTGGAACGAGATGCAGCGCGTCGCCTCCCCGCTCACCCGGCGCATCAGGAATCTGACGCCCTTCGCACCTCGAAGCAGCCGGCTCGGCGACGATCTGACGAGCGTCAGGAGAAAACTGAAGGGAATCAGATAGTTCCTCAGCGGGCGCAGGTTTCCATCGAAAGGCGTCAGGAAGAGACTCACCTCGTCGAGTCTCTCTCTGATCGGCGTCGGGAAGAGACTCACCTCGTCGAGTCTCTGTCTGATCGACGTCAGGAAGAGACTCACCTCGTCGAGTCTCTGTCTGATCGACGTCGGGAAGAGACTCACCGCGTCGAGTCTCTGTCTGATCGACGTCAGGAAGAGACTCACCTCGTCGAGTCTCTCTCTGATCGACGTCAGGAAGAGACTCACCTCGTCGAGTCTCTCTCTGATCGACGTCAGGAAGAGACTCACCTCGTCGAGCCTCTCACTGATCGACGTCAGAGAGAGAGCGACTGGCATCGTCAAAAGCCTGATGTCGTCGAGTGTTTCTCCGAACCCGGCCGGGCTAGTCGTCGTCCTTGTGGCCGAACCAGAGCGGCATCCCGATCGACAGCGTGGCGAGGAAGGTCGGGTGGATGCCTCCGCCCAGAGGGGTGAAGCCCGATCCGCCTCCCGCCCCGAGCCCCGTCCACAGCATCCCGCCCACGTCGAGGGCCGCCCAGGCCCCCTCGATGATGCCGGTGCGCAGACCGCCTGTCAGCTGGAAGTAGGGCGCGAGCCCCCCCGAGGTCGCGTGGGCCGCGTCGCAACCACAAGGGATGGCCAGCCCTTGCCCCACCCCCACCGCGGGATCCGCCTCCACCTGGACGAAGCCTCGGCTGTGCAGGCGCGCGTCGGCCATGACCGCCCAGCCCTGGAAGCCCCCGGTGACCGGGAGGCCGTTCGGACCGGCGATCAGGAGCGCCTTGAGCCCGGGCGTGAAGAACGAAGCAGCGGGATAGCCGGCGCGAAACACGAAGGTGGGCTCGGCGAGCTTCGTGTCGGAGAAGGCCCCTTCGAGTGAATAGGCCGCCCCGGCGCCCAGCTCGAGGTCGACGGGCGCCGCCTGCGCGGTGGCGCCAACCAGGGCGAGCGCGGCGACGAGGAAGATCCGCACCTTCTCAGGGTGTCACTCGAACCGTGTCGCCGCCAGGCCGTTTGGCCGGGGAGGCGCCGGCGACCGGCGAGGAGCGTTGACAGGCGCTCAGCCGGCCGGCTATCGAGGAACAGGACCTCGATGGTCGCCCTCCCATCCTCTCTGCGCCGTGCCGCCGTCGCCGCGCTCCTGGCGCTGGCGGCCTGTTCGAGCACGCCCCTGTCCGACGGCGGAAGCGGCACCACGGGCGGAGGCCCGACGACGGGTGGCGGCACCTCCGGCCCCGTCTTCCACCTGCCGGACGCCGGCCCGCCCACGGCCGCTGAGATCTGCCAGTGGCTCTGGGCGGGCTCGACCCGCTTTGGCTTGATTTTCTTCGACCCCGCGCTCCTCGCCGCTTCGTCCCAGGCTGGCCCGTACTGCCCCTCCCCGACGCCGGTCCAGAAGGCGGCGCTGGCGCAGCAGGCCGCCGCGCTCGCGCCCGAGATTCTCTCCCTCACGCCACCGGATGGCGGCTGGCCGGACGGCTCCGGCCCGAACGTCTGCGACGACCCGACGAGCGCGGTCTCGACGCTGGCCGCCCAGATAGCCCAGGCCGTCGCCACGGGCGGCGCGGCGTGGAACGCCCACGCGCTCACCGAGTGCGCCCAGGGCTTGGCCCAGAGCGGCGACCTCGTCGCCTACCTCGAAGACGCGGGCGGCAGCTTCCCGGGCGAGGCGCAGGTCTTCGGCGCCGACGGCGGCGGGCCTTGCTACCAGCTCCTGCAAGGGAAGGTGGCGGACGGCGGCAGCTGCCTCTTCGGCTTCGAGTGCGCGGGCGGCCTCTACTGCCGCTCGACCGGCGCCGGCGGCTCCTGCGCCGGCAACTGCGCCCCGCTCGTCCGGCCGGGCGGCGCCTGCGGGCCGCTCGACGAGTGCGCGGGCAACGTGAGCTGCGTGGCGGATCTCTGCGGCGGACCGGACGCGGGGCCGACCCACACCGGCGCGCCCAGGGCCCCCTGCACCAGCAGCGAAGACTGCCAGAGCTGCTTGCTCTGCAACCCGTTGACTCTGCAATGCCAGACCGGGCTCGCCACCGCCTCCTGCACGGGCGACTACGACTGCGACACGCCGCTGCTCTACTGCGGCGGCCCGGACGCGGGCTGCCTGCCGGCCGTCACGGTCGGTGAGCCCTGCGCCGCCTCGGGGAGCGCCTCGTGCCTCGACGGCTGGTGCGACCCGATCGCCCTGGTCTGCCGCCCCATCTCGGCCCTCGGGGGCCCGTGCGCCTCGAGCGCCGACTGCCTGGCCGGCTACTGCCGCGGCGCCACCGCGGCCGTGGACGGCACGTGCACCCCGTTCCCCGCGACCGGCCAGCTCTGTGGCGCGCCGCCGCTCAGTTACGACTGCGCGGATCCCGGCGACTACTGCAACCTCGTGGGGGTGCAGGGCACCTGCGCCGCGCTGCCCGGCCTGCGCCAGCCCTGCGCCGCCGGCGAGTGTGCCGCGGGGCTCTACTGCGGCGCGGGCGACGCGGGCTGCGAGACGCTGCCCGGGCTCAACGAGAGCTGCACGAGCCCGGGACTCCTCTGCCACAGCCCCTACGTCTGCAACGCGTCCGACCTGTGCGTCGCCCAGCTCCCGGGCGGCGCGTCCTGCACGCAGAGCTCCGACTGCCTGAGCGACGATTGCTCGGGCGGCGTCTGCACCAGCCCCTGTACCCAGCTCGGCTACGGCAGCAACCTGCTCCTCTCGCTCTTCCTGGGTCTCGGCGGCGCCAGCTGAGCCGCCGCATCTTTCGCCTTTACACCTCCGGAGACGAGGGGCAAGCTGCCGCGCGCCCGCCCGCCTGGGCGCGGCACACAACCATCGTTGGAGGAGGAAACATCCATGAAGCGTCTCGTGTTGGCCGCCGCGGCGGCCGTCTCGTTCACCGGCTGCGCGGCGGTCGGCCCCATCGGCGGCCTGTTCACGTCGGCGACCATTCCGCATTCGTACTTCAGCCCCACGCAGCCGCTGAGCGGCACCGGCCCGGAAGCGCACGGCGAAGCGTGCTCGATGAGCATCCTGGGCCTCGCGGCCTTCGGCGATTCCGGCTACGACTCGGCGTACAAGGCCGCGGTGGCCTCCTCGGGCGCCTCGTCGCTGTACGACGTCCGCGTCGACACCAAGGTCTTCTCCATCCTCGGCTTCGTGTACTCGACCTTCTGCACCGAGCTCACCGGCCGCGTCGCGAAGTAGCCGGCTCAGGGACACGCGACCGGGTAGCTCACCTGGATCTGCGCGCCCGCCGAGGGCGCGTAGCCGGGGGTGAAGACGAGCTCCCCGGTCGTCGTGTCGTAGCTCCACTCGGCGTTCCCCGTCGCCGGGTCTTGCGACGGCACGGGCTGGCCGTTCACCGTCACCGTGATCTGCGACGGGCTGGACGGCTTTTGCGACAAGGGGAAGCGCATCCGCGGCGAGAAGGCCTGCGCGCCCAGCTGCCCCATCGTGGCGCCCCAGTCCGTGGTGCACACCGACCAGATCTGCCCGCCCATCTCGGACACGAGCTGGAAGTAGCGGACCCCCAGGTCCTGCGGGTTGTTGCAGCCCGGCACGGCCGTGACCGCGGAGGCGGTGACCATCCACTCGTTCCCGGGGCCCTTGAGCTCCTTGAGGATCTGCACGTAGTGATCGACCCAGGTCTGGACCGTGTAGCCGGTCGGCACCACCGATTCGTCGTCGTCGTCCTGGATGAAGAGGATCTGCAAGAGCGCGTTCTGGCGGAGGAAGCCGAGGTTGCCGTCGGCGGGCCACGGCGTGCCCGGGTCCTTGGCGTCCACCGAGAGCGGCGGCGTCAGCGCGTCCACCGCCGCGTTGAACGGCTGCTCGTCCCAGTGGCAGACGCCCACGTTGGTGTCGTAGTCGAAGGCCGCGTACAGGTTGGGGGTCTGCGGCGTCAGGATGCGCGGCGAGCTGTCGTCCACGGGGAAGAGGCGCCCCGCCTCGCCGCCATTCGCGCCCCCCGGGCACGTGGTCCAGCTCCCCGTCGCCGGCTCGATCCCGGTGGTGGTGACGCCGAGATGGAAATCGACCCCCGCGTCGAGCGCCGCGCCGAGGAAGGCGTTCACGTTCTGCTGGACCCCCGCCTGTTGCGTCTCGAAGCTCGCCGAGTTGTCGAGCACGATCAGCACGTCGACCGGCGTCGCCTGGTTCTGCGTGAAGGTGTCGGTCTGCGAGGGGCTCTGAAGGGCGGCACCCGTCAGCCCCACCGTGCGAGGCTGGCCCTCGCCGTCGTCGATGAGCAGGGCCGCGTTGTCCGGCGTCCCGTCGGGCTCGCTCGGCGAGGGCTGGTAGGCCACCGTCAGCGTCGAGGTGCCGCCGGCCCCCAGCGTCTGCGGCAGCGGGATCGGCTGCACCGAGAAGTCGCTGCTGATGCCGCGGCCGATCGACACGCCGTCGATGGTCACCGGCTCGCTGCAGCTGTCGAGCAGGCTCACCGTGGCGAGGTCCGGCGGGCAGGCCGAGCTCGCGTTGCCGAAGTCGACGTCGGTGGGCGTGATCTGCAGGCAGCCCTGCGCGGCCGAGCCGATGAGCGCCACCTGCCCCGGCGGCGCGCTCGAGGCGGAGAAGGTGACGTCGCCGGTGTCGACCCCAGTCGCCGTGGGCGCGTACCGGACGATCACGTCGTACATGTCACCCGGCTGCAGCAGGATCTGGGGTAGCGCGCCGTTGGGCAGCGAGAAGGGCGCGCCGACGGTCTGAAGATTGGCGAGGACGCACGCATCGCTGCCCACGTTCTCGAGCGCGAAGCTCAGCGTGGCCTGCTGCCCCGGCTCGAGGAGCCCGAAATCGACCTGCGCCGGGCTGGCCGACCACGCACAGGGCGCGACCGTCCGGCTCAGGCCCGCGAGCGGCACGGTGACGAGCGGCGTGGCCGGATCGTCGCTCTGCACGTCCACCTCGCCGGCTGCCGAGCCGGGTGCGCCTGCGGCATAGGTCACCGGCACGGTGATCGTCTGTCCGGCGGCCAGCTTCGTGGCCGAGGGCGGCGCGACGATGGTGAAACCCGCCCCGGACGCGGAGACGCTGGAGAGGGTGAGGGGGCTCACGCCCGCCGCGGCGGAGCCGACGTTCTCGATCAGGATCTGCTGGGTGGCGGTCGCGCCCGTGGGCACGGAGCCGAAGTCCAGCGACGGCGGCAGCACGGCGATGGACCCGGCGCCGGCCGAGCCGGTGAGCGGCACGGCGACCGTGGGGCTGTCCGGGTCGCCCGTCGCGATCTGCAGCGTGTCCTGGAACGCCCCCTCCGCCCCGGGGGCGAACGTCACGGCCAGCGGCAACGAGCCGCCGCCGGGCACGCTCGCCGCGCCCGAAGGGGCGACGGAGAAGGGGCCCGTTCCGGCCGTGCCCACCGACGTCAGCGCGAGAGGCGCGTTGCCCGCGTTCGAGACGGTCACCGTCTGCTGCGCCGATTGCCCGACCTGCAGGTTGCCGAACGCGATCGAAGGCGGGCTGACGGACACCACGCTCGCGACGCCCGTGCCCGAGGCCGGCACGTCCAGCGCGCCGCACCCGGGGCAGGCCGCGACCTCGACCGTGGCAGTCGCCGGCCCGAGCCCGGTGGGCGTGAAGGCCACGGCGACGTCCGCGCTGCCGCCTGCCGGCACCGGGACGGCCGTGGCGCCCGGCTGGAACGTGGTGGATCCCGCGACGTTCACGGAGGCGGTCACGGCGAGCGAAGAGGGGTTGTCGATCTCGAGCTGCAGCGTCGCCGTCGCCCGCAGCGAAACCTTGCCGAAGGCGAGGGACTGGGGAGTCACGGCGAGTTGCACCGCGACGGCGGTCGCGGTCACCTGCGCCACCTGCGCGCCCCCCGGCGTCAGGTTCACCGTCACGGGCACGTCGAAGACGCCCGCCGCGGTGGGCGCGAACGCCACCGGCACGGACACCGACGTGCCCGAGGGCACGTCCAGCGGCGCCGTTCCCTGGAGCGAGAAGCCCGCCGGCGGCTCCGGCGGCAGCGCGAAGGAGCTCACCTCGATGTCGTCGGCGCCGAGCGAGGAGATCCGGAGGTTGCCCTGCGCGGTCTCTCCCAGCGGAAACGTCCCGAGGTCCACGCCCTTCACCTGCGCGGGCCCATCGCTCGCCTGCAACCCCGACTGCCGGCACGACGCGCACAACCCCACCGCCGCGACCAGCACGGCCGCCTTCGCCCCGCCCATCCGCCACCTCCGCGACCGTCCGGCCGCTTCGTCCCCCCAGGGACGGCCGAGGCCAACCTATGGACGCGCGCGCAGGGGAGGCAATCGGACTAAGTGGGCTGGATCTCGGCCGGGTTCCGTGGCCTCGAGGGGCCGTCGCGGCCCGCGGGCAAAGGGTGCCGGCAAGCGGTTGACTGGCGCGGTTTTCAAGGGGTACCCTGAAACCAGCGCCGTGGGGAGTGCTCCGGCGCCCGGGAGAGCTCACATGCGCGGCTGGTACGTCGCCGCGATCGCGGTGGCCACTGCGATCGGAACCGGCTGCTGTCAGAAGGCCACGCCGCTCGCGCAGGCGCCCGTCCTCTGCAACGACGCGGGCAACATGCTCTGCCACGGCATCTGCGTCGACATCGTCAGCAGCAACGAGAACTGCGGCGGCTGCGGGGTGGTCTGCCCGCCGGACACCGCCTGCGCCAACGGATCGTGCCTGCTCACCTGCGTGGGCGGCGGCGGCACGGTGTGCGACGGCAAGTGCGTCGACACGCAGACCGACAACGGGAACTGCGGCGGCTGCATCGGCGACGGCGGCGTCGCCTGCGGCCCGGGCGACAAGTGCCAGGGCGGCAAGTGCGTCGAGACCTGCGACACCGACGGCGGTTACAGCGCCTGCCCGGCCGCGGCGCCCACCTACTGCGCCGACCTCTCCAACGACCCGCACAACTGCGGCAGCTGCGGCAACGCCTGCGTGCCCGGGCAGATCTGCCAGGTGGGCAGCTGCCAGTGCCCGCCGAACGCGCCGATCCTCTGCGGCTCGGGCGCGACGGCCGTCTGCGTGAACGTGCTGCAGAACAACCAGAACTGCGGCGGCTGTGCGCCGGCGAGCCCATCCAGCGGCGTCGACGGCGGGCGCGACGCGGGCGTGGCGGACGGCGGGGACGCGGGCCGCGCCGATGCCGGGCCCGGCGACGCGGGCCATCCGGATGGCGGGGCCGACGCGGGCTCTGCGACCGACGGGGGCAAGGCGGACGGCGGCAAGGCCGATGGCGGTCCGGACGCCGGGCCGCCGAAGGTCGGCGTCGCCTGCGCGCCGGGCCAGACCTGCCAGAACGGCCAGTGCGTCGAGACCTGCGACACCGACGCGGGTTTCATCCCCTGTCCGCCCTCGAACCCGACGTACTGCGCCAACCCCACGAACGACCAGAACAACTGCGGCGGCTGCGGCATCGCCTGCGGCGCCGGCCAGACCTGCGTGTCGGGCGCGTGCGTGACGGGCTGCCAGCTCCCCTCGATCCTCTGCAAGGGCGCCTGCGTGAACCCGTTCGAGGACAACAAGAACTGCGGCTCGTGCGGCGATGCCTGCGCGTCCGGCCAGACGTGCGTGAACGGCGCGTGCACCGGCGCCTGCTCGAACGGCCAGGCCGTGTGCGGCAGCGGAAGCTCCGCCGTGTGCGTCACGCTCGGCACGATCGACGACTGCGGCGCCTGCAACGACTCGTGCACCGGCAACCAGCCCGCCTGCTGCAGCCACTCCTGCCACGACCTCTCGAACGATCCCAACGACTGCGGCAACTGCGGGACGACGTGCCACAACCAGATCTCCCCCGGCTGCTGCAACGGCGCCTGCAAGGACTTCTCGAACGACCCGAGCAACTGCGGCGGCTGCGGCGACACGTGCACCGGCCCCGGCGCGACCTGCTGCAACGGCGCCTGCGAGGCCCTCGACGCGACGCCCGGCGACCCCCTGAACTGCGGCGCCTGCGGCAAGAAGTGCGGCGGCACCACCCCCGGCTGCTGCGCCGGCGCCTGTCACGACTTCTCGAGCGACGTCCACAACTGCGGCGGCTGCGGCGTCGACTGTTTCGGCCGAGGCTTCCAGACCCCCGGCTGCTGCGACGGCGTCTGCAAAGACCTCGGCAACGACCAGGCCAACTGCGGCGGCTGCGGCACGGTCTGCCAGCCCGGCGCCGGGTGCGGCGGCTTCATCCCGCCGATCGGCCAGCAGGACCCGACGTGCTGCAGCGGCTCGTGTCACGACATCAGCTGCGACGTGAACAATTGCAACGGCTGCGGTGACGTCTGCTGCTGCTCGGTCTTCGGCCTGTGCGTCTGTGGCAGCGGCTGCACGGACTACACCTGCTATTGAGACGCGGCGCTCGCGCCGCGTCGTACCCCGCTCACCGTTGCGATCGCTGGTTCCCGGCGCTACGGTACCGCTCCCGCCATGTCCCGCCTCTCGCTCGTCCTCGCCATCCACAGCCACCAGCCGGTCGGCAACTTTGGCCACGTCTTCGCCGAAGCCTACGACCGCTGCTACCGCCCTTTTCTCGACGTCGTCGCCGAGCATCCCCACGTCAAGCTCGCGCTGCACCACACCGGACCCCTGCTCGAGTGGATCGAGGCCGAGCGGCCCGCCTACCTGAAGGACGTGCGGGCGCTCGCCGACCGCGGCCAGGTGGAGATCCTCGGCGGCGGCTTCTACGAGCCCATGCTCGCCGTCCTGCCCGACCGCGACGCGCAAGGGCAGATCGAGCGAATGCGCGCCTTCTGCGACCGCCACTTCGGGCAGAAGCCGCAGGGCATGTGGCTCGCGGAGCGGGTCTGGGACCCCGATCTGCCGCGGGTCATCCACCCCACCGGCACGCGCTTCACGTTGCTCGACGACAGCCACTTCTTCGCCGCCGGCCTGCCCGAGCGCCGGCTCTACGGCCACTACGTCACCGAGAAGGCCGGCGTCCCGCTCGCGGTCTTCCCCATCGACAAGGGGCTCCGCTACTCGATCCCCTTCAAGCCGGTGCCGGAGCTGCAGGGTGAGCTGGTCCGCATGGCCCGCGAGGTGCCGGAGGGCATGCCCACGGGCGTGCTCACCTACGGCGACGACGGCGAGAAGTTCGGCCTGTGGCCGGGCACGCACGAGTGGGTCTACGGGCGCGGCTGGCTGCGCGACTTCTTCCGCATGCTCGACGACCAGCGCGACCTGGTGTCCACCGTGCACCCCTCCCGCGCGCTCGAGGAGCCGTTCGCGGGACGCATCTACCTGCCGACCGCGTCGTACGAGGAGATGGGCGAGTGGTCGATGCTGCCGGACTCGATCCGCCGCTACGAGGAGCTCAAGCACCACCTCCAGCGGGAAGGCGTCTACGAGCGCTACCACGCGTTCGTGCGCGGCGGCATCTGGCAGGAGTTCCTCGCGAAGTACCCGGAGAGCAACCACCTGCACAAGCGCATGCTCGACGTGAGCCGGCGCGTGGCGGAGGCCGAGGCGAAGGGCGTCGACACGGCCGTCGCGAAGACCGAGCTCTACCGCAGCCAGTGCAACTGCGCCTACTGGCACGGGCTGTTCGGCGGCCTCTACCTGAACTACCTGCGCCAGGGCGTCTCCTCGGCGATCCTGAAGGCGCAGGACGCCCTCGATCGGGCCGAGCGCGGCGACGCCGCGCGGCTCGAGGCCGAGCTCATCGACTTCGACGCCGACATGGAAGACGAGGTGCTGGTGCGCAACCGGCAGCTCTTCGCCGCCATCGATCCGGCGGAGGGCGGCAGCCTGGTGGAGCTGTCGTACGTGCCCAAGGCCTACGCGGTGACCGACGTGCTCAGCCGCCGCGACGAGGCCTACCACGACAAGCTGCGCGAGCTGGATCGCGCGGCGGGGCAGCCGGGCCACGGCGCCGGTGGACCGGCCTCGATCCACGACCTCGCGCGGGCCAAGGAGCAGGGCCTCTCGCGGTTCCTCGTGTCCGACGGCTATCGCCGCACCAGCTTCCTCGATCGCTTCCACCTGCCCGGGGGATCGCTCGACCAGCTGCACGCGGGCGGCGACGGCGACGTCGGGGCCTTCGCACGGTCGCGCCACCGGCTGCTCGGGCTCGACGGCGGCCGGGACCCGGCGGAGGTCACGGCGCGCCTCGCCTGCGATGGGATCTTGAGGTTGCCGGACGGCGAGGCCCTGCTGCGGCTCGAGAAGAGCTACGTGTTCCGCCGCGAGGAGGGGCGCGTCGACGTCCGCTACCGCCTCGCGAACCTCGGCGACCGGCCGATCGAGGCGATCTTCGCGCCGGAGCTGAACCTGACGCTCCTCGCCGGCGACAGTCCCGAGCGTTTCTACGAGCTGCCCGACGGCAAGCGGCTGCGGCTGAACCACCGCGGTGAGCTCCCCGCGGCCGAGAAGGTGCGGCTGTGCGAGGCGTGGGCCGGCTTCAAGATCGAGGTGTCGTCGACGCGGCGGTTCACGCCCTGGGTCTACCCCGTCGAGACGGTGAGCCAGTCCGAAGGCGGTTTCGAGCGCACCTACCAGGGCTCGTGCCTACTCTTGCGGATGCCGCTGACCCTGCCGCCGCGCGGCGACGCGGCGCTGTCCTGCTCCGTGGCCCTGGTCGCCCATGCCTTCGGGCCCGACGAGCGGGCCTGATCGCCCTCCATGCCCGAGCTGCGCAAGGACCCGATCGTCGGCCGCTGGGTGATCATCGCGCCCGAGCGGGCGCAGCGGCCGACCGACTTCCAGCGGCAAGAGCCGCGCTCGCCCGGCGGGCTCTGCCCCTTCTGCCCGGGCAACGAGAAGCTCACGCCCTCCGAGGTGCTGGCCTACCGCAATGGCGGCGCGCCGAACGGCGCGGGCTGGAAGGTGCGGGTCTTTCCGAACCGCTTCCCCGCGCTCCGGGTCGAGGGCGCGCTCACGCGCGAGGGCGAGGGACTCTACGACCGCATGAGCGGCGTGGGCGCGCACGAGGTGGTGGTGGAGTCGCCCGATCACCTGCTGGGCATGCCCGATCTCTCGGCGCAGCAGCTGGAGGCGGTGCTGTGCGCCTTCCGCGACCGCATGCTCGATCTGCGGCAGGACGGCCGCCTCCGCTCGATCCTGGTGTTCAAGAACCAGGGAGCGGCCGCGGGGGCGACGCTCGAGCACAGCCACAGCCAGCTCATCGCCCTGCCCATCCTGCCGCGCCACGTGCAGGTCGAGATGACCGGCTCGCGCGGCTACTTCGACAACAAGGAGCGCTGCCTCTACTGCGACATCGCGCGGCAGGAGCGGCACGACGGGGTGCGTCTGGTCTGCGAGAACGCCTCGGCCGTCGCGTTCGAGCCGTGGGCGCCCCGCGGCCCGTTCGAGACGTGGGTGCTCCCCAAGGAGCACGGCTCGAGCTACGAGGAGTCCTCGAAGGCACAGATCGAAGGCTTCGCCGACTGCCTCCACCAGACACTGCGCCGCCTCGACGCCGCCCTGGGGCGGCCGGCGTTCAACCTGATGCTCCACACCGGGCCCCTGAACGAACGCCGCCTGCCCTACTACCACTGGCACTTCGAGATCATGCCTATCCTTGCCCGCGTGGGCGGCTTCGAGTGGGGTTCCGGCTTCTACATCAACCCGACCCCGCCGGAGGTCGCCGCGGAGTACCTGCGCAAGGCCCAGATCTGACGGTCCATGAACGTCCTGTTCCTCTCGTCCGAAGTGGCCCCCTGGTCGAAGACCGGCGGGCTCGCGGACGTGGCCTCGGCGCTGCCGCAGGCGCTCGCCGGCCGGGGGCATCGCGTCACCGTGGTCTCGCCCCACTACGCCTCGCTCGACCGCTCGCGCTTTCCCACGGGGAGAACCGGCGCGCGGGCGAGGGTCGAGGTCGGGGAGGGGCGCCCGGTCGTCTTCGAGGTGTTCGAGGCGGCGCGCGGGCGGGTGCGCTGGCTCTTCCTCGACGACCCGGCGCTCTTCGGGCGGCCCGGGCTCTACGGCGAGAAGGGCGTCGACTACGCCGACAACGGCCTGCGCTTCGGCGCCTTCAGCGTGGGGGCGCTCGCGGCCGTCCGCGCGCTGGGCGAGCACCCCACGATCGTCCACGCCAACGACTGGCAGACGGCGCCGGCGGTGCTCCTCGCGGCGATGGCCGGCCGGCCCCGGGCGCACACGGTCTTCACCATTCACAACCTGGCGTTCCAGGGGCTGTTCCCGCGAGGGGTGCTGCGGCAGCTCGGCTGGCCCGAGAGCCTCTTCGACTGGCGCAGCCTCGAGTTCTACGGGAGCGTCTCGTTCCTCAAGGCCGGCCTGTTGCACGCGGATGCTCTGACCACCGTGAGCCCGACGTACGCGAAGGAGATCTGCACGCCCGAGCACGGCTGCGGCCTCGACGGCGTCTTGCGGGCGCGGCGCGGGCGGCTGCGCGGCATCCTGAACGGCATCGACAGCTTCGAGTGGGACCCGAAGCACGACCCGGCGCTCCCGCACCACTACGACTCGCGGTCGCTCCGGGGCAAGGCGCGCTGCAAGTCGGCGTTGCAGCGCGAGCTGGGGCTCGAGGAGACCGACGCCGCGCCGCTGGCCGTCTCGGTGGGGCGCCTGACCCACCAGAAGGGGACCGACCTGCTCCTCGACGCGGTGGACGACGGCTTCCTCCAGCGGGCGCAGCTGGCCTGGCTCGGCACCGGCGAGGCGGGGCTCGAGGAGCGCGTGCGTCAGCTGGCGGCGGATCACCCGGGACGGGTGGCGGCCGTCGTCGGCTTCGACGAGGCGCTGGCGCACCGCTTCGAGGCGGGCGGGGATTTCTTCGTGATGCCCTCGCGCTTCGAGCCTTGCGGCCTGAACCAGATGTACTCCCTGCGCTACGGGACGCCCCCGATCGTTCGCGCCACCGGCGGCCTCTGCGACACGGTGCGCGACGCCGGGCCCGACCTGGCGGCCGGCAACGGCTTCGTCTTCGGCCCGGCCGAGCCCACGGCGCTGCGCGCCGCGCTGGAGCGGGCGGTGGCCGCCTTCGGCCGGCCGGCCGCGCTCGAGGAGCTGCGCCTGCGCGGGATGGCCGAGGACTGCACCTGGGAGGCCTCGGCGGCGCAGTACGAGGATCTGTACCTGGAGCTCGAGTCGTCGCGCGGCCGTTGAGCGGCGCGCCCAGCCGCGGTAGCGTGGCCGGCCATGCCCGAATTTCCGCAGGACGTCGGCGAATACCAGCTCCTCGGGCACGTGGCCACGGGCGGCATGGCCGACGTCTTCTGGGGCGAGCCCACCGGCGGGGGCGACCGCGTGGTGCTCAAGCGGCTGCTGCCGCAGCACCGCGAGGACCCGCCCTTCGTGGACCGCTTCGTGGGCGAAGCGAAGCTCTCCGTCAAGCTGCGCCACCCGAACATCGTCCGGACGATGAAGCTCTTCAAGAGGGGGCCCGACTACTTCATCGTGCAGGAGCTCGTCGACGGGCCGTCGCTGGCGGGGCTCCTGGCGGCGCGGCGGACGCTCGGGATCCCGCTCCCGCTCTCGGCGGTCTTCCACCTGATGTCCGGGCTCCTCTCGGCGCTCGATTACGTCCACCGGGCGCGGCTGGGGGAGACGGCGGTGACCATCGTCCACCGCGACGTGAGCCCGGCGAACCTGCTCGTCGACCGGGAGGGCAACGTGAAGCTCACCGACTTCGGCGTGGCCGAGGCCTCGCTGCACCCGGAGCTGCGCGCGGAGCGGGGATCGCTCGCCGGCACGCCCGCGTACATGGCGCCGGAGCAGGTGGTGGGGCGCGGGGTGGACACCCGATCCGACATCTTCGCGGCCGGGAGCGTGCTCTACGAGTGCCTCGCGAACCACCCCGCCTTCGAGGCGCAGGTCGAGTACGAGATGCTCAGGCAGGTGAAGGAGGCCGAGTTCCCGCCGCTCGCGCTGGAGGACCCCGAGGGCGAGTGGCTCGCGGCGCTGGTCTACAAGGCGATGTCGAAGGATCCGGAGCGCCGCTTCGCCACGGCCGGCGAGATGCGTCGCGCGCTGCTCGCCGTGGCGGAGAAGATGGGCATCGCGCCGAACGCGGAGACGCTGGCCGAGACGGTCGCGGCGGCGGTCGACGAGCCGTCAGCGTAACTTCTTCGCGAGGGCCTGCGCCTTCTCCTGCACGTCGGGATCATCCGAGGTGAGCTCGAGACTCTGCAGCCGCTGCCCGAGGCTCTTGGGCGGCTTCTGCAGCTTGCCTGCCTCGGCGAGCGCCAGCAGGTGGTCGAGCACGCGCTGGACCACCTGGGCCTTCGGGTGGTCGAGAATCCGATCGAGCAGGTAGGGGTCGTCCGGCAGCTCGTACTTCTCGAGCAGCGCGTCGACGGCCTCGGCGAAGGCCTTCGGGTCCTCGGCCTCGCGCGCCTTGCCCTCGCCCTTCGGGTCCAACCGGTCGCGCATCGCGTCCGACAGCTCGCCGCCCGAGAAGACCTTCTCGAGGTTCTGCTTGTACCTGCTGTACGCGGTGGTGCGCTCGAAGCGCTCGCGGTCCCGATCGCTCGAGGTGCGGGTGTGGCTGCTCTTGTCCCGCGTCTTGTCGATCTCGCGCCAGCTGCGCTTCGGCCGATCTCCGTCGTCGCTCGATCTGGGCATGGTGGTACGGGCCCCCTTTCAATCAATCGTGAAGGTCGAGAGCACCCACTCGCCGCGCTGCTGGCGGGGCAGCTCGCGCAGGGGCGGGACGAACGCGGCGGCGACCTCGTCGGCCTGGCTCGCGAGCAGGCCGGAGAGGAACAGGCGCCCGCCGGGCGCGAGGCGGCTCTGCAGCAAGGGCGCGAGCGCGACGAGCGTGTTGGAGAGGATGTTCGCGACCACGACGTCGAACGTGCCCGGGGGCTCCTCGCCGGCCAGACGAACCTCGAGGGTCACGCCGTTGCGCCGCGCGTTCTCGCGCGCGGTGCGCACCGCGATCGGGTCGTCGTCGGTAGCGAGCACCCGCCCGGCGCCGAGCTCGAGGGCCGCGATGGCGAGGATGCCCGAGCCCGTGCCCACGTCGAAGAGCCTCGCGCCGGGATGCGCGGCGAGCTCTCGGTCGACGGCCTCGAGGCACAGCGACGTCGTCTCGTGGGAGCCCGTGCCGAAGGCCAGCCCGGGCTCCAGCACCAGGCGGTGACAGCCGGCGGGCGTCGGGCCCTCGTCCCAGGGCGGCACGACGTGAAGACGGCCGATGCGCAAGGGCTGGAAGTGGCGCTTCCAGCTCTCCGCCCACGGCTCCTCGGCGACGGCGAGCACGTCTCCGTGCGCGCCCAGCCGTTCGGCCAAGAGGCGCCGCGCGAGCTCGGCCTCGCCGGCGTCGGCGTAGTAGCCGTGAAGCTCGGCGCGGTCGGGCGGCAGCGCCGCGGTCCCGGGAGGGCAGGCGTCTCGATCGCGGACCTCGACGCCGCTGGCCCCCGCGAGGTGCATGAGCCCTGCCGCCGCTTCGGCCTGCTCGGCATCGACCTGGGCGACGAGCCGGTGGCTCACGAGCCGGCGCCCCCGGGCCCGACGATCGCGAGGACCTCGCCGCGCGGGTCCAGGAGCGTCTGGGCGGCGGTGCGGACCTGCTCGGCGGTGACGGCCGACACGTGCTCGCCGTAGCGGCGGTGCTCCTCCGCGCCGAGGCCGTACGCCTGGTCGAAGGCCAGCGCGCCCGCCGACGCGGAGCGGCGCTGCAGGCCGATCGCGTGCGAGCCGATCAGGTAGCGCCGCGCCCGATCGAGCTCCGGGGCAGGCACCAGCGAGTCGCGCACGCGCGCGAGCTCTTCCCGCACGCCTTCCACGGCGGCGTCGACCTTCTCGGGGCTCGTGCCCATGTAGACCGCGAAGTAGCCGGGGTCGAGCCCCTCGACGTTCATGCTGCTGACCGAGTACGCGAGGGAGCGCTTGTCCCGCAGCTCGATGAAGAGCCGGCCGCCTTGCCCGGAGAGCACCGCCGAGAGCACGTCGAGGTCGAAGCGCTGCGGATCCGAGACGCGGACGCCCAGGAAGCCGAGCACCAGGTGCGCCTGTGCCTTCGCGAGGACCTGCACCGCCCGGCGCGGCTCGGTGGGCCGCGGCTCGGGGGCCGGGGCCGGCGCGACCGACTCGTCCCGCCACGTCGCCGACGAGAGGGCGAGCGAGGCTTCCTCCAGGACCCTGCCGGGATCGACGTCGCCGGTGACCGCCAGTGTGAGGGCGCGCGGCGAGGCGATGCGCCGCAGGTGGGTCTCGAGGTCGCCGCGCCCGAGGCGGCTGACGGAGGCCGCTTCACCCAGCAGGCTGAGCCGGTAGGGGTGGCTGCGGTACAGCTCCTTCGCGAACAGCTCGAAGGCCACGCCCGATGGGTGATCCTGCCGCGAGTGGATTTCTTGCAGGGCGATCGCCCGTTCCTTCTCCAGCTCGGGTTCGGCGAGGTCGGGGCGCAGCAGGCAATCGAGGAAGAGGCCGAACGCTTCGGGAAAGAAGCGCGAGAGGAACTCGCCCTGCAAGCCGAAGCTGTTGCGGCCCGCGGAGCCGCCGAGGCCGCCGGCCATGCGGTCGATCTCGCGGGCGATCGACTCGGCCGAACGGCCCGCGGCGCCCTGGGTGAGCAGGCGAGCCAGGAGCCGATCGATGCCGCACTGGGCCTCGGAGGTCCAGCGCAGGCCCCCGGGATAGACGGCGCGGAAGGCGGCGACCGGGACGGAGGCGTCGCGCTCGACGAGGAGCGTGCCGCCCCCGGGGAGCGGGAACTTCTGGAGTGGCTCGGGTCGCGACGAGGCGCCGCGGACGAAGGCCGGAACCTCGGCGGTGGGCCGGGCCTCGACGGGCGGCGCCGCCGCCACCGGCCGCAGGGCCTCGGCCGCGATCTCCAGCGCCCGGCGATCGTCGAGCGGGAAGCCCTTCGGCACCAGCCCGGCGATGGAGACGCGGTCCGCCCCCAGATAGCTCTGGGCGGCGGCGCGCAAGGCGGCAGCCGGCGTGGCGTGGATGCGCGCGAGGTATTCGCGTTCGAACTCGAGGGAGCCGGCGACCGCCTCGTAGTAGCCCAGGCGGCGGGCCCACCCTTGGACCGTCTCGTGCAAGTAGATCGCCTCGGCCTCGAGCTGGCGCTTGGCGGTCGCGAGCTCCTCTTCCGAGACCTCTTGCTCGCGCAGGCGCTGGACTTCGTTCAAGAGCGCGCGCAGCGCCTCGGGGCCGCGGGTTCCTGCGACGGTCATGCCGGCCACGGTCAGGCCCGCGTCCTTCGCGGCGTAACAGTAGGCGTGGGCCTCGGTGGCCAGCTCCTGCCCGCGCTTCACGTTGAGGCTGAGCCGGGAGCTGTCGCCCTGTCCGAGGATGATGCCGAGCAGATCGAGCGCCGGGACGTCGCGGTGGCGCAGGTCGGGTGCGTGCCAGGCGGCCGCGAGGTGCGCCTCGCGCAGGTCGTCCTCGATGAAGCGGGCCCGCGCGGCGCGCTGGGCAGGTTCGGGGGTCCGCGCCGGCGGCGACGCGGGCGCGCCGAACTGGCCGCCCCAGAGGCGCTCCACTTCTCGCAGGGCCCGCGCCTCGTCGAAGTCGCCCACCGCGACCAGGGTAAGGCGAGAGGGCGTGTAGTGCCGCCGGTAGAAGCCGAGGATCTTCGGGCGATCGAAGCTGCGCACCGACTGCTCGGTGCCGATGACCGGCCGGCGATAGGGGTGCGCCTCGAACGCCAGCGCGAACAGGTCGCGGGAGAGGCGGCGGGCCGGCATGTCCTGGCTGCGCTTGATCTCCTCGACGACCACCTCGGTCTCGCGCCGCAGCTCGTCCGCGTCGAACGTCGAGGCCTGGATGGCGTCGGCGAGCACGTCGAGGCCCTCGGTGAAGAACTCGGAGGCCAGCACGAGGTGGTAGACGGTCTCGTCGTACGACGTCCAGGCGTTGATCTCGCCGCCGCGGGCCTCGACGTCGCGCGCGATCTCGCCCGGCTTGCGCCGGGCGGTGCCCTTGAAGAGCATGTGCTCGTGCAGGTGCGCGAGACCGGCCTCGTCCGGCGCTTCGTCGGCCGAGCCCACGCGCACCCAGACCTGGATCGCCGCGACGGGCGCCGCGTGGTTTTCGACGAGGATGGCCGTCAGGCCGTTGGGGAGGACGTGCCGCACGGGTTCCTCGAAGGATTTACTCTCCCCGTGGGCCATTGGCCACCCGATTCGCGAGCGCGCGGGGTGCTACAATCCCGCCGTGGCCTCTTCGCGAGCGCTCGGCGCGCTGGTCCTCTGCGGGTGCCTGTGCGGCTGCCGCCGCCCGGGTGCCCGGCCAGCGACGGCCCTGCCGGTGTTCGTCGACCGCTCGCCCGTGGGCCGCCTGATTCCGCTGCCGGAAGGCGGCCCGTCCCCGGATCCCGCTCCGCCACGCTACGTCTTCGTCGACGCCTCGCACCCCGGAGAGGTCGAGCTGCCCACCGCGACGGTGGAGCAGCCGCTGACGCTGCCGGGCCAGCAGGTCGTTCCCGTGCCCCCGGCCCAGGGCCCCCCGCCGGATGGGGTGGCGGCGGCGCTCACCTCGCTGCGGCCCGAAGCGCGGGCCACCGCGCCGGACCCGGCCACGCTGCCCTTCTACGACGTCCAGCTCCGCGTCGACCCCGACGAGGGGCGCCTCACCGGCCACGAGACCATCGACTATCCGAACCGCACGACGGCGACGCTGCACGAGCTGCCACTGAGGATCTTCGCCAACGGGGCCGGCGACCTCGTCAACGTCGACGGGGTCTCGGAGCTCGGCGCGCCGCTGGCGGTCGGCGCCTCGGAGCCGACCGTCGTTCGCGTCACCCTGGCGGCGCCTCTGGCGCCCGGGGGCTGGGCGCACCTCGACGTGACGTTTCACGGGCAGGCTCCCGAGCCGCGCCCCGACACCGGCCAGGCCGGCATGCTGCAGTCGCTGCTCGCCGCCCCTGGCCGCTCCCCCGACTACGGCCTGTTCTCGCGCTTCACCGACGGCGTCGCGCTCGCCGAGTTCCTCCCGATGGTCGCGGGCCGCTGGCAGGGCGGCTTCGACCTCGATCCGGGCAACGGCATCGGCGATTCTTCGTACTTCGATCTCTCGAGCTTCCGGGCGTCGATCGATCTGCCCGCCGACGACGTGCTGGCCGCGCCGGGCGTCACCCTCGGCGAGGAGTTCCTGCCCGGACGGCGCAAGCGCACCGAGATGGCGCTCGCCGACGCGCGGGACCTCGCCTTCTTCGTGAGCGCGCGCTACCGCGAAGCCGACACGGTGCAGGACGGGATCCGCGTCCGCTCGCTCTACGAGAACGGCGAGGGCGACCCGGGCCAGTCGGTGCTCGACACCGCGCGCAAGGCGCTCGCGCTCTTCGGGCGCCTCTGGCACGACTACCCGTGGGCGACGTTCACGGCCGTGGAGGTGCCGCTGCGAGGCGGGGCCGGCGGCGCCGAGTTCCCCAGCCTGGTGGCGGTCGCGGGGATGGTCTACGGCGAGGGCGGGCTGCCGGGGGGCATGCAGTTCAGCCCGACCTTCCTGGGCGAGATGCGGGAGTTCGTCGTGGCGCACGAGACGGCCCACCAGTGGTGGGCCTGCAGCGTCGCCTCACAACCGCGCGCGCAGCCGGACGTCGACGAGCCGCTGGCCCAGTACTCGGCCGGAGTCTACGTGGGGGCGGAACATGGCGCCGAGGCGCGCAAGGCGGTGCTCGGCAGCCAGGTCGCCGTCAACTACCAGGCCATCCGCATGCTGGGCATCTCGGACGGCCCGGCGGCTCGCGCCACCTCCGACTTCCAGAACACCGGCGAGTATGCGGGCCTCGTCTACGGCAAGGCGCCGTTCTTCTACCAGGCGCTCGAGGACCGGCTCGGCGCCCCGGGCGTCGCCCGCGGCCTGGCCCTGTACGCGCGTCAGCACTGGATGGGGCTGGCCCGGCGCGGCGACGTGGTGGCGGCCATGGCCTCGGCGAACTACCTCTCGCGCGGGGAGCTGCAGCCGCTGTTCGATCGCTGGTTCCGGGAGGCGCACGGCGACGCCGACATGGCCGGTCGTGGCGACGTGTCCGCCGTCGCGATGGAGGCCTTCGGCGGGGGCGGCCTCGACCTCGGCAAGCTCCTGGACCAGGCGCCGCAAGCGCTGCAGCAGCTGCAGCAGC
>Ga0335073_10002160_pt1 | contig 26902 bp, 29 predicted proteins | sample Lox_Sample_22_FD_207093 | JGI IMG/M metagenome (GOLD analysis project Ga0335073, IMG submission 207093) | Soil microbial communities from Loxahatchee National Wildlife Refuge, Florida, United States - Lox_Sample_2.2 | ecosystem: Environmental > Terrestrial > Soil > Wetlands | place: USA...
TGCCGTAATCTCCGGAACCCGTGTGCCGGTCAGCGTCATCCTGGACGGCCTGGCAGCCGGGATGACGCCGGAAGAGATCACTGCCGAATACCCGACAGTGACACCGGCGGGCGTGCGAGCGGCCGCCGCCTACGGGGCAGCGCTCGCGCGGGAAGAACTGCTGCCCTTGCCGCAGTCCCGGTGAAATTCAAGCTCGACGAGAATCTGCCAATCTCGGCGGCCGACATTGTGAAGAGCGCCGGGCACGATGTCGACATGGTAGCGGCTGAAGGATTGCAGGGGGCGCCAGACCGCGACGTCGTCGCTGCCACGACAGCCGGGAAGGATCCTGGTATCCCTTGACCGAGGCCTCGGGGACATTCGCGCATACCAGCCGGGGAGCACGCCGGAATTGTCGTCCTCCGATTGTCGGACCAGTCCGCCGCCTCCGTGAGCAAGGCCGTCGGCGAGCCAATGAACCTGACCGACCTTGGAGCGCTAGCAGGGGCCGAGGCAAGACGACCCGGCCGGTGCACGTCCCTTGTACCGTCGAGCAAGACGAAGAGGGCGTGTGGTGTGCCCACGGTCAGCTGCGACCGGGCGTAGGCGCCAACGGCGAGGGGGGACGGCCGACGCCGTCGCCGATCCGAGAGAAGCCCTGATCGGCCTGGTCGAAGAGAGCCACCCCAGCCGGTCAGTTCAGGTCATTCGACGGTGGAACTTCCGGAGGGGCGGGGGAGCGGGCCCCGCCCCTCCGGGGACGACGCATGGCGGGGAAGTTTCTGCCCCGCCATCCCCCCTTTGCGTACGCGTACCCAAGCTAGCACCGGTCCCCGCGCGCTTGCTGCGTTATTTCGCGGTTGGCTCCCGCGGAGTCTGCACGATCTGCCGGGCTCGCCGGCCGCCTGGATGCTCACGATTTCGCAGGTCCACATCGGCTGACTGAGCGCACAGGACGCGAACTGGGTCGCCCTCTAGCGCCGGCTGCTCGATGGTGACAGGAAGCGCGTCGCAGTACGCTGCCGTCCGCCGTTGCCAGATGAGCCGAGCGGGTCAGCCCTCGGCATCGGAAGACTTCTTGCCCTGGGCCACGTCAGTCGCCATCGCCGTTGCGTGCGGGTGGTGCTGCCCGGCCATTGGCGTCCAGCACGCGGTGTAGCTCCTGGTGAGGTTGCGGCGAATCCTCATCCGGGTTCTCCGGCATCCGGACCCACTGCCCGAGGACCCTCAGGCGGGTTTCCGCCGGCAGCGGCGGTATCCAGGGCCGCCAGGCCGTGACGGAGATGCATTTCCACCAACCGCGGCCAGGTTCCCATCGCCTCAGCAATCTCGATGCCGGGCAGCTGGGCGTAATGCCGCAGGACGAGAGCCTCAAGCTGGCGGCCTGTCAGGCGCTTAAGAGAGGCGAGCACGGGGTCGTCAGCAAGCCAGGCAGCTCGGTCCGGGCCAGGATTGGCCGCCCGGTAGCGACGGGCGCCGGCGAGGACGTGGCGGCGGAGGTACTGCAGGGCCCTCTGTTCTGAGCGAAGCCCCCTCCAGGCCCGGTGCATTTCAGCGAAGGCGGCCTGGACGATCTCCTCGGCCGTTGCCAGGTCGCCGGCCAGCAGGACGCTCAGCCGGACCAGGCCCTCGTACTGAGCGCAGTACAGGCCTGCAACTGCCTCATTGGCCTCTGTATCAGGCAGGGCGTGTCGTCCACTCCGGCCTGCCGACCGGGTTGCCACGGCGCGCTACAGGGAGTTTCGCTCGGGAAGCACCGAAATTGCGTACGCGTACACAAGGTGACATCATACGCGTACTTGTACGCGACCAGCAGTGTCTTCGGCCTGACGCGCAAGCCAGGCCAGCTACTGTGGGAGGCGCCGCAAGCTCGGATCTTGATTTTCCCTGATTATTCGGCCCCGATCTCGCAGGGGGCCGGGCGGATCACCGTCGGGCACTAGAGGTTCCGCGTCCCGTGTCTGTGCTAAGGCGTACTCGTACGCACCCGCCAAGTATGGTGGCGGGATGGGTCAGCCACGCCCGCTTAGGAAGCCTTCCGGCCACCCGAAGAGCGATCCGTCTGGCGGTCGGGCGCCGTGGGGCTCGCTATCCCGAGAGCATATCGTCGACGCCGCGGTCATGATCGTTGACAGCGGCGGCTACGAGGAGATGTCGATCCGCAGCCTGGCTACCGATCTCGGCGTCGCGCCGATGTCGCTCTACCGGCACATCCGGGATAAGGACGATCTTCTTGACGAGGTCGTCGACGTCCTCCTGGCGGGTGCCTGGCGGCCGGCGGTAAGCGCGGGCAACTGGCAGGAGTGGATCGTCGAGGCCGCTGCCAACCTCAGGCTGTTCCTCGTCACGCAGCCCGCGGCCCTGCATGTCTACCTCAGGCACCCAGTCGTCTCACCAGCAGCCATTGAACGGATGGACGCCATGATGAGCGTCCTGCGCCGGGCCGGGCTCGATGAGGCAGCCGCCCGCAGCGCCTACGGAGCGCTGCACACCTACACCATCGGTTTCGCGGCGCTCGAAGCCTCACGAGCCAGCAGAATTTTGGAAAGCGGAGACATCGACAGCCTCGCCGAGCAGCTCGCGGCCTACACCAAGGCCGACCAGTTTATCGAGGGCCTGCGCTACCTGCTCAAAGGCATCGGCAGTCACCTCAGGTCGGTCTGACCTCCGCGGCCCATGGAGTCAGGGGGCGCGGTTCTCGGCGGCTGACCTGCTGCACACGGTCGCGCGGGCCAGCGGGCATGGCAGCGCCCCAGGACCATGCCGCGTGGTTCCCCCCGGACCGCGCAACACTCTTTGCCCCAGGGCGCTATACGAATGACGCCTAACATGGGTGGCCGGTGCACACGCGTCCGGCGGTTCCCGACCTGGTGGCCGGCATCGGGCACAGGCTGTCTGGCTAGAGGCGCCGCTAGTATTCCGGCATGGTCGACCACACGGATACCGGGGATCTCGCGGCCGCGTTCGGCCGTGATGGTGTTGTCTGCGTTCGTGCAGCGCTGGACGCCGCTGAGGTCGCCGAGGCGGCGCGCGCCATCGATGAGGTGCTGGCGAATCCTGGCCCGCTCGCGCAGGTGGCAAGCGGATCGGACGATCCAGGGCTGTTTACCGAGGACTTCTGTCGCTGGCAGCAGATTCCTCAGATCGAGAGGCTGGCCCTGCACTCGCGGCTCCCGGCGATCGCGGCCGAGCTCATGGCGACCCCGCGAGTGCGCTTCTACCATGATCACGTACTGGTCAAGGAGGGCCGCACCCACCAGCGCACACCCTGGCATCAGGACCAGCCGTACTACAACGTGGACGGACACGGCGTGAGTGCGTGGATCCCGGTGGATCCGGTGCCAGAGGCCGGCTGCCTCGAGCTGGTCGCCGGTACGCACCGCGGTCCGTGGCTGTTGCCACGCACTTTCCTCACTAACCAGGCCCGCTGGTTCCCGGCGGGAAGCCTGGCGGAGCTGCCCGATATCGAGGCCGATCGAGAGGCGCACGACATTCGCCGATTCGAGCTTGCCCCAGGCGACGCGATCTTCTTCGACTTCCTCACCGTGCACGGTGCCCCGGGATTCCCGTTCGACTCGCGCCGTCGCGTGCTATCGCTGCGGTACCTGGCGGCGGACGCGCGGCACGCGCCACGCCGCTGGGTGACGTCGCCGCTATTCGAGGGCCTCGACCGCGAACTGCCCGCAGGCGCCGAGATGGATCATCAGCTGTTCCCCGTCGTGTGGCCTGGCTAACCGGTCTGCCGGACTACACGAGTCGACGGTGCCCGGCCTCACCTGGCGCGGCTCGGCATGCAGTCCGAACCGCGCCAGGTGGCCGGACCCCCGTCCTGGGACCTGACGTTATCGCATGTTGCCGTCAGGCGTCATGTCGCCGTTGTAGCGCACATCGCCGTTAACTTGTATCGGAGCTCCGTGCGATGCCAGTGAAGCCCGCGACTGCCAGGGTCGCAAGAGCCCAGCCGAGCAACGTCGTTAGCCAGGTGAACACGACGAGGGCGTGACCTAGGTGAGCGTGGCCGTTGGGACCCCAGTAGTCAGCCTGATGCACGTTGATGATCGGGATGACCGTGTCGATGGCGTAACCAGCGGGATAGAAGCACGGATAGTACTTCGTGCACTGGGTAGCGGTGGGCGCTTGCATCCCGGTCTTGATTGCCATTACCGGGACGATCAGGTTGCTGTGATGCTCGGCTGCCCAGTAGACGCCCACGGCGATCACGTAGACGAGGGCCAGCACCACGATGGCACGCCAGGTCTGGTACCCGTACTGGATGCTCCGCTCCAGCAGCCAGTCAAGGGCGCGGCGATAGGGTGTCAGATTGCCATACCGGCGCAGGTCGCTGCGGCGGGCGAGCGTGACGGCGCGCGCTTCTTTCTCCTGGCCCGCCTGCTGGTAGACGCTCGTCAGCTGCTCGTACGGCTGGGTGGCGAAGCTGCTCGCGGGTCGGGTTGGCGCGGCTGGCGCAGGGTCAGACGGGTCGGCTTGAGCCGGAGTGTGCAGAATCGGTGCCGTCTCGGCCGACGGGAGCTGTGCTGGGCCCGTTGCCGTTGTCCGTGCCGACGTCGGTGCTGGCCATTGGCTGCGGATCCAGGACAGTCGCTGATCGACGGTCGAGTTACTGCTGATGCTGCCGTAGCTGAAGCCGACCAGCCTGAGCTGGCCGCCGGTCGGCCAGCAAGCGGTCGGGAGCGTCCAGTCGTCTTCGAGCTGGCCGACCCTTGCGAACCGGAGATCGACTGCTCCCGGCACCTGACCTGCGCTTGTCCATTGCAACTTGCCGGTGATCTCGGCGCCGGGAAATGCAACGGAGCCGTGCGGAATCGATGTCGAGCCGAGCAGCACATCCCCGCCGACACAGACTTGGTCGGCCTGAAGTACTGCATTTGCGCCGCTCAGCTTCGTATCGGCAAGCAAGAGACTGCCGGCGATCTGCGCTCCCACCAGGCTGATCGCGCCGGTGGGCACGTTCATGTGGGCCGCGATGACGTTGCCGCCTACCTTCGCCCGCTCCGCGACCATCGCGTTCCTTACCCCAGCAAGAACAGCGCCACGGCAGTTCAGATTCGCGGTGATGTCGGCGCCGAGCAGCCACACTGTGCCGGCCGCACCGAACGGATGCTCGTTGCCCGATTTATCGGTCCAGGAATTCAGCCGAACGGGACCGCCGACTTTCAGCCATTCGGCAAACATCGAGTACCCGGCGCTGTTGCCGCCTTGCAGCACTGCGGCGCAGCACTCAAGTGCGCCCCCGATGTCGGCGCCGCGGAGATCAACCATGCCTCGGAACGTGACCGTCCGATCGAGGTACATATTGCCTTCGACCTTGGCGCCGTCACAGCACAGCGCTGAACCGGAACCCTTTAGGTGAGAATCACGGCAGTTGAGATTCCCGCCGACGTGCGCTCCGCGCAGCCAGACTGTGTTCTCGGCGCTGAAGTTCAGATTCAGCCTGACCCGGCCGCCGACCTTTAAGCCGTCTGCGTAGAGCGAATGAACAAGTCCGTCGGATTGGTAGGCTCCGCCAAGCCTTGTGCTCGTGCAATCGAGGTTGCCGGCGATATCAGCTCCTGGCAGCACCAGCGGACCAGCGAACGTCGATTCGTTGAGCACCAGGTTCTGAGTGACCCTGAGGGTGTCCCCGGACAGTCCCGGCAGCTGGCACCCCGTCAGCGTCAGCTGCGAGACCGTGGCGTTGGTCAAGTTGATCTCGGCGGTCTCGTCGAAGGAGCAATTCTGCAGGCGCACCGCGCATCGGACGGTCGCGCCTTCCAGGTCGAGGTTGCCTGCAATGCGCACGCCCTGAAGCTGGACACCTTTGGGATGAACAGGCCACTGAGATTCGACGACCAGCCGGTACAGGATCGCGCCGCGGATCACAGCTGAAGCGTTGTCTGGCCGATCTTCGCTGGCTATCAGTGGCTGACCGATTGCGGCGGCGCGCAGTAAATCGACTTCGAGCCCCTCGGGCTCTGGTGGTGTTGGCCATGGTGCGGGCGCCGTGGTCGCACCATCCGCTGGACCGGGCTCAGCAGGACCACCTTCACCAGCCCCCGTTCCAGCCGGACTCGTCTCGTCGCTGTCGGCCATCAAGTAATCTCCCGCCCCTAGGCCTTTGCGCGCTAAGCGTCCGCAATCCCGCGATCCTAACCGGGATGTTGGCCATGCGCGGTGCATGGGCGCATGCGAATGGCCAGGCCGGCGGTCCAGTTGCCCAACGCTAGGGCTTCGACGACGACTTCCGTCCCTAGCTGGCGCGCGTCTGCGCGCGATCCCGCGTCGCTTTTGATCTGCGTACAGCGCAGTGGACGTCTGGTTCGCCGACGGTCGCACGCACGCGGACCCGTGACCTCGGCGGCTCCAAGACCAGTCGCAGCCGTTGGAGGCAGCGGCCGGACGATCTGAGGTTGCCGGGCGGTCGTCCTGGCCCAGGTGATGTGCGCTCACGGCCGCTGCCTTGGCCGGATCGTCCGTCCTTCCCGCGGGACTGTCAAGGGCCTGCATATCCGTCCGTGACAAAAGCTGCACCGCTCGGCAAAGCAGGTCGGCTCGCAGGGGACGATGCCTGCTCGGCGGGCTGCCAGCTGCTGGATCCGCTTCGCCCCTGTCCTCCGTGGACGTCATGGGCAAGCCAACCCAGTGCAACGTCTCGTGCAATTTTCGCTTGATCTCGCCGGAGCCGTGCTGTCGCGAAGTACTTGCTAGTTCCCTAACAACCCGGATGTTCTGTTGGAAGGTTGCTTGTTAGCGACTTGCGGCCTACTAGATTAAATTACCGGCGGATCTTGAAGGTCGGAAGTAGCTTATGCGGAGACTCATGAGTAATCTCTGCGCGACGACGAACAGCACCATAGGCCTCAGCAAGGCTTGCCCTCATCTGACATTGATATCACGTAAGCAAGGTTATTAGATGCGAGCCGCATTTGGTTATTGCATCAGCGGCATACTATGACTTTCGCCTGGGATTAGGTGCTCGGCAAGCTGGCATCACGACGAGAAGGCAGCGCTCGGACTCGTCGATATACTCGGTCGTTTGCGGAAACGGCCAAGAGCCGGGCGGCGCGACCATGTCCTGCAGGTGCCACAGTCGGCGCACCCTGCGCATGGGCGGCCCGAGAGCGGGCAAGGGAGCTGGCCGTCGGCCGGACGCGTCCTGCCAGGCGAGAGCGGGGTGACATCCCGTGATGACCCGGCGCCACAAACACCCGAGCGCGGACAAGCTTGGCAACCTAGTCGTCGGCGAACTGCGACCGCGCAAAGCCGCGAAAGTCCAGGCGCACGTGGCCCAGTGCGAGCAATGTGCTCGCGTCTGCCATCAGCTCGATGCCATCCGAGCCATCCTGGCCAGCGCTTCGCGGCCGCCGCCGATGCCGGATGACGTGTCTGCTCGGGTCAGCTCGGCCATCCGTAGCGAGGCGCGGCAGCGCCTTACCGTAATGCCCGTGGCCGACACCGGTCGGCAGAACGTGCCGGTCCGTCCGCCGGGCGCCGGTGCTGACGAAGCCTGGCACCTGCCGGGCCTGTCGGCCGCAATGACACGGCTGGTCGTCGTCGCCGGAGCGGTAGCTATCGCGGCGGGCAGCAGCTTGGCCGCCGGGAATGTCGGCGCGGGTGTTATACGCCCGTCGTCCTCGCCACTGGCCGGCGCAGCAGCGCCGGCGCAGGAGATGTCTCTCGGGCCCGACGTCACCTATGGTCAGCCGGGGCCGTTGCGCACGATTCGCGCTGCCGAGTCGACCACGAACTTTGTGGCCGCGCACTTGCGTGCTGAAGTTGTCTCTGCGGTGCACAGCGCTGAGATCCGAGAAGCCATGGCGGCACAGCCGCCAGGAAGCACAGCCGCGGAGCCGGTCAGCGGTGTGGCGTTGCTAGCCGCGGAGCGCCCAAGCGCGAGGCGCCTGGCAGGTTGCATCGGACTGATCGCTCCGGGCCAGATCGTCTTGGTCATCGACGTTGCCAGGTATGAAGGCAGGCCGGCCACGGTGATCGTGACGGCCGCGACGGTCTCGAGCGATGCGCAGGCGTGGGTTGTCGGCTCGTCTTGTTCTGCCACGACCAAGGACGTGCTCAACCACGTTGTGGTGGGACAGTTGACTTGATGGACCTTCATGGCAGGGACGGGATACGACTGGCGTGCCAGGAGATCGGAGACGGGCGGCCGCTCATCCTCATACACGGGCACCAGGACCGAGGGTCGCATTGGGTCGACTCGGGGCTCGCTGGACGGCTGGCCGGGCGCGGGTACCGGGTGATCATGCCGGACCTGCGAGCGCACGGCGATAGCGCCAAGCCGTATGATGCCGCCGCCTATCCGCCCGACGTCCTCACCTACGACGGACTCGCCCTCATCGACCATCTCGGCCTCAGCGACTACGATCTCGCCGGGCACTCGCTCGGCGGGCGGACCGTGGCCCGAATGCTTGTCCGAGGTGCCACACCGGGGCGAGCGGTGATTTTCGGGCAGGGACTCGAGGCCCTGCTGCACGCTGCGGAACGGACCGGGTGGTACCGAGAGTTCTTCGCCGCGTGCGGCACGGGCGCCTTCGAGCCGGGCAGCGATGAGCAGGAGACGGAGGCGTGGCTGCGGACCACTGGTGGTGACCCTAAGGCACTGCTGCTGGCCCTCGACTCATGGGTGAACACGACTCTCGAGGAGCTCGCCTCGGTCAGGGTGCGGGTCCTCGTCCTGACCGGCGCGGAGGACTGGCATAACCAGACCGCGAAAGCGCTCGCGGACGCCTTCCCCTGCGGGCGTCACGTCGAAGTACCGGGAGACCATTTCACCGCCGAGGAGTCTCCCGAATTCTGGGGCGCGCTCACCGGCTTTCTCGAGGCGGCTCAGGAAGACGATCGACGTTAGAGCCGTACGTGGGTGAGCTGCGGCGCAAGCGCGGCTTGGGACCTGGCGTTACTCGGACGCGGCATTCTGCGAAGCAGGCCGCAGCACTCTCACGGACGCAAGCGCCCATCCGCCGATCAGGACAAGCCAGATGATCACGCGCAGCCAGCCGTGAAGCCCTGTGCTGGGCAGGTGCGGCGCTGCGGTCAAGGGCGAGTACGCGTACCAGCCGGAAAGCGCGCTTCCCAGACCGACGACGTAGGTGCCCACGGACCAAATGGCAAGTCCAAGGGCGATGACTACGACGACACGCTGAGCCATGCTCAGCGTGTCAATTCGGCGCATAAGTTAGATAATTCCACATTCACCGCACCTGCGCGCTGATCTTGCTAGCGCCAGCGGCACCAGATTTGGCTGGCCGGAGAGCTTTGCCGAACGGAGCCAGCGCCGGACCAGAGGCATGGCAGAATGTGACCTTATGCACCGGATTGACAGATTGAGCAAGGCTCAGCGTCTCGTCGTGGTTGTCGCCGTCGGACTCGCGTTCCTGGCAGTCGGCAGCTACCTCAGCAGCTTGGGCCAGCATGGGTCCGCATTCGGCTGGACCGGCTATGCGCCGCTGACTCTTGGTGCGCCCGGCGCTGGACTGCCGGCCTGGCTGCGCCTGGTTGTGTGGCTAGCGCTGACAGCCATCTGGGCGATCGTGTCGATCAGGGTGCTGAGGCCCTCGCGCCAGGATCAGGCAACTTGAGCGCCCGATGCTTACGCCGCCATCCAGCGCGAGCCGTTATGCGAGACTGCTTTGCTCCCGAAGGTACGGGGCTGGCTGGCCGGGTTCTTTCTCGTCGATTTCACGGGCCAGCCGGTGGCCGTCGAAGATTGCCTCCGAGATCATCCGTGGCGCGACTGCGTCGCCAATGCAGTAGAGCCCTTCGATCCCGGAGCTACTGAGGGCGACCGGGTCGGCGGCCAGTTCGCGGTAGAGGGAGTCCCTCGAGATTTGCTGCGTCACGAGCACAATTCCGTCGCATGCGGCGGACCAGGCCTCACCGTCGCGGTCATTGCCCGTGATCGACCCAGGGCCGATCCCGGTGACGGTCGTCGCATGGCGCACGCGCACTCCGGCCCTGTGCAGGTGGGCGCGAAGCATGTCACCTTCGAGGGTCTCGTCGCTGACTGGCGACAGAACGTTAAACCTGGTGACGAGGCTCACCTCGAACCCGTCAGCGGCGAGCAGTTCAGCCAGTCCAGGAGCGACGTAGTAGCCGTCGGTGTCGTAGACGATGACCTTGCTACCCGGCGGCCGCTTGCCCGCGCAGACCTGTTCTGGCGTGAGCACATGCGGCAAACCTGCGTCAGCTCCCGGCATCGGGTCAGGGTAATCGGGCTGAACTCCGTCGCCGCGCCACTGCGAGCCGGTGGCGATCACGACCAGGTCAGCACCGTACTCGAGGACGTCGGCCGTCGTCAGCCGTCGGTTCGTGATCACCTCGACGTCGCGCAGTCCGGCGAGCTGGACCATGCGCCAGTCGATGATCCGTCCCCAGTCGCCGAGTGTGGGCAGGCTCCTCGTCCATCGGAGCCTGCCCCCGATCTCGGACTGGGCCTCCACCAAGTGCACTGCGGTGAAGCCGCGCTTACCGAGGACGACTGCGCACTCCATTCCGGCCGGTCCGGCGCCCACGATCAGGACGGATCGGTCCGGGTTCGCCGTGGCCGGGAAGGATTCAGGGTGCCAGCCGCGGCGGTATTCCTCTCCGGCGGTGGCGTTCTGTACGCAGCCGACGTGCCGGAAGGTTTCCTCCCGAAGGATGCACACGTTGGACCCGGTGCACTCACGGATGTCCTCGAGCCTGCCCTCGGCGATCTTACGAGGCAGGAACGGGTCGGCGATCGCCTGCCGGGCCGAGCCGATCAGGTCGACCGCACCTGAGCGGATGACCTCAGCCATCAGGTCGGGGCTCGTGTAGCGGCCCACTGCGACCACGGGCTTGGCAGTCGCCTCCCTGACTCGGTGTGCCCAGGGCCGCTCGTGCCCCTCCGGGTAGTACCGGGAAGTGCCCGAGTCCTCTGGCCAGGAACCGACAGTCACGTCCCACAGGTCCACCAGGTCGTCGGCGAGGCCAACTAGGGTCAGCATCTCGTCGATGTGAATGCCCGGAAGTCCGATGGCCCCTGGTACCCCAGAGTCGCCATGCAGCGCGATCCTGGTGGCGATCGCGCAGTCGCTGCCGATCGCTTCGCGCACCGCGGCTAGGGTCTCGAGCCAGAACCTGCCCCGGTTCGCCAGGCTGCCGCCGTAGCCATCTGTGCGCCGGTTGAGATCGGCGGACAGGAACTGGGTCATCAGGTAGCCGTGCGCTCCGTACACGTAGACGATGTCGAAGCCGACGTCGGCGGCGCGCCGGGCAGCCCGTACCCAGTCACGCTGGACACGGGCGATGTCGTCGGTATCCATCTCCTTGGCCAGCCCGCCCCACTGCACCTCTGAGGTGAGCTGGCTCGGGGCCAGCCGGACCGCCCGCGAGCTGCCGTTGGGACTGGTTGCGCCGCCGTGGTAGAGCTCTAGCCCGGCCAGCGACCCGTGGGCTTGGATCGCATCGGCGGACAGCCCTAGTGCCTTGGCGTCTCGGTCGTCCCAGATGTCTGCGCCGATCGCCGGTGCCTCGTCGGAGTCCGGCGAGATCGGGGCGTACTCGACGCACACGCCGCCCCACCCGCCCTCGGCCTTGATGGCCCGGAACGCCGCCTGTGTGCGCGGCTTGGCCGAGCCGAATCCCGACGCGTGTGGGACCTGGTAGAACCTGTTCGGCAGCGTCTTCGGGCCGATCCTGACCGGCTCAAACAAGATGGCATGCCTGGCGTCCATAGCGTTATCAGCCTCGCACCTGGGATGGTGTGTCATGACCTGCGGAATGCGCGCCGTCTGACCCGTTACTGCTGCCAGCTTGGCCGCCAGCGCGTCCAGAGGCAAGACTCATCTGGCTCACGTGGTAGCAGCTGAGGGCGTCGTCAGAGCGAGACCCTGCTCAGCTGCGCCTACGGAAGCGCTCCGGTGCGGTCTGAGTGAAATTGAAGCACTGCGTCAGGTCGCTCAGCGCCGGATTTCCGTCCCGCGGCGGGAAGGGCGCACCGTTGGCCTGGTTGTTCGTGGTCGGCGTGCTCGTGTCGAACTGGTGGTTGATCGACGCGAGAGTCGGCAGGCCGAAGACGGTCTCGATGAACTTCAGCACCGAGCTGTGGTCGGAGAACGTCGTGTCGACGTAGCCGGGCTTGGCGTAGGGCGACACGATGATCATCGGGACCCGGATGCCCGGACCATAGGCGTCGAGCTGCTTCGGCGCCACGTGGTCGAAGAATCCGCCCGCCTCGTCGTAGGTGATCAGGATCGCCGTGCTTGACCATGCCTCGGACTGCTGGACCGCCTGCACGATGGACTCGATCATCTGCATGCCCGTCTGGATGTTCGCGACCGGATGCTCGTCATAGGGCGGCGCTTCGGTGATGAACGAGACTTGCGCGAGCGTGTTGTTCGTGCAGTCGGTGAAGAACTGCTCCATCGTCTGGTTCAGCACGTTGTTCGGGCCACCGGTCGCCCAGTTCCGGAACAGCGCCAGGATCGAGTAGTTGCCCGGGCAGTTGAAGTTGTAGTTCTTGAACGTGATCCCCCCGGACGTCATCAGGTCAAGGATGTTCGGGTAAGTCAGCGCCCCATTGTCGATGCCATTGCTGGTATTGCCGCCGCTGGTACCTGAGTAGAGAACCAGGCGGTTCGGGTAAGTGTCAGTGAGCATGCCGCAGAAGTAATTCGCGCATAGCGTATAGTCAGGAAGCAGCGAGTAGTAATAGGGCAGGTCGGCCGCCTCGTAATAGCCGATGGCCGCCGTGCCGTCGGTCGTATAGAAACCGTCCATCGCGCCATTGTTCCACTCCAGGTGGATGTCGTTCCAGCTGTGGTCTGGGTCAACATTGTTGGTGGTCAGGTTATTGAAGTGGAACGGCGCCATCGTCCCGCCCGTCCCGTCCGGCTGCGTGTAGCCCGCCGGGATCCCGAATCCCGCCGGCAGGCCTGAGTAGGACCCGTAGTAGGTGTCAAATGAGTGGTTCTCCTGGCAGCAGACGATGATGTGCTCGATGGGCGTAGTCGACGGACTAGTCAACGGGTCCTCCGGTCGGAAATGATGGCCTGCCGGCTCACGCTATGGGCTATCGGCCTCGGCTCGCCCGAAACAGGCGGCTTAGCTAGGTGAACTGCCAGGGAACAATAGGCGCTGGTCTGCCAATCACGCGATTGACCAATCTCCGCTGGCATGGGTGCTCGCGCCTGCGCTAGTTCTGTTCTACATCTTCCGACGCACCGTAGTTGGACAAGCCGAGCAGGTAGCCAAAGCCGCCGACGACGAGAATGACCAGGAACGGCCACCACCAGCCGGCGTCGAGCGCGATCGCGGCCGTCAGGCCTCCGAAGGCGGCGACCGCTGCGAAGTTGCAGGCCAGGGCCCGCGACTGCAGGCTCAGCAGCTTCTGGCGCTCGTCTGCCCGTGAGCCTGCCAGCGCGCCCTCGTCGGTGTCCTTCGCGCCCATCTGGTACAGGCGGATGACCCGGACGGCCGTCATGATCACGGCGAGAATCGAGACCCACCACAGCGGGCCGCCGCGCACCAGCCAGGCGGCGGCGAAGAGCACCCCGGCCACTGCGATCCCCGCGGGCTTGCGCAGCCGCGGGCGGATGAATGTTGTCATGTGTCTGCCTCCTCATCCGGGTCGAACATCTTGTCGACGGTCAGGCCGAAGAACCGCGCGATCGTGAACGCCAGCGGCAGTGACGGCAGGTAACGGCCGCTCTCGATGGAGATCACCGTCTGGCGAGAGACGCCAAGCGCCGCGGCGAGCTCAGCCTGCGACAGTCCCTGCTGTGTGCGCTGCTCCCGAACCTGGTTCCGCATGAATGTAAAGGTACCTTTACTCGTCATTCGATGTCAAGGTGCCTTTACATGCCGGTCAGCCATGGGTTCATCCGGAGCTTGCCGGGAACGGTGACGCTATGACTGGCATCCAGTACGTCCTCACACCTGATGACCTGGACTGGGCCGAAGTCGACAGCGCAGGGCGCCCGAATACCGATTTCATGTTCACGCCGAGCGTGATCGGCACGGAGTACACCGGCGCCTACAGCTCGCGGCTAGGACTGATGAGGCCAGGCAAGGGTTCCGGGCTGCACACAGATCCTTACAATCACGCCTTCTACTTCCTGGAGGGCACCGGCGAAGCTCGGGTCGGCGAGCAGGCATGGAGCCTGCAGCCTGGCACGATTCTCAAGATCCCGGCGGGCGAGGTGCACGAGATCAGCAACACCGGATCCGGTGACCTCCTCTTCCTCGTCATTTACGATCCGCCGTACTCCTCGGCGCCAAGCTGAGGCGGCAGCTCGGCCTGGTGCCGAGCGCGCCGGTCAGCTTGCGAGGAATGCGCGCATGGCCGTCGCGATCTCCTCCGCGTGCGTCTCGAGCGCGAAGTGACCCGCGTCAAGCAGCCGGACATCGGCGCCGGGAATGTCGCGCCTGAAGGCCTCGGCGCCAGTGGGCAGGAAGAACGGGTCGTTGCGGCCCCAGATGGCGAGCAGCGGGGGCTGGCGCGTCCGGAAGTACTGCTGGAACTCCGGGTACAGCTCGATGTTGCTGGCGTAGTTCAGGAAGAGGTCCAGCTGGATCTCGTGCGCGCCCGGACGTGCAAGGTAGTGGTTGTCGAGTGTGTAGCCGTCGGGCGAGACCTGCGACGGGTCGGGGGCCCCGTGCGTGTACTGCCACACCGTCGTCTCTGGCTGAACCATACTGCGGATCGCGTCCCGGCGGGCCTGCGTCGGTTCCGTCCAGTACGCGCGAATGGGATCCCAGCCGTCACTGAGCCCCTCGGTGTAGGCATTGCCGTTCTGGCTGACGATCGCCGTGATCGCTTCCGGCCGCCGCATTGCGAGCCGGAATCCGGTCGGGGCGCCGTAGTCGAACACATACAGCGCGTACCGGTCGAACCCAACTGAATCGGTGAATCCCTCGATGGCGTCGGTCAGCGCCTCAAAGGTGTAGTCAAAGCTGTCCCGGCTCGGCATGTCGGACTGCCCGAAGCCGAGCAGGTCGGGCGCCACGACGTGGAACCGGTCGGCAAGCAGCGGGATCAGATCCCGGAACATGTGGCCGGCGCTGGGGAAGCCGTGCAGTAGCAGCAGCTTCGGCGCATCCGCGGGCCCGGACTCACGGTAGAAGACCTTCAGGCCCTTCACGTCAGCAGCGTGGTACGTAACCGAGCTCATGATCTGCATTCCCTCCGCTAGACCGGCGTCGCAAGGTCAGCGACCGCGTCCCGGATGATGTCCACGACCTCTTCCGGTGCTGTGACCAGCGGCGTGTGATCGACCGGGCGCGAGCGAGCGCGGGCGCCCATCCGCACGGCCATGAAGCGCTCGGTATCCGGCGCGATCATTCGGTCGTGCTCTGCGATCAGGAACCAGCTCGGGCGGTCCTTCCACAGCGGCCGGTCGACCGCGGCGCCGATGCAGGCCACCGAGATGGGGCGCTGCACAGCGGACAGGATCGCCTGCTCGCCAGAAGAGGCGTTCTGCGCGAATGCGTCCGCGAAAGTATCGTCGGGCAGCCAGACCAGCCCGTCGGAGTCGGGTTCGAGCTCCGGCGACCTCGGGTCACGCTGACCACGGTTGAAGACGTCGCCAGCGCTCTCGCCCTCGTCGGGCGCGAGGGCCGCTACGTAGACCAGCGAAGCGACCTTCGGGTCGTGTGTCGCGCCGATGACGGCACCCGCATATGCATGAGCGGCCAGGACGACCGGGCCATCGAGTCGCTCGAGGACGCGGTCGAGCGCTGCCACGTCGTCGGCAAGGGAGGTCAGGGGCAGGGGAGCAGCGACGACGTCGATGCCCTCGTCCTTCAGCGGGCCGATCACCTTGCCCCAGCTCGACCCGTCTGCCCAGGCACCATGCACGAGGACAACATCGACGTCACTGGCAGGCATGTCTCATCCCTTGATGTCATGATCGTCCGGGAACGGGGCGGCCCGGCCTGGCCGCGCTCGCCGATCCTCAGTGCGTATCCGCCAGCAACCCGCCGAAACACCGCTCGCGGTAAAGCGCTAACGGCGATCGCTGCTGAGGCGCCCACAGCGGGTAGGGCACCCTGGCGAGGCGGTTGATGATGGTGCCCTGCGCGATCATCAGGGCCACCGCCAGCATCAGTACGCTGAGCTGCGCGGGCGTCCGGATGAGGCCGAGGCCAACCATGAGCGTCGTTGAGGCGGCAGGGGAGTGCGGCACGTGCAGCCACACCATCAGGGACACGGTCAGGCAGAGGCAGACGACGACCGCCCCGATCCGGGGCGCGGTGATGTCGCTGAGGTCCGGCTGGGCCATGGTCAGGCCGAAGATGACCAGGGCCAGATAGCCAGCCAGCACACCGATCAGGTGACCGCAGAACACATTGCGCGGCGCGGCCTGCACCCCCCGGGCGTCGTAGAACAGCAGGAAGGCCGTCGGGCCTAGCGACGGGAACAGGAACGGCTGCTTGGTCAGCGCGGCGATCGTCGCCACAATCGTGATCGAGATCGCGGAATTGATCAGGACGTACGTGCCGAGCACCCACCGCTGCTGGCACCGTCGCTCAACCTGGCGCAACCTGAACCGAACCGCGAGGCCGTGCACCTGCGCAGGAAGATCGCCATACACAGGGTGTCGGCCGGGCGCCGGGGTATCGGGATGCATCAGCCTCGGTCTCTCCCGGTCGCCCCGGTGGCGTCGTGGTGCGCGCGTGTCAGCTAGCTGGCCGTTCTAGCGGCTGAACAGTGAACCCCAGGTTCCCGAGCACCTTGACGGCACCGGCCTTGCCGCCCTCGAAGTCACCTGAGGCCAGGCGCTCGCCCGTCGCGAGCTCGAAAGCGGTACCCAGGATCGCCTTGTGTGGGTAGTGGCGTCCGTCCCAGACCAGTTCGTATGTCCTGCTGGGACCGTAACCATGAGCGGCGAAGAACTGCTCCGGTCCCAGTCGGTCGTACTCCTGGATCGCCCGCACCACGTCATCACGTGTTACCTGGGCCCATGCCACCATCTGTCCACCATTTCCCGCGTCTGCGCCACATTAGCGGATCATCCGTTACCTTATGCTTCGTCGCCGCGCGTGGTGCGCTACCACCGGGCAGCGTCAGATGGCTTCGGGTGCCTCACGAGGAGAGGGCACGTCCGCTCTGCCGAGAAGGCCGCGCCGGCTGAGCTCCTCGCGGACGATGCGGTGCGTTCGCCTGTCGCGAGCTGTGGCACGACGTTCGGTCCAGTGCCAGATGCGCCGCAGATCATCGGCGGCAAGTGAAGCAGCGATGCGCAGGCGCCCCCCGTCCGTATCGGCGACATGACGCAGTATGTCGGACACCCACTGGTGCTCCTGCATTCCGGATGCTTCCGGGTAGCTAGCCGGCTGTCCACCGTCGGTGGTTCCGCTCATCTCTAAGTTCCCCCGCGCTTATCGACGTGCACGGCGCTTGGCTCACTACTCTCGCGTGGACGGGAGTGCGTCGCCCCAGGGGAATACCCGTGGTTGTGCCCTGGGCACCCGATCGCCGCGGCAGATCTGGAGCCGCACACGGCTCGTGCGGCACTGCGCTAACACCGCCGGACTCTCGCACCATGCGTCGGCGGAAGCATGTCTTTACATTCGTATTGACAATCTTATGTTAGAACCTAGACCATTAATTCGAGTCCGAGGTGAGGTATCTGCGTCCGTCGGGACCTGGCCCGGAGCTGGTCGACTGGCCCGGTCGCCATCGCCGCGTACGCGGCCCCGGGCGGCGTTTGAATGGCTCTTACGAGGTGCGCCTGCAAGACGGACGTCGGCAGATGGCAACTAGTGACGCGAGCGCGCGGGGGGCAAGCGGCTGGTCAGGCGGGCTGTTCATCCGCCAGACGTCCGGCCTGGTCCGGGAGCTCGGGATCCCAGCAGCACTCGGTATCTCACTGGCCTCGGTCGCGGTGGTGAATACCTTCATCAACTTCAACGCGGGCTTAATGGCGTTCCCCAAGGCGGACATGTACCTGCCGCTGATCGCCGGTGCAGTCATCTGGCTGGTCGCGATGTTCGCCTACCGGTTCCTGCTGCGCGCGGTGCCGCGCGCAGGCGGTGAGTACGTTTACCTGTCGCGTATCGTCTCGCCCGTCGTCGGATCCATCGCTGGCCTCGGCATCGCGGTGGTGTTCACCTACATCCTGTCGACCAACGCGCATTTCGCTGCCCAGTTCACGCCGTTCATGCTCAGCGGTCTGGGAGCGGTGTTCCACAGCACGGCGATCGCCAACGCCGCCAACTCGGTGACATCCGACGCGTGGATCTTCGGCCTCAGCCTGATCGTCATGGTGATCGTTGCTGCGCTCTCACTGTCGTCGGTCAAGCTCGTGGCGCGGATCATCTTCGGCCTGATCCTGCTGCAGCTGATCGCGTTCGTCGTGCTGATGATCGTGCTGGCGGCCAACTCGCCCAGCGACTTCCAGTCCGCGCTGGCAACCTACAGCCATCATCCGGGTGCCTATCAGGCGATCATCTCGGCCGGGAAGTCCAACGGGGTCGCCTTCGGCGCCTCTGTCGCGTCGATGATCGCGATCATCCCCTTCATGGTCCTGAACTACAACGGCGTCCTGTACTCCTACTACGTCGGGGGCGAACTCCGGCGGCCGGGCCGCACCTACCTGTACGCATCCGTGATCAGCCTGGTCGTGCTCGTGGTGCTGTGGGGCGGGTCTGGGCGCTGCTGCGATCGAGAGTCGGGCTGTCGTTCATGCAGGCGCAGGCCAACCTCGGGGCGGCCGACCCCACCGTGTACGGCAAGATCACCGGCCTGAACTCGGTCGCGGGCGGCCTCGGCTACGGCATGATCCTCGCCAGCAACCCGATCGCGCGCCTCCTGTTCGCCAGCGCGGTCCCGCTGGCTGAGATCGCCGTCAACCTGGCGTTCCTGACCGTCACTACGCGGGTGCTCTTCGCCCAGGCCTTCGACCGGCTGCTGCCGGTGGGGGTCGCCAAGGTGGGGGAGCGCAACCACGCCCCTAACGTGGCCATCGCGATCGTGCTGATCGTCGGAGCAGGGTTCTGCTACCTGACGAGCTTCGTGAACCTCAGCAACATCGTCGCGCTGCAGCGCCTGTTCTTCGCGCTCATCCTCCTGGCCGGCGGTGTGGCCGCGACGTTCCTGGCATCCCGGCGCCCCGAGCTGATCACGACCGAGACCGGTGGCTCCGAGGGCGACCGGCAGGCATTCCTCCGGAGAGTCACGATCGTGGGCGCGGTCACGACGATCCTCGCCTTGTTCACCGTCTTCGAGATCCTCAGCCACACGTCCGTCTACGGCAAGTTCAGCGCTGAATCGGTGGCGACTCTCGTCGTCGTGCTCGGCGCCGGGCCGGTCATCTACCTGATCGCGCGCTCGATCAGGCGGCAGCGCAACTCGCTCGACCTCTCGCTCGCCATGCACGAGCTCCCTCCGGAGTAGCCGATGCCCGGTTTCAGGCAGGCGAAGAAGAGGCGCGCGCTGCGCCTCTTCTTCGCGGCTGACCTGCATGGTTCAGAAGTCTGCTTCCGGAAGTTCCTTGCCGCGGCCAAGGTGTACGAGCCGGACGTGCTGATCCTGGGCGGCGACTTCGCGGGCAAGGGCCTTCTGCCGGTGCTGCGGCAGGGCGACATGTGGACGGCGCGTCTCGACGGCCAGGATCTCGAGGTGCCGCTCGCGGAGTACGCCCGGCTCGAAGCTGACATCACCAGGCGGGGCTTCTATCCGGTGCCGGTGACCACCGAGGAACTCCAGCAGCTGAATTCCGACCGTGACCTGCTCGACAAGCTGTTCATCGAGCAGATCCGCGGCCAGGTGAAGCGCTGGTGCGAGCTGGTGAGCGAGCGTCTCGACCCGCGGATCCGCTGCATCATCACGCCGGGCAACGACGATCCCGCGGAGGCGGACGAGGAACACCGAGCGCGAGTGCTCCGAGGAGGAGCTGGCCAAGCGCATCGACGACATGCTCGCGCCGCTGCCGTCTGACGCCAAGTGCATACTCAACTTCCACTGTCCGCCGTACTCGTCCACCCTGGATGATGCGCCCGAGCTCGACGCCACGCTGAAGCCCGTCATCAGGGGCGGACGGCCGAGCATCGTGCCGGTCGGCAGTCGCGCCGTCCGGGCGGCCATCAGGAAGTACCAGCCCGTCGTCGCTCTGCACGGCCACATTCACGAGTCCCGCGGCGTGCAGAAGATCGGCCGGACGCTGTGCATCAACCCGGGCAGTGACTACTCGTCGGGATTACTGCGAGGAGCTGTCATCGACCTCGCCGACGACGGTACGTGCCTGGATTTTCTGCTGACCACTGGCTGACGCCGGCGCCGTTAGCTGGCAGTGTGCCCGGCCGGCTGGCTGGCGCTTGGCATGGTGAGCGTGAACGCGTAACGCGACGCACGGTACATGTGCTGGCCGAACTCGACCGGGCGGCCGGCCTCGTCGTAGGCGATGCGCTCCATGGTCAGCAGCGCCGTGCCGCGCGTCTCGCGCAGCAGCCGGGCCTCCGCCACGGAGGCGTTCTTGGCCGACATCCGCTGCGTTGCCGAGCCGAGCCGGATGCCCGACGCGCGCAGCAGTTCATAGAGCCCGTGGTCGGCCAGCATGTCCGTGCTCAGATGGACCAGAGCCGCAGGCAGGAAATTATGCATGAGGGCGATTCGCTCACCGTCAGCGAACCTGATGCGCTCCAGGCAGATGACCAGCGCGCGCTCTGGCAGCTGAAGTGCCTGGGCGACACTGTCACTGGCGTGGCCGACCTCATTCCTGATCACCTCGGTGGCCGGTGCCCGGCCTGCCGCAGCGAGATCGTCGTACAAGCTGGTCAGCTCGACGTCACGGTCGATCCGCTCTTTGGCGACCACTGTGCCTGCGCCGCGCTTGCGCACGACCATGCCCTTGTTGGCCAGGTAGAGGAACGCCGACCGGACCGTCGGGCGCGACAGGCCGAGACGGTTGGCCAGCTCCACCTCGTTCTCCAGCCGCTCGCCTGCCTGGAGTGTGCCGGATTTGATCGCCGCCTCAAAGTGCTGAGCCACCTGAAAGTACAAGGGGACCGGGCTCGCCCGGTCAATGGCGATGACCCCATACCCGTCTCGCATCGCGTTCACTGCGGGCTCGCAGCGGCGCGGGCTCGGCGCTGCTCGTTGTGCACCGGGGTGCCTCCTCCCAGCAGGGGTTCTGCCGAACGCAGTAGCTCCGCCGGACAGTAAAAGAACAGTATGTAATTAATTATTGACATACTCTCACGGGATAGCGAACTCGCGCAGCGCGGTACTTGACATTGGTGCAGCGTGTCAGCGGAGTTCACCTACCACGGGAACGGGCATGCTCTGGGCCAGTGGCCGGTGATCACATCCGGGGGGATGACTGTGGCGACCGCACGGGAACGGGCCAGGGGGACCGGGGCCAGGGGGACCGGGAGCCGGAGGCCTCCGATGTCGGCGGCTGACGATGCGCCCGCCATCCTCGATATCCCGATCGGCCTCAAGGCGAAAGGGGTGCGGCGCGAGTTCGACAGCCTAGGCCAGGTCGATGTACCCGCTCATCATTACTGGGGGGCGCAGACCCAGCGGAGCCTGCAGCATTTCGACATCGGCAACGACAGGATGCCGAAAGAGGTGTACCACGCCTACGGATATGTGAAAAAGGCGGCCGCCACAGTTAACGCGGCGGCTGGCCGGCTGCCGGAGTGGAAGGGCAAGCTGATCGAGCGGGTCTGTGACGAGGTGATCGGCGGCGCGCTGGACGAGGAGTTCCCGCTGTACGTGTGGCAGACCGGGTCGGGCACACAGTCGAACATGAACGTGAATGAGGTCATCTCGAACCGGTGCATCCAGCTGGTGAGCGGCAAGCTCGGCTCCCAGCAGCCCGTCCACCCGAACGACCACGTAAACATGGGCCAGTCCAGCAACGACACGTTCCCGACCGCGATGCACATTGCAGCGCACAAGATGACGACCGAGAGGACGATCCCGGCGCTGCGGCGGCTGCGCGACGCGATCGAGCGGAAGTCCAGGCACTGGGCGAAGGTCGTCAAGGTCGGCCGGACGCACCTTGAGGATGCCACTCCGCTGACCGTCGGCCAGGAATGGTCGGGCTATGCAGGCGCGCTCGATGATGCCATCGCTGAGGTGGAGCACGCAACACGGGGCCTGCTGAAGCTGGCCATGGGCGGAACCGCCGTCGGCACCGGACTCAACGCGCCGCCCGGATTCGGTAAGCAGGTCGCCGCAGAGATTGCCAGGATGACCGGCGCGCCATTCCAGACAGCCAGCAACAAGTTCACCGCACAGGGCACGCTCGACCGGATGGTCCGCGCCCACAGCGCGCTCAAGTGCGCCGCGGTGACTCTCTACAAGATCGCGAACGACGTGCGCTGGCTCGGCTCGGGCCCGCGGACCGGACTGCATGAGTTGCTGCTCCCGGCGAACGAGCCAGGATCCTCGATCATGCCCGGCAAGGTGAACCCGACGCAGGCCGAGGCCATGCTCATGGTCGCTATCCAGGTCATTGCCTCTGACGTAGCGGTGACGATGGGTGGCGCCGAAGGGAACTTCGAGCTGAACGCCTTCCGGCCAGTGCTGATTGACAACTACCTGCACTCAGCGCTGATCATGGCGGACATGTCGGATCACTTCCGCGAGTTCATGATCGAAGGGGCTGAGCTCAACCGGCCTAAGCTCGCCGAGGACGTCGAGCGGTCGGTGATGATGGTGACGGCGCTGTCCCCGGTGATCGGCTACGACCAGGCATCGGTCGTCGCGCACTACGCGATCGACCGTGACCTGAGCCTGAAGCAGGCGGCTCTGGCCAACGGCGTCAGCGAGCAGCTGTTCGACCAGGTCGTGAAGCCGCTCGCGCTCACGCGTGGCGGCTCGGCAGACCTGTCATAGATTGATCCGTTTCGCCGAAGACTTGGCGTCCGCATGAGACGCCAAGTCTTCAGGATCATGCTTGCCTGAGTTCCGAATCGGCCCAACCGATCGCTGCCAGCTGTTTCATCTGTTGGACAGCTCGTGCGGTGCCCCATACCGTGGCGGAGAACGAGAAGTGCGGGGGCTGCACGAGGGGAGACAACGAATGAGGAGCGCCATTCTCCAGGACGCCGAGCAATTCATCACCATGCCAGGCACGGTGTCCGGCCAGATCCGCCAGCAGGTGGACGCCGATCGGCGCGATGACCGGGAGATACGCCAGGATGTGCTGCGCGCGCTCCTGCTCGACAGCCTCGTGCCGATGACCGTGGACGCCCAGGTCCGGGACGGGATCGTCACCCTGATCGGGACGGTGAGCTGGCAGGGCGAGTGTGACGATGCCATGTTCCTGGTGGGGACCGTGCCCGGCGTGCTCGGCGTCCTTGACGAGATCAGCCCGATCTCGCCGAAGTTCAGCGCTGGCGGCGACGTCGAGGACGACATCGTCGATGCGCTCGAACGAAGCGCCGGGCCAGATGACGGCGATGTCCGGGTAACGAGCAGTCCCGACGGGACCGTGATCCTGTCCGGCGCGGTGACCTCGTGGGATGGTCACGACCGCGCGATCGCGGTGGTGTGGTCGGTTCCGGGCGTTACCGCCGTCGCGGACCGGATCCAGGTCCTTGCCTGACCGGGAAGTGCCTAGTCGCCGCCGCGCGCCCAGAAGCTGCACTGATGCTCCGCGGAGAAGTCAGTCTCCGGAGCCGGCACTGGCGGGGCCAGAGCAAGCATCGACTGACTGGCGGCGGTGAACCGAGGCCAGGGCGGAGCCCCGGCTGCAGACGGGACTCCGGACCTGGCGAAGCTCGTCCAGTCTTCCCGCATCGTCGCAGCCAGTCGCTTCTGCGACGCCGACAGCAGGGACGGCGGCACCGCCCGCAGCGTGAAGAGGTACGGAAGCTCGAAGGAGTGCGCTGCGCCGTACGGGAAGCCCAGGCTCGGATACGGGCTCGGCGCGTTCTCGTCGCTGAACTCATAGGCGTAGGTCGGGACGTACCGGGCCAGGTCCTGATCGAGCAGCAGCGTCGGGCAGGAGAAGATGGCGTCGGTGCCCACGGCGCTCAGCGCGAGCGCCGGGCTCTTGTAGTGGCTGAGCGGATACCTGGCGGCGATCAGGCCGGCGATCCGGCGTGAGACGCGCAGCGTGGTAGCGATCATCGGCTGGTAGTTGGCCGCCGTGACCGGATGACCCTCGGCTATGGCGAGGGCGACAAACAATCGCCACTCATCGTGGTTTGAGCCATCAATGACTGGCACGTGGCTGAAGTCGCCGCTGGTGAGCGCGGCCTTGAGCTGCTGGGTGAGGACCAGGCCATCGATGTCAGCCGAGGCGCCCGACGGGTCCTGATCTGCCAGGATGGTGGCGACCGGAAGGCTGCGCAGGCACCGCGCTGTCTGGCTGGCGCATCCTGCCTTCGCGGCGAATGCGCGGCCTGCTGCCTCGGCGCTCGCCAGGGAGACGGGATTGAGAGCGTAGCCGCCGCTCTCGGCAATTGCCTTGGCGAACAAGCCGCGTGCACCGGGCGAGATGAGCTGCAGCAGCACGCTCTGCCCGCCCGCCGATTCACCGAAGAGCGTGACGTTGCGCGGGTCCCCGCCGAACTCCCGGATGTTCCGCTGCACCCAGCGCAGCGCTGCCTGCTGGTCCATGAGCCCGTAGTCGCCAGTCGGGCCGCCCGGATGGCTCGCCAGCGCAGGATCGGCAAGAAAGCCGAGCGCGCCGAGCCGGTAGTTGATCGTGACGACAATGACCCCGTCGGCGACCAGGCCGCTCGGGTCGTAGTCATCGCTCTCGCCGCCGACAAAGCCGCCGCCGTGGATCCACACCATGACCGGCAGACGGCTGCCCCGACGGCCGGCCGGGGCGAACACGTTCAGGAAAAGGCAGTCCTCCGATGTGCTGGCTCGCCCGAACACCCCGGCCGGCTGAGGGCAGTGCGGTGCGAATGTAGTCGCCGCGCGCACGCCGTGCCAGTGCGCTGGCGGCTGCGGCGGCCGCCAGCGCAGCGGACCCACTGGCGGCGCCGCATAGGGGATGCCGAGATACTCATTCGTGCTGCCGGCCTGCTTCCCTCGGAGCTGGCCATCGCTCAGACTGACGACCAGCCCCGAGCGCGTGACACGCGGACCGGCTGCGGTGCCCTGGCCGGTGCACGAGACAGTGACAGCCGCGAGGACACTAGTCGCGATGACGGCAGCACCCCGGCGCCGCAGTGTGCGCCAGCGGCTCTGGCATCGTGGCATAGGCAGGTGTGACAGGTGCGTGGCTCAGTACTTGCCGGAGATGAACCACGGCGCGACCCCGGTCACGCCTTCCTGATTCTTCCCGACCGGTATCGCGATCTTCATCGTCTTCATCGTGGGGTTGAACCAGACGAGCGACACCCCTGGATTGCATCCGTTGATGCGCTCGACCATCAGCTGTGACTTGGTGGCGTCGACGATCAGGCTGCTGGCCGCGCCAGGCACGTTGACCCGATGCTCCTTGCCGTGGGCGGGCTGGCGCCCGATGACCAGGGTCCCGCAAGCGCCGAAGCCGTCGACATAGAGTCCGCTCGACAACTGCCACGAGTTGAAATCGCCGAGGTCGAAGCCGCTCGTGCGGGGCGGTGTCTGCGCTTTCGGCTTCGCGCCGTTCACGGGGACTAGCCACAACTGCGGTCCCGGCTCGTTGCCGACTGAGCAGCTTGCCAGAATCGTGCTGGAGCTCCACCAGCGCACGGCGTCGCAACCGAACTTGACACCAGGAACGGGCAGCTTCCTGATGACGCCGCCCGCATTGCTGATCAGTACGAGGCCATTCGATGTTCCTGCGGCTAGCTTGGTGCCGCCCGAGTTGTAGGGCGCCGAGGGGATCCCGCTGATGCCAGCGAAAAGGTCCAGCCCCTTGACGGCGGCCAGGGATGTCTGGAGCTGGCCAGCCAGGCTGTAACGCTGCAAGGTAATGGTGCTGTTGCCATTCCCCAGGGTCCCCTTCTCGGCCAGGATGTTCAGCCCGTCGGGCCTGGTGTAACCGACTGCGGTGACTTTGGCCGGCAACCTGAAACTCGTGACTTTGCCGGTCCGGAGCTGCAACTGGTAGACGTGCTGGCGGCCGGCGGAGCCGGGCAGCGAAGAGAACAGCGCTCGGGTGGTGTCGCCTGACCAGCCAAGCAGGTACCAGCCCGACTGCGAGCTATGCGCAGGCCAGGTAAACAGCTTGTACCGCCCGCCCTGCGGATCGACGAGATAGAGCGTGGTCGCCCCTGCCTTGGGCTTGACGCCCTCCCCGGCATGGGTGGCGGAGTACGTGGCCAGCGCCCAACCAGGTCCGACCTTGCTCCACGGCACGGCAGCGGCTGTTCCGGCCCGGTCCGCACTCGCGATCCGGCTTGACGGCGCCGCGAGTGCCGGGACGGCCAGCCCGACCGCGGCCGCAGCGGCCGCCACAATCGCGACGGCCGCAATGGCATGCCGCCTCAGAAAGCCTGCTCTCCGTGTCATTGTCAGCGACCCTCCCCTTAGGCACAGCGGCGTGATATGCCGCTTGCCGACGATCATGGCCGGCAACGGCGATCCAGGAAAGGGGAGCCCTCCCCAGATTTCCTGGGGAGGGCACTGGGACCGTCGCTGCTACGAGACCGGGTGATGTGCCCAGCCGCCTGCGATGCCAGCGTTGAAAGACCGCTACCGAAGACGGGAGGCCGGACGATGACCGTGCATTACCGGAGCGCCGTCGTGGAAGGAGTCGACGTCGGCTACCGCGAGGCCGGCCCTCCTGGTGCGCCGGTGCTGCTCCTGCTGCACGGCTCCCATCGTCGTCGCGGATGTTCCGCGACCTGATCCCGCAGCTCGCAGAGGAGTACCACATCATCGCGCCGGACTATCCTCTGGGATGATCGACAAGCTGCTCGATCACCTTGGCATTCGCGAGTTCGCCATTTACGTGATGGACTTCGGCGGCCCGGTGGGCTTCCGGCTGGCGCTTCGGCATCGCGATCGGCTGACCGCAGTCATTGCCCAGAACGCGCCGCTGTATCC
>Ga0335073_10002161_pt1 | contig 26897 bp, 30 predicted proteins | sample Lox_Sample_22_FD_207093 | JGI IMG/M metagenome (GOLD analysis project Ga0335073, IMG submission 207093) | Soil microbial communities from Loxahatchee National Wildlife Refuge, Florida, United States - Lox_Sample_2.2 | ecosystem: Environmental > Terrestrial > Soil > Wetlands | place: USA...
ACGGGGCGACCTTTTCCCGGAACTCGATCCCAATCATCAACCCAACCCCGCGGACCTCGCGCACCTTCTCGCGGGGGAGCGCCGCGAGACGCTCGAGGCCGAGGGCGCCGAGGCGTTCCGCCCGTTCGGGCAACCGCTCCCGCACGAGGAGGTCGAGAGCCGCCGTCCCGGCGGCCGAGACGAGCGGGCTCCCGCCGAAGGTCGAGTGGTGGCTCCCGCGGAACCGCGGGACGACCTCGCGCGCGACGACCGTCGCGCCGACCGGGAGCCCGCCGGCGAGCGACTTCGCGAGCAGCAATAGGTCGGGCACCACCCCCGATCGCTCGAACGCGAACAACCGTCCGGTGCGTCCGAGGCCGGTCTGGACCTCGTCGAACGCGAGCAGGGCCCCCGCGCTCGACGTCGCGGTCCGGGCCGCGCGCAGGAACTCGGGGGTGGCGACGTGGACGCCGCCCTCGCCCTGGACCGGCTCGAGCAGGACGAGCGCGGTCGACGCGTCGACCGTCGCCTCGAGCGCGGCGACGTCGTTGTACGGGACGTGCACGAACCCCGGCACGAGCGGTTCGAACGGCTCCTTGAGCTCCCGGCGCCACGTCGCGCTGAGCGAGCCCATCGTGCGGCCGTGGAACCCCCGCATCGCCGCGACGACCTTCGTGCGTCCGGTCGCCGAGCGGGCGATCTTGAGGGCGGCCTCGACGGCCTCCGTGCCCGAGTTCGAGAGGAAGACGCTGCCGAACGACGCCGGAAGGAGGGAGAGCAGGCGGTCGATGAACTCGGTGCGGACGGGATTCGCATAGCCGCTGCCGAGATAGAGCAGCTCGCGCGCCTGCGCGGCGAGGGCCGCGACGACCGCGGGAGGGTTCGCCCCGAGGTTCCCCACGCCGTGCGTCGCGCCGAGGTCGACGTACCTACGGCCCGCCGCGTCCCACAGCCGCGCTCCGTCTCCCCGGACGAGGGTGAGCCGGGCGGACGACCCCGCGCCGAACTCCCGCGAAGGAGGGGCGCCGGCTCCGCTCATTCGACCACGGTCCCCTCGCCCCGGAGCGCCGACTCGACCGGAGCCGTCCCGCCGGAAGTTGCGATCACGACCCGGGGCACCCCGCCCGCGAGCGCGTCCCGCGCCGCGAGGAGCTTCTTTCGCATCCTCCCCCGAGCCACGGGGAGGACCTGCTCGAGCTCGTCCCGGCCGACGTGCGGGATCCGCGAGGCCGGGTCCTCCGGGTCGCGGAGCAGCCCCGGCACGTTCGTCAGCAGAAGGAGCGCCTCGGCCCCGAGCGCCACGGCGACCCGGGCCGCCACCCGGTCGGCGTCGACGTTCACCACCTCCCCGTCGGCGGTCACGGCCGGGGGACCGACGACCGGGACGATGCCGGCGTCCAGGAGGAGGCGCAGCAGGCCGACGTTCACTCGCTCGACGGTTCCCGAGAGGTCGTCCGCGACCCGTACCGTATGCCCGTCGACCACCGCCCTCGCGCCTTCCTTGCGTCGGGCGAGCAGGAGCCGGTCGTCGACCCCCGAGAGGCCCACGGCCCGGGTCCCCCGGCGGGCGAACTCCGTTACGATCTCGGTCTGGACCTTGCCCGCGAGGGCAAGGACGACGACCGCAAGGTGGGCCGGGTCGCTGCGGCGGGAGACGACCCCGCTCGGCGACGTGTAGTACTCCGCCGGCTGCCCGAGCGCCGCCCCGAGCCGGTCGACCTCCTTCGACCCTCCGTGGACGAGCACGTAGTCCTTGCGCGACGCAAGATCGGAAAGGACCGGCGCAAGGGAGTTCCCGGCCGCCCCTCCGACCTTCACGACGAGCGTCACGGAGGTCCCTCAGATCGGGTGGAGGCCGAGGAAGTCGAGGCCGGTCTTCTCGGGGATCCCCCGCCGGACGTTGAAGCACTGGACCGCGTTCCCGGCCGCCCCCTTCATCAGGTTGTCGAGGGCGGCGAGCGCGACCGCGCGGTCTGCGTGGGCGTCCGCAGCGAAGCCGACGTCACAGAAGTTCGTCCCGGCGAGGATCTTCGGCTCCGGTTCCCGGTGGATCCCGTCCCGCTCGTGGACGATCCGCACGAACGGCTCCTCGCCGTAGGCGGCCCGGTAGGTCCGCCAGAGCTCCCGCTCGTCGACCGGTCGGGAGAGGAAGGCGTGGACGGTGGCGAGGACCCCGCGGACCGCCTCGACGGCATGGCAGCTCAGGGCGACCCGGGCGCCCGTCTCCTGCTCGATCTCTGCGGTGTGGCGATGCCCTGCGGGCGCGTAGGCGCGCATCACCCCCGAACGTTCCGCGTGGCGGCCCGCGGGTCCGGCGTCCTGGCCGCTCGCCGACGAGCCGCTCTTCGCGTCGACCACGACCGGCGTCGGCGCGACCAGCCCCTGCGCGGCGAGGGGCTTCAGCGCGAGGATCGACGCCGTGGCGACGCAGCCGGGGACGGCGATGAGGCGCGCCGTGCGGATCTCCGCGCGATGGAGCTCCGGCAGCCCGTACACGCTCTCGGCGAGGAGCTCGGGATGGGCGTGAGCGGACGGGTAGTACTCGGCGTAGCGGGCCGGGTCCTTCAGCCGAAAGTCCGCCGAGAGGTCGACCACGAACTCGTTCGAGGCGAGCAGGGCCGGCATGCGGGCCATCGATTCGCCGTGCGGGGTCGCCACGAACGTGGCGTCGGCGGGCCGGAGCTCGGCGTGGGGAACGAAGGTGAGCGAGGTCTCCTTGCGGAGGTTCGGGTGCGCTCGTCCGAGCGGCTTTCCGGCGAGCGAGTCCGAGGTGACCTGGACCACGTCGACCTCGGGGTGCCGCAGGAGGAGGCGCAGGAGCTCTCCTCCCACGTAGCCCGAACCGCCCACGACCGCGACCTTCATCGGCGGGCGACCCCGAGCGCGTAGTCCACGATCCGGCCCGCAATATCGGCCCCGGTCGCCCCCGCGAGGGCCTTGAACTCGGGGGTCGGGTTCACCTCGTGGACGACGAGGCCCGACGGGGACTCCATCAGGTCGACCGCGAGGACCCCGCCGCCCACGGCCTCGGCGGCCCGCAGCGCGAGGTCGGTGAGCTCGGACGTGAGCGGGGCCGCCTCGGTCGAGCCCCCCCGAGCGGCGTTCGTCCGCCATTCGCCCGAGCGGCGGTACATCGCCGCGACCACCTCGTTCCCGACCACGAAGGCGCGCAGGTCGCGGTCCGGCTTCGGCACGTACTCCTGGACGTAGAACACCGAGTGGACCGGGGAAGAGAGCGCGGACTTGTGCTCGAGGATCTGGAGCGCATCCTCGGGGTTGTCGACCTTGGCCATGAGGCGGCCCCAGGAGCCGACCGCCGGCTTCAGTACGGCCGGATACCCGATCCGGTCGATCGCCGCCATCGCCGCTTCGGGAGAGAGCGCGACGACCGTTCTCGGGGTCGGGATGTGGCGCTCGGCGAGCCGGAGCGAGCAGAGCACCTTGTCCCCCGCGAGCTCCACGACGGCGGGCGCGTTCACGGTGGGCACACCGTAGTGGGCGTAGCAGTGGACCGCGTAGAGCGAGCGGGTGTGGCTCACCGACCGGTTGAGCACCACGTCCGGAAGGTCGGGCGGCGCCTCGAGCCCGAACGTCACCTCGCCGTCGTCCAGTCGGACGACCGGGACCCCGCGCGCCTCCGCGGCCGCGAGGATCGCCTTCTCCTCGGGGCGGACGATCGTGTAGAAGATCCCGAGACGGACCCCGCTACTCACCCCAGTCCTCGGCCTCTTTCGGGGCGGGCTGGACCGAGAACGGCGTGTTCCCGAGGACTTCGAGCTCGGTGCCGCAGTCCGGGCAGGAGAAGACCTCGCCCAACACCATGCCGTGGTTCTCTACCGTCGCTTCGCACTCCGGGCAGTTCGTCATCTTCGTTCCTCCGCTAAGAGCTCCTCGATGAGCCCGACCTGGCGGTCGAGCGAGGAGAGGGATCCGGCCCGCGCGGCGAGGCGCTCGCGGGCGGCCGCGAGCTGGCGGGCCACCGCGGCGGGGGACGGCCCACCGGGCGACGCGCGGCGGACGAGCGCGCGGTCCGGATCGAAGAGGACCGAGCTCTCGGGGTCCAGGGCCGGCAGCTCGGCCCGGACGGCGGCCGCGTCCACCGGGTCCGCGGACGAGGCATAGAGCCTCCCGACGGACTCGTGGGCGGCGCGGAACGGGACCCCTCGCGCGACCAGGCCTTCGGCGAGGTCGGTCGCGAACAGCGCGGGGTCCGAGGCCGCGGCACGCAGTCGTTCGCGGTCGAACGAGAGGCCGGGCAGGATCGACGCGAGCGCGTCGACGACCGCGGAGAGGGTGCCCACCGCGTCCAGGACGGGCGCCTTGTCCTCCTGCAGGTCCCGGTCGTAGGCGAGCGGGAGTCCCTTCAGGGTCGTCAGGAGCGCGACCAGGTCGCCGACCGCTCGGCCCGCCTTGCCCCGCACGAGCTCCGCGACGTCCGGGTTCTGTTTTTGCGGCATGAGGCTGCTGCCCGACCCGAGCTCGGGAGAGCGCCGGAGGAACCCGAACTCCTGCGACGCGAACAGCACGACCTCCTCTCCGAGGGCGCTCGCGTGGACGGCGAGGAGCGCGAGGTCGAACAGGAGCTCCGCGAACGGGTCCCGGTCGCTCACGGCGTCCAGCGAGTTCTCGAACGGTCGGTCGAACCCGAGACGGGCGGCCGGGAGGCTCGGGTCGATGGGCAGGGTCGAACCGGCCAGGGCCCCGGCTCCGAGCGGAGAGACGTTCGCGCGCGCGACGGTAGCGAACAGTCGGTCGAGGTCCCGGTCGAAGCGCCAGAAGTGGGCGAGGAGCCAGTGGCCCACGCTGACCGGTTGGGCCCGCTGGAGGTGCGTGTACCCCGGCATCGGCGTGGACGCTTCGCCCTCGGCCTTCGCGAGCAGGAGCTCTTCGAACTGCACGAGAGCGGTCGCGACCCGGTGCACCGCCGTCCGCAGGTACAACCGCTCGTCCAGCGCGACCTGGTCGTTGCGGCTGCGTGCGGTGTGGAGCTTCCCTCCGACCGGACCGACGAGGGCGGTGAGCCGGACCTCGACGTTCGTGTGGACGTCCTCGAGGTCCGCCTGCCACGGGAACGACCCGTCGGCGATCTCCCGGCCGATCGTGCGCAGCCCGCCGACCAGGCTCGCGACCTCGGCGGTCGTGAGCAGTCCGACGCGACCGAGCATCTCGACGTGCGCCACGCTGCCGGCGAGGTCGCAGCGGGCGAGGGCGCGGTCGACTCCCAGCGACGCGAGGAAGCCGGCGCGGGGCGAGCGGACGTAGGACGGAAGAGCGGTAGGAGCGGTCACGGCGGGGACTCCGATGCGGTCCTAGGTCCGAGCGTCGGAGGTCGCGACCGGTACCGCGGGGGCGCGGGCGCCCACCGCGGTCCACGTGCGCGCGGGCAGCCCCCAGACGTAGATGAACCCCTCCGCCATCTGGCGGCGATACTGGTCTCCCGAGGAGTACGTCGCGAGCGCGGGCTGGTAGAGCGCGAGCGATGAGCGCCGGCCCGCGACGCGCGCCGAGCCCTTGAAGAGCTTCACCGTGACCTCCCCGACCACCCGCTCCTGCGTCGCGTCGACGAACGCGTCGAGCGCCGAGCGAAGCGGGGTGAACCAGAGCCCGTCGTAGATCATCTGGGCGTAGCGCTGCTCGACCGAGCGCTTGAAGTCGAGGAGGTCGCGGGGGAGCACGAGCGCTTCGAGCGCCTGATGGGCCGCGATCAGCACGACCGCGGCGGGACACTCGTAGACCTCCCGCGACTTGATCCCCACCACCCGCGACTCGACATGGTCGATCCGGCCGACGCCGTGGGCCCCGACGGTGCGGTTCAGCCCGGCGATCAGCTCGTGGAGGGGAGCGCGCCGGCCGTTGACCGCGACCGGGATCCCTCGTTCGAAGGAGAGGGTGAGATACTCGGGTTGCTCGGGGGCCGCCGTCGGGGCGCACGTCCAGCCGTAGACCTCCTCGGGCGGCTCGATCGCCGGGTCCTCGAGGATCCCGCACTCGACCGACCGGCCCCAGAGGTTCTCGTCGACGCTGTAGGGCGAGGACTTCGTGGCGTCCACCGGCACTCCGTGCTGCTGGGCGTAGACGATCTCCTCTTCCCGGTTCATCGTCCACTCCCGGGCGGGGGCGATCACCCCGAGCTCGGGCGCAAGACCGGTGGTCGAGAGGTCGAACCGGACCTGGTCGTTCCCCTTCCCCGTGCACCCGTGCGCGACGAAGCCGGCCCCTTCCGCGCGGGCCACCGCGACCAGGTGGCGGCCGATGAGAGGTCGGGCGAGCGCGGTGCTGAGCGGGTAGACCCCCTCGTAGAGGGCGTTCGCGCGCAACGCCGGCGCGATGAACTCCTCGGCGAACTCGCGGCGAGCGTCGGCGACATAGGCCTTCGCCGCGCCCGAGGCCTTCGCCTTGGACCGGACCTTCTCTAGGTCGACCGGCTGGCCGACGTCCACGGTCACGGAGATGACCTCGGCCCCCTTGGCCTCCGCGAGCCAGGGGATCGCGACGGAGGTGTCGAGGCCCCCGGAGTAGGCGAGGACGACCTTGGGCTTCGCGCCCGGACGCATCATGAGAGAACCTCTCACGGGGGTCACGGATTTATACCGTGTGACCGTCACCGGACAGAACTGGACGAAAGTGTCCAGAATAGGACATTCATGCCGGAGTCCTCGGTCGCCGAGCGCGTGCGCGAGCATCTCGACGCGCACCCGACGCTCGGGGACGCCATCCGCCTCGGGATCGGGAACTACTCGGCGATCGCACGCCGCATCTGCGAGGACCTCGGGCTAACCGGAACCGACGCCGTGGTGGCGGCGTGCCGGCGCTATCCTCGCGGACGCGGCGAAAGCCATCGGGAGGCCGGCATCCGCCGGGTGATGCGCAAGAGCCGCATCGAGACGCGGACCAAGGTCGCGGCCCTGACGCTGAGCCAGGGAGCCGACGTGCTGCAGCGACTGGGCGATGTGGTCGAGGAGCTCCTCGACGAGAATCTCCTCTGCCGTGTGATCCAGGTCTCGCGGGGGACGGTCGTGATCGTCGACGAGGACTCGGCCCCACGGGTGCTCCGTCGTCTCCGCGAGTCCCAGCTCATCTCGGTCCGCAAGAACCTGGTCGAGGTCGCGGTCACGAGCCCCGAGAGCATCGAGGAGACACCGGGGCTCTTGCGCCACCTCGCCGGGGTGCTCGCGGCCCAGGGGATCAACATCGTGGAAGCGCTCTCCTGCTACACCGACACGATCTTCCTGCTCAACGAGGGGGACCTCAACGCCGCCCTGGCCGTGCTCACCCGGACCTTGAAGTGAGGTCGACCTCCTCCGCCGATGTCGCTCCGGGAGCTCCCGCGTCCGTCGGGCCCCCGCGGGAGCGCGAGCATTTAGTCCCGGTCGAGCTCACTGCCAGAGGACCGTGACCGTCAAAGTGGTGCGCGTCGGCGTCTCGCTCGAGCCGGAGCTGCTCGCGCTGCTCGACCGCTGGGTCCGGGAACGGAACAGTCCGAGCCGTTCCGACGCGATCCGTACCCTCATCCACAAGGAGGTCGCCGACCGCACGCTCACCGACCCGGACGCGGACGCCTTCGGGGTCGTGGCGCTCCTCTACCGCCCTGCGACCCCGAACGTGCTGCGGCGGCTCACGGCCGCCGAGCACCGCTGGGGGGACCACGTGCGGTTCACGACGCACGTGCACCTCCGGGGGGACGCGTGCGCGGAGGTCGTCGTGCTGCTCGGCCGCCGCCGGGAGATCGAGCAGGCCGCCGAGGACCTGCGCGGCGTGAAGGGCGTCCTCGAGAGCGGCTGGCTCCTCCAGGCGCCGTCGGTCGCCGGGGGCCGGACGGGCCATCAGCATCCGCACGGCGGTCCCGGGTGACGCCCGTACCCCGCTCGCGACCGGAGGACCACCTCGCCGCGGTCGTCCTCGGCCAGTGCCTCGGGGTGCGACGGGGCGAGCGGGTGACCGTCGAGAGCTGGGACCACAGCCTTCCGTGGGCCCGCGCCTTTGTCGCCGAAGCCCGACGGTGCGGCTGCGAACCGACGCTCGTGGTCGAGGACGAAGCGACGTTCTTCCGCTCGCTGGCCGGGCCGGGCCCGGGGGCGGTGCCGGGCGCCCCGGCCGCCCTCGCCGAGGCGAGCGACGCCTACGTCTACCTCCCCGGTCCGGAGGACTTCTCTCGGTTGCGCGGGCTCTCGTCGGAAGAGCTCGCCGCGGTCGTCGGTCGCCACGGCCCGGGGTGGTGGCGCGCGGCCCGCCGGGCCGGCCTGCGCGCCGCATGGGTCGCGGTCGCCGGGGCGACGCCGAGCGCCGCGGCCCGCTACGGGGTCGACCCGGCGGGGTGGCAGCGCGACGTCCTGCGGGCGAGCCTCGTCCCGCCCGAACGCCTCGCCCGGGCCGCCGAACCGATCGTCCGCCGGCTCGCGCGGGCCCGCCACGTCCGGATCCGACACCCGAACGGCACCGACCTCACGGTCGGCCTCGACCCCGGCGCCGGCGTGGTCGAGGACGGCCGCGTCGACCGGGCCGACCGGGCGGTCGGGCGGCTCTGGACCTCCGTGCCCGCCGGCCGCGCGTCGTTCGCCGTATCCGAGGGGCTCGCGGAGGGGACCTGGGAATCGAACCGGCCGGTCTACGACCGCTACGGGGATCCGGCCGTGACGGACGGCGTCCGCTTCTCGATCGTCCGCGGAAGGCTGCGCGAGTTCTCCTTCGAGCGCGGAGGCGCGGCTTTCGCCGCCGCCTATGCCCGCGGAGGGCGGGGTCGGGACGTGCCGGCCGCCCTCACCTTCGGGCTGAACCCCGCCGTCGTCCGGGGGCCCGAGCTCGACGACCTCGCGGTCGGCACCGTGGGGCTCCTCCTCGGGGACAACCGCTCGGCGGGAGGCCACCACCGCTCGCGTTTCTCCTACCTCACGACCCTGAGCGGACCCGACCTCGACCTCGACGGGAAGAGCTGGTGGGTCGGGGGTCGGCCCGTCCGGCCCTCCGCCCGGCTCAGCGCGGGGGCCCGGCGGGCGTCCGTGCGGCGGCGGCAGGGGGCCCCGGCGCCCGTCCGGAGGACCCGTCCGTAGGGGTCCCGGCCGGCAGGCGGTCCGCGAACTCCCGCAAAAGGTGGACCGCGGGCTCGAGGTGGCGCGCCGAGACCTGCTCGACGTTCACGCCGAGGGGGACGTCCACTTCGTGGTCCCGGACCGACCGGTCGACGGCCGCCCAAACATCGAGCGCCCGCGTCTCGCTCCGACGGACCGCCTCCGCGTCGTCCCCGGCGAGGATCGCGCGTTCGGCGGCTTCGGGAATGTCCGCGCCGAGCCACCGGATGAACTCGGCGTCCTGCTCGTCGGCGAGCGGGGCGAAGCTCAGGAGCACGGTCGCCGGAGGGATCGCGGCCTGGCGGCAGAGCAGGTCGTACTGACGGACCATCTGGAGCACGAGGTCGGAGTCGAAGAGGATCTGGGTCGTGAAGAACGTGGCCCCGACCCGCGTCTTCGACAGCATCCGGTGCGCCTCCCCCGTTCGCTGGGGGATCGCGATGTTGCCGACCGCTCCGCCGACCCGCTGGAAGATCGGACGGCACGTCCGGTTCGCGTCGACGACCGACGGCCCCGGATAGGGGATGTACCGGCTCGCGCCCCCCACGAGGACGGCGTAGCGGAGCCCCTGCCCCGCCGTCTCCTCCGCCCAACGCTCGAGGGCGCTCCCCGACGCAAGGTAGGCGACGACCCGGTTGACGAGCGCCGGGCGGCCGATGCGCGCCTCGAGGATGCGCGCGAACGCCCGCGGGTCCGCGGAGCGATAGTACGGCTTGCCCTCGTGGTTCTCGTCCACGAGCTCGGGAACATCGATCGCGTCGAGGCGGGGGACCTCTGCGAGGAGGCGGACGAGCGCTTCGACCCGCTCCTCGAGCCGGGCGGGGTTAAGGCGGGCGGGCGGCGGCACCGGCTCGAAGAAGAGCGGGTGGGACCGGAGCGCTTCCGGGAACGGTCGGTGCGTCGTCACGTGGGCACGGTCGGCGATGCTCCCGGACCTCGGGGGCGAGATAATCCTTCGTTCCGGACGAGCGGTTGCGGAGCGCGCAACGCCGGGTCGTGCGGAGCAACTCCTCCGAATCCAACGGGAATCCGGCCGAGCGGGCCGGCCCGCAGGTTCATGCGGACCGCCGGTGTGGCCGCCCCGTGTGCCCCCGCCGTCCCGCGAGGAGGAACCGTTCGCCCGGTCCCGCGCTCGGCGACCCGCGCGCGAGGATCCACATCGCGCCGGTCGGGTTCGAGGTCGAACGCATCGCGGAACCGATCCTCGAGGAACGGGCCGACCGCGTGTACCTCCTCACCCGGTCGGAACGCGACGCGGCGGCTCCGTTCGTCGAGGAGGTCGTCCGTCGTCTCGGGCGGGCCTCCTGGCCGATCGACGTCCGCGTCGTGCGCACCGACCTATGGGACGTCTTCGGCGCGCTCGGGTCGCTGCGCGCGATCTTCGAGTCGGAAGGGCGGGCCGACCGACGGGCCCCGAACGTGCTGCCGCTGCGCGTGAACGTCTCGACCGGTACGAAGATCACCGCGATCGCCGGCACGCTCGCCTGCATGCTCTGGAAGGGGGAGCCCTACTACGTCCAGGTCTCGCGCGCGTGGTACTCGGACCGGACCCCGAAGGTCGCGAGCGTCCACGACGTGGTCGAGCGGGTCGACCCCGTGAACGTCTACGAGCTGCGCGCGCCCGCTCCCGAGCTCGTCGCGGTGCTCGAGGCGCTCGCGCGCCGCGGCGGCAATCTCCGCAAGCGCGAGCTGATCCGCGAGCTCGGGCTCGACCGCCCCGGGCCCGAGGGGAGCCCGCCCGGCTCGCCGCAGGCCCAGCACGGCCGGCTCCGCCGTCGTCTCGAACCGCTCGAGCACCGCTGGGGGTTCGTCCGGTCGCAGTCGCCCGGCCCGCGGGCCCGCGTCCAACTCACCGAACAGGGGCGCCTGGCGGTCGCGCTGTTCGGGTCGGCTCCCGCGGACGGTCGGTCGAGTTCGCGTGTTTAACGCATGTAACGTTACTATAATCAAATACCCGGCCGCCGTCGAGGTATTCGTGGAAGTCCGGAACGGACCGGTCGGACCCTGGGGGGAGGTCGCATCCCTCCGCGTGTCGGCGTCCTGGGTGCCGAAGACGGCGCGTGCGCCGTGGCCGAAAGGGCGTCCGATGGGGCGGGACTCCGGTGCGTCGTCGGTCCCCGTCCCCCCGTTCCCCCACCCCCCGAGCCCGCGGCCGTCCCGACGGCCGCGCCCGGATCGCCACGGGTTCCCCTGAGGAACGAACCTCCCGCGCGCGCGACGCGACAGACCCCCGAGCGCGGAGGTCAGAGCTTTCTTAACCTCCCGATTTAGCCGGGGGACGTGACGGCGGCGATCGAGGTCCAGGGGCTCGTCAAGCGCTACGGCCCGCTCGCCGCCGTCAACGGGATCGACTTCACCGTTCCCGCCGGCTCGGTCTTCTCGTTCCTCGGCCCGAACGGCGCCGGGAAGACGACCACCACCGAGATCCTCGAGGGGCTCCGGCGCCGGACCGCGGGGTCGGTCCGGGTCCTCGACCTCGACCCCTGGACCGACGGGGCCGCGCTGCACCGCCGGATCGGAGTGATCCCGCAGGACTTCCGCTTCTTCGAGAAGATCACCGCGCGCGAGGCGATCGAGTACTACCGCACGCTCTTCCACACGCACGTCGACCCGGGCGAGCTCCTCGCGAAGGTCGAGCTCCTCGACAAGATCGACGCCCGGTACGACACCCTGTCGGGCGGTCAGAAGCAAAAGCTCGGACTCGCCCTCGCGCTGACGAACGAGCCCGAGATCTGCTTCCTGGACGAGCCGACGACCGGCCTCGACCCGCACGCGCGCCGGGCGATCTGGGCGGTGATCCGCGCGCTCAAGCGCGAGGGCCGGACGGTCTTCCTCACGACCCACTACCTCGAGGAGGCCGAGCTGCTCGCCGACCACGTCGCGATCATCCACCACGGCAAGATCATCGCCTCCGGAGCCCCGAGCGAGATCATCCGGGTCCACGGCCAACGCGAGCGGATCAGCGTCGAGGGGCCGGCCGCGCTCGCGCCGGTCCTCCGCGAGCAGCTCGGTCTGAATACGACCTACGAGGACGGTCGGGTCGAGGTCGAGCTCACCGACCAGCACGATGCGCTGCGGGTGCTGAGCGCGATCGAGCAGAGCGGCCTGCCCTGGCAGTCGTTCATGACGCGCCAGGACACCCTCGAGGACGTCTTCGTGCGGCTCGTGGGTCAGATGGACGAGGGCGCGCTGAAGTCGGAGACCCCGACATGAACCCGCGGCACATCGGCGCCGACCTCAAGGTCACCGCGCGGGGCTACCTGCGCAACCCCGTCGCGCTGTTCTTCTCGCTCATCTTCCCGATCATCCTGATCTCCCTCTTCGGGCTCATCTTCTCCTCCGTCGGGAGCACCTCCACGACGCTCGAGGTCCTGAACGAGGACCACAACTCGCCGTTGAGCCAGCAGTTCCTCGCGGAGCTCAACAACACGACCCTCGTGAAGGTCGCGGTGGTGACCGACCCGTCCGTGACCCCGTCGAACTTCGCCGCGTGGCTCGGGCAGAACGACGACCCGGTCGGCCTGGTGATCCCCGACGGGTTCAACGCGAGCTACGCACAGGGTCGGCCGGTCAACCTCACGCTGTTCACCAACCCGACCGACGCCGCATCGAGCGGGGCCGCGCAGGGGGTCGTCACGGGCGTCGCGAACGGGTTCAACCTCGCCCGGGCAGGCGGCGCCGAGGTCATCCAGGTCCCGCCGCCGCTCACGGTCGGCAGCCAGGTGCTCACGTACATCGACTTCCTCATCCCGGGGCTGATCGGCTTCTCGATCCTCACGAGCCCGATGTTCTCGATGGTCGACATCTCCTCCTCGTACCGCAAGGACGGGATCTTCCGCGAGCTCTCCCTCACCCCCCTCACGCGCGCGGAGTGGCTGACGAGCCGGATCCTCTGGTACGTCCTCCTCACGTTCGTCACGTCCGGGATCATGATCGGGGCCGGGATCTACCTGTTCAACGCCCACGTCACGCTGACCCTCGGGATCCTGCCGTACCTCGTGGTCGGTCCGCTCCTGTTCGTCTCGCTCGGGATGCTCGCGGGCTCGGTCGCGAAGACCCCCGAGAGCGCGGCGCTGATCGGGAACATCATCACGTTCCCGATGATGTTCCTCTCGGGCACGTTCTTCCAGGTCTCGGCGTTCCCCCCGGCCCTGCAAACGTTCGCGCGGTTCCTCCCCCTCTACTACGTGATCGACGGGATGAACCAGGTGATGCTCTTCTCGAACGCGGGGCGGGCGACGACCGACCTGGCCGTCGTCTTCGTCACCGCGGTCGTCTTCTTCGTGCTCGCGATCCGCTTCTTCAAGTGGCGGGACGAGTGACCTGCGATGAGCGTACCGGTGCCCGTGGACAGCGCGACCTTCCGCCGGGGAATGGGCCGATGGGCGACCGGGGTCTCGGTCGTGACCGCGCACGAGGGGGAGACCGATGCGGGCCTCACCGTCAACGCCCTCCTCTCGGTCTCGCTCGCGCCCCCGTCCGTCCTCATCAGCCTCACCCGGGACGCGGACACGACGCCGCTCATCGAGCGCAGCGGCCGCTTCGCGGTCAACTTCCTCGCGGCCGACCAGCGGGCCGTCAGCGACCGGTTCGCCCGCACCGACCCGCCGGCGGAGAAGTTCCGGGGGCTCGCGGTACACCGCAGCCCGGGCGGCCTCGCCCTCCTCGACGGCACCCTCGGCGCGATCGAGTGCCGCGTCGTTTCGAAGACCCCCGCGTTCGACCACCTCCTCATCGTGGGCGAGGTGGTCCACCAGGAGCTCGGCCGCGACACCTCGCCGCTTCTGTTCTTCCGGTCCGCCTACGCCGAGGCGGACGGACCGGACCGCCTCCGTCTGCCTCCGCCCCGCCCCTGACGCCGCGGTAACCGCGGGGGACGCCGCTTTAACCTCACGCCCTCTCGATTCGGGGATGAGCGAGGCGCGACGGGCGGTGCGGGTCGCCATCGTCGGCAGCGGCGCCGCGGGCCTCACCGCGGCGCTCTACTGCGCCCGCGCGGAGCTGAAGCCGCTCGTCCTCTCGGGAGTGCCGGCCGGAGGGCAGCTCATCATCACGACCGAGGTGGAGAACTACCCCGGGTTCCCCGACGGGATCCAGGGCCCCGAGCTCATCGACCGGATGCGCCGCCAGGCGGCCCGGTTCGGGACCGAGTTCGTGGACGACAACGTCACGCGGGTCGACTTCTCCCACCGTCCGTTCGTCCTCACGACCGGGAGCCAGGGCACCGTGGCGGCGGACGCGGTCATCGTCGCGACCGGAGCGGTCGCGCGCTGGCTCGGACTGCCGTCCGAGACGCGCCTGCAAGGCCACGGGGTCTCGGCGTGCGCGACGTGCGACGGGTTCTTCTTCAAGGGGAAGGCGCTCGCCGTCGTCGGCGGCGGCGACACCGCGATGGAGGAGGCCCTCTTCCTCACGAACTTCGCCTCCCACGTCACCGTGGTCCACCGCCGCGAGGGCCTGCGGGCGAGCCCGATCATGCAGGAGCGCGCCCGAGCCCATCCGAAGATCTCCTTCCTCCTCGACTCGGAGGTCGTCGAGGTCCTCGGCGGGGGGTCGGTCGAGGGGGTGCGGGTCCGGCACGTCCGGACCGGGGCGACCCACGACCTCGCGGTCGGGGGGCTCTTCGTCGCGATCGGGCACGTCCCGTCGACCGAGGTCTTCCGCGGGGTCCTCGACCTCGACCCCGAAGGGTACCTGCGCGTCCACGACCACACCCGCACGAGCGTCGATGGGGTCTTCGCCGCCGGGGACGTCCACGACCGCCACTACCGCCAGGCGGTCACCGCCGCCGGGTCGGGGTGCATGGCGGCGATCGACGCGGAGCGCTGGCTCGCCGAGCGCCCGACCGCGCCCGCGTCGGACCGGAAGGCGGCCGCGGCCCGCGCTCCCTCTGCGAGATAGACTTTAATATCGCCCCGCCCCGGTGCGCACGGAGAGGCGCGCCGTGCCGAACAAGAAGAGCCTCCACATCGAGTCGTCGGGCCAGCTCTGCATCTACTGCGGGGCGTGCGTCGGGATCTGCCCGCTGAACTGCATCTACCTCGACGAGACCCGGATCACGTTCGACGAGAAGGTCTGCACGCGCTGCGAGATCTGCGTGAAGGCCTGCCCCGTCGGCGCGATCGAGATCGGCTAGCGCGGACCCTGCGAAGGAAACGATCATGCCGGACCTGAAGACGGACGTCCTGGTCATCGGCGCCGGACCGGCGGGCAGCATGGCCGCGAAGTGGGCGGCGAAGTCGGGCGCGCGCGTGCTGATGATCGAGAAGCGCCAGGAGATCGGCAGCCCCGTCCGCTGCGGCGAGGGGATGAGCAAGGACTGGCTCCGGGACGTCGGCGTCACGCCCGGGCCCTGGATCAACGTCGAGGTCGAAGGCGCGCGGATCTACTCGCCGAGCGAGAAGGTCTTCGAGATCAACGAAAAGCACGCCGGCAACGAGGTCGGCTACGTGGTCGAGCGCGACGGCTTCGACAAGGCGCTCGCGATCGACGCGGCGAACGCCGGCGTCGAGATCAAGCTCAAGACCGCCGCGCTCGGGCTCTTGAAGGAGCACGGGCGGGTCGTCGGCGCGAAGGTCAAGGAGTTCGGCCAGACCTACGAGGTCCGCGCCCCGGTGACGGTCGGGGCGGATGGCTTCGAGAGCCAGGTCGGGCGCTGGGCCGGCATCCCGACCAATATCGCGACCCGCGACATGGATACCTGCCTCCAGTACCGCATGACGGCCGTCGACTGCGACGTCCGCTACTGCGACTTCTATCTCGGCAAGGTCGCTCCGGGCGGGTACGTCTGGATCTTCCCGAAGGGGCCGGGGCTGGCGAACGTCGGGATCGGGGTCCAGGTGAGCCAGGTCGCGAACCCGGCGGACGCGCGCACCTACCTCGACCGGTGGATCGAGCATCACCCGGGGTACGCGAAGGGCAAGAAGATCGACATGGTCGGCGGAGGGGTCTCGATCTCGCCGCCGCTCAAGCAGACGGTCGCCGACGGGATCATGCTGGTCGGCGACGCGGCGCGGATGATCGACCCGCTCACCGGCGGGGGGATCGCGAACGGCTGCATCGCCGGCAAGATCTGCGGGGAGGTCGCGGCCGAGGCGGCCCGCACGGGCGACGCATCGAAGGAGTTCTTCCAGCGGTACGAGAAGGGCTGGCGGGCGCGCCTCGAGGAGAAGCTCTACCGCAACTGGCTCGCGAAGGAGAAGCTCGTCTCGCTCAGCGACGAGACGTTCGACAAGGTGATCGACGCCCTCCAGGACGTCCGGCTCCAGAAGCTCAGCGTCCACAACATCCTGAAGGCGGTCCGCGACAAGTACCCCGAGGTCACGAAGGAGTTCGAGGCGTTCCTCTGAGCCCCGACCGACCCGAGAACGATGCCCGGCGCTCCGAACCGCCCTCCCGAAAAGGCCCCCGAAGCCCCGGTCCCCCCGCCGGTTCCCGAGACCCCGCAGCAGCACGCGCTGCGCCGCCTCGTCCCGTCGCGCGTCGCGCTCCTCCTCGACCTCTGGAAGGGGTCGCCGAGTCCCGAACTGACCGGCCCCTACGACAAGGCGGAGGCGTTCTACGCCGCGGGCGACTACGCGAACGCGACCGGCGAGCTCGAGCGGCTCTCGGTGCGCTTCGCCGAGCCCCGCTGGCCGAGCCTGCCCGACCCGTTCCGCCTCCTGCGCGTCCCGATCCCGGCGCCGATGCCCCCGCACTGGAACCCCGAGCACGCCCTCCCGCCGGAGCAGAAGGAGTCGCTGCGCGCCCGGCGGGTCGCGGACGAACAGGTCGCGCTCGCGACCGATTGCCTCGCCTGGGCGGCGATGCACGGGATCGACACGAGCCCGCTCGCCCCGTCGCTCGCCCAGGCGAAGGTCTCGCTCGAGACCCTCGGCCTCACCCCGGAGTTCTACGAGCGGGTCGACGCGGTCTGGACCGGGCTCCACGAGCGCCTGCCGCGACCGAAGAGCGCGGGGGCTCCCGCGGCGCCGCCGGCGGCCGCCGAGGTCGAGGAGGCCTGACGCCGACCGACGACGTCGAGGGCGACCCCCCGCGACGTCGCGTGCGCCGGGGGGAGAGCGAGGTCACCCAGTGGCCCCGCGGCCTCCTCGACTACGTCCCGAAGGGACCCGCGGAGGACGCACCCTCCCCCGACGAGGACCGCACCGGGAACCGCCTGCGCCTCGCGGGGCGCCTCATCGGCCTGCTGCGCGCCGGCGGCGAGAACGTCGACCGGGAGCTCGCGACCCTTCGGGAGGCGGAGCGGGCGTACTCGGCGCAGGACACGGCGCGGGCGACCGAGGTCGTCGAACGCCTCCTCGGGGCCCTCGACGCCCGGACGCGGCCCCGCGGGCCGACACCTTAAGGCGGCCGGGTGCGTCGGCGGCGGCGATGGGACCGCCGCGCTTCGGGACGTTCTCGATCGTCGCGCACGAGCGGACCACCGGCACCTGGGCGGTCGCCGTCCAGTCCCGGTTCCTCTCGGTCGGCGCCGTCGTCCCCTGGGCGGAGGCCGGGGTCGGGGCCGTCGCGACGCAGGCGCTCGCGAACACGAGCTACGGGCCGGGGGGCCTCGCGCTCCTGCGCCGGGGCCTCGGGGCGGACGAGGTCGTGCGACGGCTCACCGAGGCCGACGCGGGACGGGACGAGCGCCAGCTCGGCGTGGTCGACACGAAAGGCGGCGCCGCCGCGTTCACCGGGAAGAAGTGCATGGACTGGGCCGGGCACGAGGTCGGGGACGGGTTCACCTGCCAGGGGAACATCCTCTTCGGGCCCGCGGTCGTCCGCGCGATGGCGCGCGCCTACGAATCGACCGGCGGCGACATCCTCGACCGGGTGCTCGCGGCCCTCGCGGCCGGCCAGCGCGAGGGCGGAGACCGTCGGGGCATGCAGTCCGCGGCGCTCCTCGCGGTCCGGGCGGGCGCCGGCTACGGGGGGAACGACCGCTGGGTCGACGTCCGCGTCGACGACCATCCCTCCCCGATCGAGGAATTGAAGCGCGTCTTCCAGCTGTACGACCTGACGATGCTGAGCCGCGAGGACCCCGCCTCCCTCCTCCGGGTCGAGGGGGAGGTCGCCGCCGCGCTCCAGCACGACCTCGGCGTCCTCGGCTACTACAGCGGCCGGCTCACCGGGAAGTGGGACGCTCCGAGCCAGGCCGCGTTCGTCCGGTTCCTCGGGGAGCACAACTTCGAGAACAAGCAGCGGGACGACGGCACCGTCTGGCCGTCGATCGCAGGGTACCTGCGCGCCCGGGCGCAGGCCGAGGTCGCGCGCCGCACCCGGACCGCGCCGATCGTCCCGCACGCGCTCGACCGGGGCCCCGGCGCCGCCCCGGCGGGAGGGAGCCCATCGCCGCCCCCGGCGAAGAAGCGGTCGGCGTCGAAGTGAGCGTCGTCGTCCGCCATCGGTGCGCGAGCGCCGAGGTGGCCCACGCCCTCCGGGCCGCGGTCGTCGCCGACAACCCGCCGTTCGTCTCGGTCGAGCTCGACGGGCCCGAGCTCGTCGTCCGCCTGAGGAGCCGGTCGGCCGCGAGCGCGCGCGCGACCCTCGAGGACCTGCTCGCGTGCCTCTCGGCGGCCGAGCGGTCCCCGGCCGCCGGACCCGCGGAGGGAGCGGGCGCCGGGAGTCCGCCCGGCACCGGGGCGCGGACGGCTAAGTAGGGTCCCCGGCTCCCCGGAGCGAGGCACGTGAGCGCGGCGCAGGGAGGGGCCGGGCCGGTCGCCGCGGCGCCGCTCGGGCGCTACGTCGCGGGGGTCGTCGTCACCGTCCTCGCGATCTACAGCCAGTACTTCGTCCCGCCGCTCCTCCCGGGCTCCCTCGTCCTCTACGGCAACCTTCCCGGCGACCTGTTCGTCGTCTACGGGATCCCGATCCTGGCGTTCGCCCTACTGGTCGGGTCCGCTCCGCTGCGGGACTGGTCGCACCGCATGGCCGTCGCGGTCCGGGAAGGGTTCGCGTGGTACGGGGCCCTCCTCCTCCTCGCCCTCCTCGTCCTCCTCGTCCTCGCGATCGTCTACGCCGCGCTCGACCCGTCGGCCCTGCAGCTCCTCTCCCGGCCGAACCCGGCGCTCGAACAGGCCGCGGGCAACCCGTGGTTCTTCGTCGGCTTCTCCTTCGCGGTCGGGGCGTTCGAGGAGACGATCTTCCGCGGCTGGATCTTCGGCTACTGGCGCGACCGGCCCGGCTCGTGGGTCGTCCCGGCGCTCTGGACGAGCGCGCTGTTCGCCGGCGTGCACCTCTACTACGCGACGACGTACGGCCTCGCCGCCCCGCTCATCTTCCCCCAGCTGTTCTTCGCCGGCCTCGCGTTCGCCGCGACGTATCGGTACTCGGGGGGGAACCTCGTGATGCCGGCGCTGTTGCACGGCGCCCAGGACGCCTGCGCGTACCTCACGCTCGTCTCGGCGACCGGGACCGTGGTCGGGGTAGCCCTCCACTACGGGATCGTCGTTCTCGGGGGCGTCCTCTTCCTCGTCCTCTGGGTCCGGCGCCACGACCGGCCGGCCGCACCGGTCGCGGCGCCGCCGACCGGCGTTCCCTGAGGCGGGGGCCGGTTAGGTCGAGGGCGAGAGGATCAGCTCGACCACGAGGCCGTCCAGCCCCTCGTAGTACGCGACCACGAGCTTCCCCCGGTCGCGGAACTCCTCGACCTTGCGCGCGCCGGCGGCCCGCAACTGCCGGGCGGCGGCCGCCACGTCGCTCGTCCGGAACCCGAGGTGGTCGAGCCCTTCGCCCGCCACGAACGGCGTGGCGTAGCGCGACCCTTTCGGGTACCAGTTGAGCTCGAGCTGCTGGTGGGAGGAGCGGTCCTCGAAGAGGACCCAGACACCGCCGTGGCCCATGCGGCCCCGGCGCAGTTCGGTGAGCCCGAGCCCCTTCGAGACGAAACGGGTCGCCTTCGCAAGGTTGGTCACGCGGATCCCGGCGTAGTCGAGGTACATGCGCCCCGGGTCCGCCCCCCGCCCTAAGAACCTTCGCCCGTCGGGACCCGGCCCCGTCAGCATGATGTAGCGTCGAGGGTCCTCTCGGTCGTGATGGCAACGGACGCGGAGATCCGGGAGATCCTGACGCGGGCGCGCACGATCGCCGTGGTCGGGCTCTCCGACAAGCCCGAGCGCGACTCGAACGAGGTCGCGCGCTACCTCCAGGCCCAGGGATACCGGATCGTGCCGGTGAACCCGATGGTCGCCTCCGTGCTCGGGGAGACCTCCTACCCGTCGGTCGCGGCGATCCCGCCGGAGGTCCGCGTCGACGTGGTCGACGTCTTCCGCCGGAGCGACCAGGTCCCGCCGGTCGTGGACGAGGCGCTCGCCCGGCACGTGCCGGTCGTCTGGATGCAGCTCGGCGTCGAGCACGCCGCGGCGGCGGAGAAGGCCCGGGCCGCGGGCGCGACCGTCTTCGAGAACCTCTGCATCATGGTCCAGCACCGTCGCCTGCGGGTCCCGCCGGTGCCGTCGGCGGCCTGAGGGTGGGGATCGCATGGCCGGCACGTCGACCGCCTCCGGACCCGTCCGTGCCACGGGAGCCCCGGACCCGACGCGGACTCCGGGGGGACTCCGGGCAGCGCGGGTCGCCGACCACGGGATCGCGCTCCACGACGCGATCACCGTCGAGCGGTGGACGGCGAACGGCACGGTGAAGGTCGCCGGCGCGGTCGACGTCGGGTCGGCCGACGTGGCGGGGACCGTTTCGGTGGCCGGCGGCCTCACGGCGGATGCGTTCCGGGCGCGGGGGACCCTCGAGGTCGACGGCCCCGTCCGGGTGCAGGAGCTCTTCCTCGTTCGGGGGGACGCGCGCTGCGGCGGGGGGCTCCGTAGCGGAGACCTCACGATCGACGGCACCGTGCGGGTCGAGGGACCGGTCACGGTCGACCGGACGCTCTCGCTCGACGGCACCCTCCACGCGCCGTCCGTCTCCGCCGGTGTCCTCGAAGCGGTCGGGGCGATGGTCGTCCCGGGCGAGGTCCGCGGGGCCACCGTGATCGCGGAACTGCGCCGCGCCTCCGCGCTCGGGTCGGTCGTCGCCCGCCACGTCCGCCTGCGCGGCCACGTCCCGAACGTCGTCGACAAGGTCTTCTTCCACCTCGAACCGGTGACCGTCGGCCGGGTCGAGGCCGACGGGGTCGAGCTCACGGGCGTCGACGTCGCGTTCGTGCGGGCGAAGGAGATCGTGCTCGGGCGCGACGCCCACGTGACCGCGCTCGAGGGCACGGTCGTCCGGCGCCACCCCTCGAGCTCGGTCGGGCCGCGGTCGAGGAGCCCGCCGCCCTACGGCCTGCGCCGGTAGCGGCGCGGCCGGGCCACGCGCTTTATCTTTCCCGTTCTCGTCGCGCTCTCCCATGACGGCCGAAGGGGCGAACGACGGCGGAGGGCCCGCGTCCCGCCGCCGCGACCGGGTCCTCGCCTACTGGGAGGCGACCGGCCTCCCCGCCTCGGTGCTCGCCGGGCGCGCGGACGGCCCGGTCTTCCGCTTCACGGAGGGACCTCCGACGGCGAACGGCGCGCCGCACCTCGGCCACCTCATCGCCCGGGTCCTGAAGGACGTCGAGCTGCGCTTCCACCGGATGCGCGGCGACCGGATCGTGAGCTCGATGGCCGGTTGGGACTGCCATGGCCTCGCCGTCGAGATCGAGGTCGAGAAGCGGCACGGGATCCGCTCGAAGCGCGAGATCGAGGCGTTCGGTGTCGAGCGGTTCTGCGAGGAGTGCCGGGCGGGCACGCTCGAGGTCGCCTCCGTCTGGCGCGAGATGAGCCGGCGGCTCGGCTACTGGCTCGACTACGACCACGCCTACCGGACGATGGACCCGCCGTACATCGAGAGCGTCTGGTGGTCGCTGAAGACCCTCTTCGACCGGGGCCTCCTCGAGAAGGGCCACTACGTGCTGCCGTACTGCCCGCGGTGCGAGACGCCGCTCTCCTCCCACGAGGTCGCGCAGGGCTACCACGAGACGACCGACCCGTCGATCACCGTCCGCTTCCCCGTCGTCGGCGCGCCGTCGCCCGGTCGCGACCTCCTCGTCTGGACGACGACGCCCTGGACGCTGCCGGCGAACCTCCTCGTCGCCGTGCGGGCCGACCTCGAGTACTCGGTCGTCCGCTCGGAGGACGGCCGCGAGCTCGTCCTCGCGACGGTCGCGGTGCCCCGGTACTTTCCCGACGGCGCGACCGAGGTCGCGCGGCTGGCGGGCCGCGCCCTGGTCGGGACCTCCTACGAACCGCCGTTCGATACGCCCGGGCCGGGGCCGGGCCGCTACCGGGTCGTCGCCGACGACTCGGTCACCGCCGAGGACGGGACCGGGTTCGTCCACATCGCGCCGAGCTTCGGGCCGGACGACCAGCGGATCGGGGCGCGCGAGAAGGTCGGGGTCTACGACCCGCTCGACAGCCGCGGGGCGTTCACCGACCTCGTGCCGCTCGTCCGGGGAAAGTCGTTCAAGGTCGCCGACCCGCTCCTCCTGAAGGACCTCGAGGCCCGGGGCCGGCTCTTCCGGTCCGGCACCCTGCGCCACATCTACCCGTTCTGCTGGCGGTGCGACTCCGCGCTCCTCTACCGGGCGATCGATTCCTGGTTCGTGCGGACCTCCCGCGCGACCGACCGGCTCGTCCGTCACAACGCGACCGTCCGGTGGGTGCCCGAGTACCTGCGGGACGGCCGGTTCGGGAACTTCCTCACCGAGGCGAAGGACTGGGCGCTCTCCCGCAACCGCTACTGGGGGACGCCGCTCCCGATCTGGGTCTGCCCGGCCGGCCACCCGACGTGCGTCGGCAGCTTCGCCGAGCTCGCCGAGCGCGTCGGCCGCCCTCTGCCGACCCCGTTCGACCCGCACCGCGTCACGGTCGACCGGCTCGTCGTGCGCTGCGGGACCTGCGGGGCCGACGCCCGGCGCGAGCCGTACACGATCGACGCCTGGTACGACTCGGGGTCGGCGCCGTTCGCGCAGTTCCACTACCCGTTCGAGCCGGGGCCGTTCGACCCGGCCGCGCCGCTCGACTACATCGCGGAGGGGCTCGACCAGACGCGGGGCTGGTTCTACTCCCTGCTCGTGATCGCGACGCTCCTGTTCGACCGCCCGGCGTACCGCGCGTGCCTCACGACCGGCCTCGTGCTCGACGAGGGCGGACGCAAGATGTCGAAGTCGAAGGGGAACGCGATCGAGCCGATGTCGATGCTCGAGCGCCACGGCGGCGACGCACTGCGCTGGACGTTCCTCTCGCTCAACTTCACCGAGCCGATGCGGGTCGGCGAAGCGACGATCCAGAAGACGGCCGCCCGCACCCTCGGCACGCTCGAGAACGTCGTCGCCTTCCACCTCGAGAACGCCCGGGCCGACCGGCTGTCCCCGGTCCCCGACCGCCCCCGCCCCTCGGGCGTGCTCGACCGCTGGCTCCTCTCGCGCCTCGAGGGGATGCGCGCGGCGGTCGAAGCGGGGCTCGGGACCTACGACCTCGGCGCGTGCGCCCGGGAAGTGACCGGCTTCGTCGACGAGCTCTCGACCTGGTACCTGCGCCGGTCGCGTCCCCGCTTCTGGGCCGACGCTGCCTCCCCCGACCGGCGGGCCGCCCACGCGACCCTCTCCTACGCGCTCCTCGGGCTCGCGCGGGCGAGCGCGCCGCTCCTCCCGTTCACCGCCGAGTGGGTCCACCAGGAGGTCGGGGAGCACGGGTTCCGGGAGCGCGCGACGTCGGTCCACGCCACCGAGTGGCCGACCTCGCTCGCGCCGCGCGACGCGACGCTCGAACAGGGGATGGAGGAGCTGCGCGCCCTCGTCGAGGTCGGCCGCGAGCTGCGGCATCGCGTCGGGGTGAAGTCCCGCGTCCCGCTCGCCGAGATCGTCCTCTTCGGCACGCCCTCCTCCGCGCTCGCCGGGCTCGGCCCCGACGGCACCTCCCTCCTCGCCGACGAGCTCAACGTGAAGTCGGTGCGCTGGGCCGGGCCGGCCGAGCGTTCGGCGCTCTCCGACGCCGACTGGGTCGTGCGCGAGGAGGCAGGCGCCCCCGTCGCGGCCCTGCCCCGTCGTCCGACCGAGGCGCTCGCCGAGGAGGGCCTCGTGCGCGAGGTCGCCCGCCGCCTCCAGCAGCGGCGCAAGGAGCTCGGCCTCCACTACACCGACTCGGTCGAGGTCACGGTCGCCGCCGACGGACCGCTGCGCGCCGCCCTCGAGCGGTTCCGCGCGCCGCTCGTCCGCGACCTGCTCGCGACCCGCTTCGACCTCGTGGACGGGCCGCTACCGACGGGTCCCGAGGTCGGCACCTGGGACCTCGACGGGGTCAGCTTCTCGGCGCGGATCGTCCGCCCGCCGCCCTGACCGTCGGCGCCCCGTCGACCGGCGCCCCCCCGGGCGCCGGTTCCCGGAAGACGTCGGCCTCGAAGCGCCGCACGGTGACCCGCGGGTCCCGCCAGCCCCCCGGCCGCAGGCCGGCCTTGCGGCACGTTCCCTCGAGGAGCTCCTCGGCCGACCAGCCCTCCTCGGGGGCGACCTGGGGGAGCAGGAGGCCGCTCGCGCCGTACCCCTCGACGATCAGCCCGTCGCGGCCGACCGATACCTCGCGTACGCGGTCCTCGGGCCGGGGGCTCGCGAGCGGGACCGGCACCGTCAGGACGGAGAGCTCGAGGACCAGCCGGGGGAGCTCGGAAGACCGGACCGGCGGGAAGCGCGGGTCCTCGATGGCCGCGGCGACCGCGGCCCGGGGGATCCCCGACCGCAGCGGCAGGACCGGCAGGGGGTAGCCGATGCAGCCCCGCAGGCTCCCGGCCGGGTAGCGCTTCACCGTGACGAAGACGCCGCGGCGCTCCTCGAAGACCGCCGGCAGCGGGACGGTGCGGAACGGCGCCGCGGGGTCGTCCGGAGGGGACGGCCCGAGCGCCCGTTCGAGCGCGCCGCGCGCGAGCTCTAGCGCCTGCCGGCGTTCGTCGAAGGAGAGCACGGGGCCCGGAGCGGAGGGCCGCGGAAAACGGTTCGCTCCTCCCCGCGCGCGCACGTTTTATACCGGAGGGCGGCTCCCGCCGTCCCCATGCCGTTCCCCGAAGCCGTCGAGCGCCTGCTCAACAAGAAGGTCTGCATGAACTGCTCCGCCCGCAATCCTCCGAAGGCGGTCCAGTGCCGGCGCTGCGGGTACAAGGGTCTGCGCGTGAAGTCGCGCGAGCGCTCGGGGAAGACCCAGTAGCGGCCGGTCGACCGACCGTCAGGGCGGTAGCCCGACCTCGGGACCGCTCGCGAACGGCACCGGCGTGCCGCGGCGGGGCTCGCGCGCGACGTCGAAGCGCTTGCGCACGAGGAAGAGGAGGTTCGCGAGGCCGTCCCGCCAGCTCGAGAGCTTCGGCGGTCCCCAGCGCTCGCCGTAGCGGATCGGCACCTCGACGAACCGCACGTTGCGCAGGATCGCCTCGATCTTCAGCTCCTCGCTGAACGCCATGCCGTCGTCGGTCAGGTGGACCTTCTTCAGGACGTCCCGGCGGAAGACCCAGAAGCCGCTCTGGCTGTCCTCGAGCGTGCGGCCCGGGACCTCCTCGAGGAACCGGTGGTAGGCGATCGCGACGAACCGGTTCAGCATCCAGTTCCCGATCCGGTGCTCGGTCGTCATCGCGGTCCGGTCGAGGTACGCCATCCGGTTCCCCGTGAGGAAGTCGAGCTTCTCGTCGAGCAGGCGCTTCACGAGCAACGGGACCGTCTCGACCGGGTACGTCGCGTCGCCGTCCGCGGTCGCGAGGATCTCACCGGTCGCGCGGGAGAAGCCGGTCTTGTAGGCGCGCCCGTACCCCCGGCGCCGCTCGACCACGACGTGCGCCCCTTCCGCCTCGGCGATCGCGGCGGTCCCGTCGGTCGAGGCGCCGTCGACGACCAGGACCTCCCAGGCGATCGGGTCGTCGCGGAACGCCGTGGCGTTCGCGTCGGCGGCCGCGGTCCGGAACAGCCGGATCACGTGGCCGATCGACGGGGCCTCGTTGAGGGTGGGAATGATGAGGGTCGCCCGCATCCTTGAGCCGTTCCTATCCGTCGCCCCCTTAAACCCCTCCCGGACCTGCCCGGACGACGACCGCAGCCCGCGTTCCCCGCCCGCGCGCGCGCCGGTGGGGCAGTTTCCCGACGACCGCCGACGTCGGCATCTGGGCCTCGGGCCCGAGCGCCTCGGCCCTCTTCGAAGCGCTCGGGATCGGACTGTTCGCGCTGATGACCGACCGCCGTCGCGTCCGCGCCCGGGAGGAGCGCGCGGTCAGCGCCGCGGCCGAGGACACGCCGTCGCTCGTGGTCGCGTTCCTCGGCGAGCTCCTCCTGCTCGAACAGACCGACGGGTTCCTCGTGCGCGACGTGCGGGTCCGCACGGTCGGGAACCCCCCGACGGCGCTCGTCGCGAGCGTCGCGGGCGAGCGGTTCGACCCGGCGCGGCACACCGCCCGCACCGAGGTGAAGGCCGTGACGTTCCACGACCTTCACTTCGACCCGGTCCGGGGCCGGGCCCGCGTGATCGTCGATATCTAGCGGGCCCGTTCCCTAGGGCATCCGCTCGACGATCGCGCGCAGCGCGGCCCCGGGGGTGCGCAGTCGTCCCGCCTTCCCGAGGATCCGCTCGAGCGCGGCGAACGTCACGAGGAGGTCCGGCCAGTCGGCGATCCCCATGTGGCCGATGCGGAAGATCTTCCCCGTGAGGGCGCCCTGCCCGCCCTGGACGAGCACGCCGTACTGCCGCTCGAGGACCTTGCGCAGCTCGGGGTCCCCCATCCCGTCGGGGTTCCGGATCGCGGTGACGGTGTCGGAGGCCCAGCGGCGCTCGGGGAAGAGCGCGAGCCCGAGGCCGTCGACCGCGGCGCGGGTCGCCTCGGCGAGCCGGTGGGTCCGCTCGAGCCGGTGCTCGAGCCCCTCCTCCCGGAGCA
>Ga0335073_10002162_pt1 | contig 26881 bp, 32 predicted proteins | sample Lox_Sample_22_FD_207093 | JGI IMG/M metagenome (GOLD analysis project Ga0335073, IMG submission 207093) | Soil microbial communities from Loxahatchee National Wildlife Refuge, Florida, United States - Lox_Sample_2.2 | ecosystem: Environmental > Terrestrial > Soil > Wetlands | place: USA...
TAATTTGCTCATACTAGCTCAACTACCTTCTTTGGTGGTTTCGATGGAGCTTGTCACTCATCCTTTTCAGCCTTCTGTACGCGAACAACTAAGAACGATGGGCCTACGGCATACTACTTCACCAAGCGTTGGCGAGCTTCCCTTGGCAACCTCAAGCCTCAATGTGAGCATAAAGTGTAAGTCCTTTGCTCTCGAAATCAATCGAGCTTGGTATCTCTTTGCTCGAATCAAGAGAGCATTCGAATCATTTAACATAAGGTAACTTCCCACAAACATCACCATGATTTCTCTGTACGCTTTTCCCTGCCTGGTAGCTGTTTCCAACTTCTTGGTGTTGGTTTCTGCCCACACACAGCTCTGGTATCCGACTTGGCGCGACAATGCTTTGAATCCACCTTACAATGAACAAATCTATCCTTGTATGTGCTTACCCTCCAGGCCTCCACATCCCAAATTACGTAGCTAATGAGGTATCGTGCATGATAGGTGCTGGCATTTTCGACAATGGCACTACCCCAAGAACCCCATGGCCGCTAGATGGTGGTTCACTCAACATCACTCTCCGCGATGGTGCCGCCATTGTCTTTGTCAACTTGGGTCTTGGTGTTAACGTGACGAACTTCAACATCAGCTTACCTTCTTTCCCTCTTAATGAGACTGGTGCTGGAAACGTTTGCTTCCCAAAGCTGACAATACCGTCTGGTCTTCCAATATCAGAAGGAACACAGGCCTCCATACAGGTCGCAACTTCGAACCCAAAGAATGGCGAAGGTCTCTATACTGTAAGTGCCTCGCGATTTTAAAACCACAAGCCCTTACTGAACTCTCCCCTCTCTGGGAAACAGTGTGCGGACATCGTATTCACTAGCAATGCTACACTATTATCTTCTGATCAGTGTGCGAACAGCTCGACTGTATCTCTTCAGCCTCTGTTTGCATCATCTACATCGACTTCGAATCAGACCAATACATCAAGTGCTTCAGGCTCACCGAGTGGCACAACAAAAGCATCGAGCGCTGCAGCCTTTGGCCCGTCTCTTCTAACGTTGATATCTTCATTTCTCTTCGCAGCCATGCTATTCTGAACTGGTACCCAACAATACGTTGACGGTGTGCTATGTATAAGATCTGATCGCGAGGAATAGGGCTCCCTGCTAGCAGATCAGTGCTGAAGGTCTAAGGAATAATTATGTCGTAACTGTGTATATTTCCAGATTCTTGCAGAGCACGAGAGTACGAAATTCATGTCATTTGGTTCATTCAGACCCCATCTCCCAGCCGAAATTCAAGTACGTTTACAAACATGGACACACAATAGCAAATTGACCTAGAATCCTCATCTACTGAAATGCTACCTGGATGTGAACGGGAATGGGACCCGACTGGCGCCGCCAAATCCAGCGGGAAGGCTGAGATTACAAGCTTAGAACCGTACAGAGAGCCATCGGCAAGTGGCATCAATGGACGGCGATTGAAGAAAGAGGGTCTGACTCCTACCATCCCAAGGCGTGTTTACGGGATCGCGTAGAAAACACCAGGCGCACTTCTAGACGGAGAGCGGCACTGTTATCGATATTTTCGCGTTCCCGCAGTGATAGGGCCAGACTACACGCGAGTGGCGCGCCCACGAAAGCTCAGGGCACGCCAAACCCTAGTTGCCCACTCAGCAAAGGCAGGGTATCTTCGATTGAAAAATATAAATATTCAAGACTACATTACATGCGGCCGACTGTAGACAGTATCGAAGGAAGAGCCGTAATCTTTTTCCATTCGGATAAGCTTCCACTACTCGTTCTTCTCTCTCGCCGCTTTTGTCAGTTCCTGCAAATGTCGCTGGAAGTTGACTGTCTCTTCAAGCATTCTCTGTATATCCTCGACTTTCAGGACGTTGTCTCCGGAATCTCTATTTCCAGCCAAGGAAGCTGCTGAAAAGACGACATTTCGAACTTGTCTGCCATTGAGACCCGAGAATGCGCTCGTCGCCTCTTCATCGTCTTTCATCCATCTGATCATAGCTTTCTTATTCTGCACAAAGTCGTCATCGAGTTGTTCGACGAGATTCTGGAAAATGCCGATTTTTTGCCTCTCGTTGAGATCTCCGAACTGAATGGCGAGATTGATGCGAGATTGAACAGCAATGTCGAAGGATCTTATTCGGTTGGTCGTGAGGATGAGGATACCCTGATAATATTCCAGCACTCGAAGCAAAACTGTCATGGGTGAGCGATCAACGTAGCGGTGGTTTAGTCTTGGGGCGTTACCTGATACCAATCCAACCCTAGTCACATCGGTGGCTGCGGCTCGACTCTCAAGGAAAACATCTGCTTCATCGCTACACTTGTGTGAGACTGCATGTATCGATCCATGACAAGTGGAATTCGCTTACAATAGCATTACGGCCTGCCAAACCTCCGCTAGCTCAAACAGCTGCTCAAGTCGTTTCTCTACCAAAGAGGGATCGGTTGTGACATCTCCAACGCCGATCGGAAACAGCGGTTTCCCTGTCGTCTGGGCAACGCTTTCTAATCGAGATGAGCGACTAGCAAATGCTGAAGTACACCATACTCCTGCTTACCAGCAGTCAACGTCTTTCCAACTCCAGGAGGCCCTACAGGCCATGTTAGCAGATTTCATAGTTGTAGCATCCATAAAGACACGTACCGTGCAGTAAGATCACTAGTCCCTCTCCCTTACCTTTCGTCAGGTCGTTCATTTGACTTCTTGGGTTGTTCTTGTCTCTAATCCTGTCATTCGTATGACTTCGAACGAGTTCTTGGATTAAATCCTTTTTCTTCGGATTGAGCTGAAGTTTCTCGAAGGCGTTGGTAATCTGCGGTGTTTCGATGTCTTGAACGTCGTTGATCAAAAGCTCAACCCACTTCTTCTCCATCAAGTGGTATCCCAGCACACGCGGAGGACAGATCATATACTGTTCTTTACTGAATTCAGCCTTAATGCCGTCGTGTGCATCCCAATCGTACTTCTGATTGTCCTTTGGCCCACCATCTGCCGTACACAGAGAACAACGGCACTCATCATCTTCATCTTCGTCGGCCAGCGTTAATTCGCCCATAGGTATTGGCTCATTGGGACCGTGTCGGATGTATGACTCAAAGTCGATCATAACCCTACCTTTCATCTATATCGAGTGAGCATCTACTCCAAGTTTACTCTGATTGTATTTCTCACGTTCAGTTGGCGACCGCTTTTGCTTGTCAACTCGGAAGTTGCAGAGCGTCCAAGACGGCTAAGGCGCGCGAGGTGATGTATGAAACTTGCACCGTCATCGGGCTACTGGCGTGTAAGCTGTGAAAGCGACAGGCAATGGAGACACTGCGATCACTCACCGGACCGCCCGACCTACTTCCTTGAATATGGCGAACTCCAGTTCCTCGGAAGTAAACAAGTCCATCGTATTCGAACATTTGCTTCCCAGCCGGACGCATGCAGAGATCTCGAAATCGCTTGCCTCGCTTCACCAATGATTCTGTAAGTTTTTCGACATCGCCGGGGTATTTCTTGAGAGGATAGCAAGGCAGACTGGTGATCAGTCGCTGGCCCTTGTAAAAGTCGATTTTAAGCTCGACGGCGACTCTGTTGAAATTCCGGCGTGCCCCGTCCCAGTCGTAGGCCCAGCATTCAATGGCCATGTACCTCTTCCGATCTCCACGAGCGTTGATGCGCTCGGAGGCCTCGCGGACAATGAAAACCTGCTTCTGTTTCATGAAAGAGTTAGGAAGAATGATAAATTCTCCAGGAGGAAAGATGGTCCAGAGGAAATCGAACGAGACTGAATCACCCATCGAATCTCGAGTCTCGAAGTATTCCTTGACTTCTTTGGACGCCTTAACAGCATCCAGAATTTCTTTCAACTCTTTGTGGCCTTCATCATCAGGTTTCTCTTCGGTAGCCTTGACCAAAGTGTCCCAATTATGGATTAGAGGCATAAATGGCGCATAGATGCTCAGGCGAGGATTTTCCCAATGGTATCCAGGGTAGTGTTTGAGCTTTTGCTGAAGAATTGATCGCACGGCGGCGCTTTCAATCTTCATTTCTGTGTCGGTATGGTTCTTCTTCAGATCAAAGTAGAGCATGAAAGTGGCCGCTGAATTGGCTTTGGGTGGGTTGGCGCCTTCCAATTTCTTCGGATCATATGCTTCTTCGATCTGGAAACCCTCTGTATTGTATCGTTTCATACGATATTGAATCTTGTCTGTGCTTGGTGTTTCCGAATCATCACCGTTTACTTCGCCGTTAATTGATTCCAGGTCTGCTCCGGCCTGTGCGCTAATGCTCAATCTGTGCAGCGGGATCCTGGTAGAGGCTCCTGGTGGAGGTGGAGGAACAGCACCACTCGTAACCTTACACCACGTCAGCGCCCGTCTACTCTTCTTTCTAAATCACTTACTGCCAGCCTTTCTTCTAGGATGCGGACCTGCCGCTCAAGCAGCGTAATGTACTTCTTCTCCAGTGCCTCTTCCTTCACGTGCTCGGCTTCGTGACTTGTCGAAGTCGCCATGATTATGCTGTAAACCGGTAAACGGGAAGAGCAAGGACAAAGACGAGTGTGAGGAAGCCTTGAAGCTCCAGGTGAATATTCTGGCAGTGGGGCTCTCGGACTTCATTATCGAATGCCATATGGTATTTACGGAGCGGGAAGCCGCGTGCATTCTTCAGCTGGTACCACTACCCCGGGTTCGTGAAGGCGCTCTTTCGGCGTTGCGACTGGACAACACCGAACTCTCGTCATGCAAACCCTTGGAGATACCCGCACTGTCAAAACGCCGTGCAGTACTGGTTCGTCCCTTTTGGCACCGCATAAGCGATTTTCGGTCAAAATGGGATCATATTGGCAGCAAGCAGCTGCGAGGCGTTCTGGAATTGTCCTATGAATGGAAGAGGAGATGACAACATGCCCTCGCTTCATCCAGAAACGAATAACAACCCCATGGTGGATCAACCCTTGAGGCTGTGTTGCGCCCGATGATAATGTAGCCCATTACCATTGGCCTGGATTGTGGATTGGTCTTCGGAGCTGAACGGCAACGCTCTGCCGATAATCATTTCATCTTTTCTCCGAGAGTTGGAGCAAAATAAGTGCGGGAAATATTGAAGCTCCAGGGCCAGCTACGAAGTTCTGATCAACTTGAGCCTGATACCGGACAATTTGCAACTTGCACGAATGGCATCAAAGCCGGAAACAGAAACCACTTTCGGTAGTGAGGCTGCCCGGCAAGGTCGGGCCAAGGCCGCAGAACAACGGGCTCATTCGGTACGCTTCTGGGAGACTGCCGTATGGACAAAGGAAGAAAAGGCGTGAGTCAGGCGCCCCATTCAACTTTGTGATACATTCTGATGCCAACGGCGTGTGTAGAAAGACACTAGCTCCAGCCAACGAAGCTCGAGACCTGATTGTAACAGATATCAGTCTTCAAAAGGGATCAAAGTTGAGTCGACTGATAAATCGGAAGAAGATTCGTGAAACTACTAAAATATTATCGGCAACGGAGATTGAGGAGGTAGATGACGAAATGCTTCAGCGTCAAATAAAAGAAGAAATGGATCTCGCTGAGTCTCAACAGCGCCAATGGGAGTACAAGAACAGCACGAGTAACACTGTCATTTCGTTCATAAATGATTTTGTTGAGTTCGTAGGAGAATTCTCTGGGATTATCGAGATCATGAAGGGGGTTGATCAGGGTTACGGAGGTGCTGGGTACGCGGCATTGTCCTTCTTACTAGGGGTACATATTCAGCACGACTTTTTACCCACATTGTACTCTGACACTGGCATTAGGTGGCCGTGAATACGAAGCGAAAAGACAACCTTGTCGCTGAAGCTATGCTCAACTTGAAGAACGAATACTCGCGAATGGTTCTAATCTCGGAAATATATCCAACACCGCAAATGAGGACTTACATCACCACGGTGTACAAGCTGGGCATTGAATTCGTGCAGGATGCCGCAGCGTACTATTCAAGACCAACTTGGAGTGAGCTCGGTACCAAGTTTCGATGCAGATTGACATTGACATCACCACATAGGACGTCTTTGGGATTCCATCGCAAGACCGCCATTCATGCTAAATCGAAAAGTCAATGAAATATCCGCCGCTATGGTTCAAATAGTAAAGGAACGGGATACACTACTCAACAAACGAGTTGGTGAGCTTTCACAGGATGTCCAACAAGTGAAGATGGAAGTAACCGGTACGATCCGCTATGGTGAAGATCTCGAATACGTCCCTGACAAAATCTAGAATTGCATATCAATCATCAAAAGGAAAGACTCGGTATCTTAAGCAGCGACCTCTCACACTATGACATCCAGCCGGACAAGACCATAGGGCAGTATTCGGCACTGTTGAACGTTTCGTTTGATCGTCCACCAGGTCTCGCTCGATTTTGCTATGACATCCTGAAAACAAAGGAACAATATTTAGCATGGAAGAATAGCAACCGTGACTGTATGCTCGTTCTGAATGGCCGAACCAAGGCCGATCAGACTTCTTGCTGTTGGCTCTCGCCCGCGTCGGTGGAAACCGCTTCTGCTCTAAAGCAAGAGGCTAGTGACAGCGCAGCTGGTTCCAGGATCGGCGTGGTAGAGCTTTACTGTCAGAAAACAGACTTCATGCCTGGTAACATTAAGCGGATGTCTGCTATCGTGTGCCTGCTCATTCAGCTCCTCGAGACGGATTCGACTATTCTCAGGGATGCAGAAAGGTTTGAAGACATACGCACTCGTCTCACCAAACTCGATAGCAAATCAGAGTCGGATTTTCGTCACGTTTGTGGATTGCTGGTTGAAGTCATTAAGAAGTTTGATGTGGTCTACTTTATCATCGACAGGGTGGACAGAATTTCAGGGGATTTTATTAAGGACTTTCTCAAGAACGTTGTGCTTGCGCAGACTGACGCCAAGGTGAAAGCACTCTGTGTGGCATCGAGAGATCAAGACATAGTGAAGAAGATTGACAGCCTAAGTTACGAAGTGGATGAAAAGAAATTCCTCACGTTGCAGATTGATCAGGATCGAATGGAAAGGTGACGACATTGAGCATATTCGGACTAGCTACAAGAACCAATGCTAATACAACCTTTTTGAAGCACTTTTAGCGGCTTTCTTTGCAGTATGTTCGATAACTTCATACAAAATTTCCTAATTTGACCTACTATTCTATGCGCTAAGTGGACTTGGCGAAAATGGTAGAGGCATATCTTGGGGGCGAATGACGGCGATTAAAAGCCCACGATAAGCTAAACAGACTCTAATTAACGACATCTCTTCGAGATAGCTCTCTTAATAACTGATCACAAAATGTCTACGCAATACGACAGTCTCGCTGCCGACTATCCTGATGTTCAGAATCTACCGGGCGCGGCCATAGAAGAAATTAATGTACAGGGGGCGATAGGTTCTCTCGACGGGACACGATGCCTTGACTTAGCCTGTGGAGATGGACACTTCTCTAGACTACTTCTCGAATGGGGTGCAAAGGAGGTTATAGGTGTCGATATTTCTCGGGGAATGCTTGAACAGGCTGCAAATTTGTCCAAGGAACAGATAAGTAGAGGAAGGTTGAGGCTTATTCAGAGCGACGTGTCAAAGAGCATTGATGTCGATGGAGAGTTCGATGTCATACTCGCTTCATGGCTTCTGAACTATGCACCAGACCGGGAGACTATGGACAACATGTTCCGCAATATAGAAGCGAAACTGAAGACCGGTGGAGAGTTTGTGGGTTTGACAACACCACCGCAAAGAGGAACGAAGGTGGACCTGGAGGCAAATCTGAGAAATAGTATAAAGTATGGATGCTCGGGACGAATCACCAAGGAGATGGAGATCGGATTTGGAGTGCACAATGTATTAGGTATGGAAGGGAAGCCCATAGCGGAGATGGACGACTTCTATCTGAGGCCAGACGTCTATGAAAGCGCCGCCGCGAGGAATAGCCTCCACAATTGTGAATGGAAGAGAGTTTTCGCGACAAAGGAGCTTAAAGAGAAATACGGCGAGACATTCTGGGATGACTGCTTTCAGGGATCCGCATTTCGCTGTATTCGTGGCTTCGAAGTAGAGCTGTAGATGTCGGACACAGCACCAAGTGGCATTTTGATGAACTGTAATATACGATTCAAGGATAAGATATGCGTACTGAGGCAAAGCTAGGATCTGTTTCAATGGAGGGAATATTAAGAAGATCACGAAGACGAGGTGGGATATAATTAAACTGTCAACACTCGATGAGTCGCTCCGCAACAAAAATTCGGATTTTAAATGCCTGTCACATTTATCTCCGAGGCGCTTTCTTTTCTTCAGGCTCCCCGTCTGAAGGCTGTGCTTTCTCGAACAAACTCCAACTCTTGCAAGGCTCAAGGTATGGGGACACTTACTGCCGATGTTCCACGGCTCGCAGAGCACTGTCAGCACAAGCTTCCATCGTCTTGTCGCCTGACCGCGACACCGTTGTGTTGTGCCTGCTATGACCGAAGACCGCATTCGACTACATATTCAGTCTACGTGGATGGTGTGGGATTCGTCCAAAGAGGAACAAGATGGCAAAATTATTGCTGGTTCTGTAAAACATTTTGGGAGAATCGAGTCGCCGCTGCCGATATTCCAACCACTGAGACTCGCATTCCGGAGGATCCTGATCAGACTGAGTTCATAGAGAGATGGTTTGAGTTCTACCAAGGCTACCGTCTGGTGAAACATGTTGACGGGCGAGAGGATAGAGTTGCAGTAGTTGGTGAACCTTTTAAAGAGGTTTCCCCAGGACATCTACCCAGGACTGTTGAAGAGCTACGGCGTGGAGCTTCTCTATCCTCAGCCGAAATTCGACTTGGTAGTACTGCCCAGCAGACGACAGCACGGCAGAGTGAAAGTTTACGGCCTGTTCAGTCGCTGGAGGACACTTTGGGTGAGTTGCTACGAGAAGCGATTGCGGAAGAGGAGGAAGAGACTCGTGCACAAGAGCCAGAGACCCAACCGCTACTTACGGCACCATCTGCCCGCACAAACCCTAGTCGACGACGACTACCATCTGAAATCCCAACAATAATTCGACCAAGTAATGCTCATGCATCATCAAGGATGAGAGATCGATTAGCACGTATATTCGGAACACCTGAAGAAATCCAAAGCGATGAATACGTCTCCCCGATTGCTGGAATGTTCAACCGGGCCTGGGAGCGACACCGTAGATTTCAAGAGTTACGCCGTGCTCAGGAAGATACTGGCGGACCACCTATCTCGACATGGTGGGTTTTGGACAACGAAAACTTTCCTAGGAGACCGATGAGCGAAGAGGAGGCGCTCATCGAGGCAAGAAGGCTGGAGATGTATCGTCATCTGGCGGCGAGAGAAGGCCAGGGAAATGTTAACCCATCGCTTTACGAGAGCCTTCTTGGGCCGAGAGAAAGACACTCAGATCGACCAACTCCCGCTAGTGCATCCAATACGCAAACTGACGCCAGCCATCCATTACGACAAGCCCAGGAAAGCAATTCGGCACATACAGGGTTTGGGCAAGAGGCAGTAGGCAACGAAGATGCCACAAATACACCACGATTTGTGACAACCTTCATGCGGCAAGCCGACATGGCTGCCATTTTACGTCAACGGATCGTCGATGAAGGCCCAGAGTTTCCAGGCCTCGACGGAGACGACAGACCCGAACCTCTGGATGACAGCCAGCTTACTGTTAAGCTAGAGTGCAAGATATGCTTGTCCCAGCTAGCCGATACTGCGTGTCTACCGTGCGGTCACTTGAGCATGTGCGGTTGGTGTGCTGACCAAGCAATACCGGTGCGGGAATACGATAGGACTAGACCAAGGAATAGGCACGCAAAGTGTCCCGTATGCAGGAAGGGGGTAAAGCAGAGAGCGAAAATCTATGCACATTGATTGCAGTGGCCCGATTACCACGTCTTTGGCTCACACCTACGGAAGCCGCGATTAATTTTTCACCATGTCTCTTGCTTATACCTGGAGTCCTTCTCCATCTTTGCGAGAGAAGTCTCTGCTTCTTCTCTAGTCATTTTTCCTTCCTGTTGGAAAACTGTAATGAGGGCCTCTCGAACCGCTTGCGGCATCTTTCCAGAAGATCTAATGGAGATTTCAGTTTCACGAGCTGCGAGTTGGAGTCGTAAAGGAACCCATACCCACAGACATAGAATAATCCTTGGCGATCCGAAAGTGTGTCGAATACACGCTTCGCCTGGTCGCGAATCAAATCTTGCACATATACTTTACTTCTCTGTTGCACAAGGTTAGAACTGCGCTCATGCAATTCGCATCAAACTCACTTGGTCTCTCGAAAACGCCGGAAACACCGTAAGTCCCGTTTGTTCAGCTAGCTCTATCCACTCGTTCTCAAAAAAGTAGTCCGATTCTCGATTTCTGCAGCCAAAGAAAAGTACATCGTCTTCTTTTGCGGCTGTGAGAGGTAATACCAGCTTTTCGCGAATCGCAATTCTTTCGTATATGAGGCTTCTCATGGGCGCAACTCCCGTACCAGGGCCAACCATGATCACTGGCTTTTTCAGGTTTTCGGAGTTGAAACCAAAACTACCTTTTACAAATGTGACTATGATCTGCTGCCCTGGCCGAAGACTTGCGATGTACCTGGTCGCAACACCTTGCCGGATTCGCTTAATGACCGTGCGATACTTGACAATTGCAACCAGTAGCTCTACTTTAGTTACTGTTTCGCTTGCAGGATTTGAGGGCGCGGCTACTTTCAGTGAGCCTCCACTGGCAATGCTGAACTGCCTTGCTCTCATCAGTGGTATCACGGAGCAGACTCTTTGCCAAGGGATTTTGACACTGGTGAATTCGTCGAGGACTTCCAAAATCGATCGCCGAGGTCTCGTAGTGTAGTCAAAGAGCTCATCGAGGTATTCTGGATTTGTGAACTCCTGCAATCGCTCTCGGTGAAATTCGTCGTCTGTATAGTGGAGAAGCTGAGCGAAGAATGACCGGCGCGGAATAGACATGATATCGAGGTGATTTGTTAATAGTTCGCGGAGTGTAAAGATGTGGTTAGGATTGGAAAAGCGGACTGGTGGAGAGTACATTGAACTACGCTTTGCATCCAGACTATTTGGAGAATTTGGCACGAAACAGATCGGTATGTCGGCCATTGAAGCCCAATTCATCAGATTCAGAAAGTGATCAACATCAGAAGGAAAGTTCTTCGGGTAGAGAGCAAGAACATCACCGGGAACGTATGGTTGTGTCTCGTCGAGTCGCAAAATTAGATGTCGCACGTCTTGCCAGTGCTTATTTGGCGTTAAACGATTGTTCGACTCCACCGTAGCAACAGTGCCATTTAAGATGTCAAGAAGATCATCTGGAGGGGAGTCCTTCGCTGATACCTCCTCTGGAACAGTTGTTGGCAATGGATGCTCCGCTGCCGCTTCAGAGAACGCCTTCACGTTCGCGACGTGTTCAAGTATCCATTTCGGTTCCAGAGGAACATCGTCAGCAATAGCAATCTGACCGTCAGGCAGCGGAAATAAGTCGATCAGACGTTGGCGCAAACCAAGAGACCAGGGAAGGAATGTGCCATCAATTCCTTCAGGATGCTGCTCATCTGATTCGCCGCGCTCATAGAATGAGACAGCTCCAAGCTGTAACAAGCGATTGTGTAGTTTTCTATGCGCCCAGTTGAATCTGCACGCCATAAGTAGAAGAAACCAAGGGAGAGATCCTGTCATACTTTGGGTACGATGTATCTCCAAGGCCAAATGACGCGAATCTGACCGTTTTGAGACACGTAGGAGGCAATCGAACACTCTTTAATGCCCTCCAGAAAGTCTGAGAATTTGCAGGTAGATCGCCCTGACCGGTTGTCGAAATTACTATAATTGTAATATCATGACGAAGCAGTTGTCTCTGAAATAAGTCGGCGGTCAGCAGCTGAAGACAGGAGCAACGAAGCATCGAAGAGAAGAGCACTTTTTCACATACAATGTCTGTACTATTCATTTCAAGGACTTGTGTTTCAAACCGTAGTCGCTCACACGTTCGACCAAGCTCCTCCGCGACATCTTGGGCATTGCCTGTTTCTGAGCCATAGATAATGAGAGCGGTCCGCCCAAAAGGCTCCCCTTGCGAATCGGCCATGCAATATCATCGGAGGAGAAATATTTTACTATCGACTCAGACTTCGTCTAACAGAGTAAGCTGAGTCGAGTGCAATTTACCGACCACTACTCATGGAACAGGCCTGGCAGAAAGATGACGGTCAAGAGCTGCAGCGCACGAAGATACAGCAGAGTTGAGATAGCGTCTAATGGAAGATAGACGTCAGTTACTGAGTAATCAAAGAAGATTTAAGCCAACGCTCGCTGTTACAGAAGGCTGGCAGTGATAGCGATTCGCAGCGTCGAAGTTTTTTGCGCACGTGACATCATATACCGTCCGATATTCGGCTTCAGACAAGCACAAGAAGAATGCAGAGGAGATATCATTTGTCTTGGCATAAATAAGAAGGAGGAGCAAATCCTCCTGCTGCAATGTACTTGCGCAGATCCGATGGTGGGGTATAATTTCTCAAAATAGACTCTGCATGCCAACGCGAGTTGCACGGCAGGATAAACACAGACGTACCTCCAGCGCTGGTTGATCGGCAACCGTCTCTGCGGTTCGCAGAAGTGGTATACGCGGACACCAAGTAAAGTGAAGGATGACCGACAGGAGTTGGAAAGCACAGGGGAATTGTCGGAGGAAAAGCAGAAGGCGGTATGTATGTGGACAATTAACATGGAGCGAAGATGAGCGTTGCGATGGGCGCTTCGGTGGCGTTCTTACCTTACCCTGCGGCGGCGCTAGACCATTCGCAGCTGCTTCGACAGTGCGCACGCTAAGAAAAATTATTGCCTTCGCAACAGAGTATCCCTTTCTTCTCTTCTTTCTTCCAACAACACTGAACATCAACAACTACTTCAAAGCTTGCTTGAACACACGCCGAATCTCGGGCACGAAGCTACCCGCTCCAATCTTCTCCCTCTCGTCAATCTCCCCATCAATCAGGCGGTCTCGACGACAACACTTTTCGTCAAGACACTTTTCCAACACGCCAAGTTCTGGACACCAGTTTCCTCAACAGCCACACGTGCCTCGACGAGCTTCTGTCTCAAGCTCTCTCATTCCAGTAAATTTGCTTCTCGTGTCATCAATACAATAAACTCAAGTCAAAATGTCCGCCGCTGTCGAAACCGCCCAACAACCTGCCGAAGGCGCCGCCACCCCTGCAGAGACCAACGCTGCTCAAAACCCCGAAGTCATCGCGAGCGCCGCTGAGGGTGTGTCGATGACTGCTGTTGTCAAGATTGACCCGGCTAACTCCTTTGTAGGTAGACGCCTATACATCGGGAACCTCGCCTACGCGACCACGGAGGGAGAGTTGAAGACCTTCTTCAAGGAGTTTCTCGTGTACGTTATTTCTTCTCTCTACACGCGTCGCAATACAGTTACTAACGTATCATCAGCGAGTCTGTCTCAATCCCGGTTAACCCGCGAACCTCTCGCCCAGTTGGATATGCCTTTGTCGATCTCTCAGCTCCGTCCGAGGCTGAACGTGCCATCACCGAACTCAACGGTCAGACCATTCTCGATCGGAAAGTTTCCATCCAGCTTGCACGGAAGCCGGAAACACACGGTGAGGGCGCTACAAGCGGTGGTGAGGGTAATGGCAATACCAACCGTCGACGCCCGTCTCAGCGAGGCCGTGGCCGTGGCCGGGGACGTGGCGGCCGGACTGTTCGCGGTGGTCGTGCTGTAAGTACACTCCGTGAAGGCTTGTTTGAACAGAATTTTACTAACTTGCGACAGCCACGAAAGCAGACTAATGGTACTGCCGCCGAAGAGACCACTGAAGCACCAACGAATGTACCGGGTCAAGTCAATCCTCTAGTGGAGACCACGAACAAATCACTCACTGATGAAAAGGAACCTGAAGCTGCGGTCAGTGCTGATGCTGCAAAGATAGCCAAACCTCGTTCTCCACGCGAGCGTAAGCAGCGTGGTCCTCCTGAAGATGGTGTACCATCCAAAACCAAGGTCATGGTTGCGAACCTACCCTATGACCTTGGTGAAGAGAAGGTAAGCTGAGAATTGTCAAATCCCGATTGCCACTGCGCTAACGTTTCGTCATAGCTACTCGAAATCTTCAAGGACTACTCGCCTAGCAGCGCCAAGATTGCCCTTCGTCCCATCCCTCGCTTCATGGTCAAGAAACTTCAAGCGCGTGGTGAGGCCCGTAAGGGTCGTGGTTTCGGCTTCGTCACTCTGGCCTCCGAGGATATGCAGAAGAAGGCCTGTGAAGAAATGAATGGCAAGGAGATCGAGGGCCGTGAAATTGCTGTCAAGGTTGCCATCGACAGCCCTGGCAAGGAGGATGAGGACATCAACGCACCACTTGAGGGTGAAGGCGAGAATGGTACGGCTGAAGCTGTTGCTTAAGAGTGACGATCCAACTCCATCGCCGGCACGATGTGCTTGAGGCGGGCCTACTCGAATCAAACCCTACGCACTTTACAATCTTTTATTGCTGTTCGTTTGTTTTGGCGGGACTTGTACGATGGCTTGAGTAATGGATAGGCTCTTACGTTCCCTAGCATCGGAGGAGTCGCCGGCGCTCGGGCTTAGGTTTCACTGGCAAGGCCAGTGGACCACCTTATAAACTTCATCCTATTCACAACACATGTGCTTCTATGGAGACGAATCGGGAATAAGCTAGCGGACTGTACTTTTAGTGGCCAGAAAATCTATGAACACATGCATGGTAACAAGATTATGTTCGAACTCGTTCCATAACATACTCCCCTTAAATGAATTCCTGTGGGCTTAACGCTCGTATCCAAATCAAGGCGACGATACTCCTCCGGACTATGTTACGCCGAGAGACGACTTCTTTGCGACTGAATGAGAAGTCGAAGAGATTAATCTATCTTTTTGTTTCAAGCAGAAAGCAGCAATAAAAATCTTTAGGGTTCGCAGTTGTCACATGATGTATGCCTGAGACGTCAAGGCAAGCAGTGGCAGATGGTCGAAAACCTCCAACTTCCTAGTATAGAAATTTTGTGAAAGAAGTCTCTGAGATGCGAACTTTTATCTCTTGTTAAGGTTCATGACACTGGCAAACATCGCCACTCCACACAAACCACCCTGAACCAGCCTCGCGACGCGTCTTTTGCTCCCCGACGCGTACCACATCCCGCTCGATCGTTCCTGAAGACCTCCTTCTTACGATCTTCCCGTCGTCGACGTGTACGGATTGCCTCGAGTCGCGAGAATCTCGACCACCGATTGTCCCAGCCACGTTATACGCTGTCACAGGCAGCCTACACGTCGAACTGAGCTCTGTTAATGGTGGATCGCCCGTTCGGGCGCTGCGCTTGTTGACCCGCGGATAGACTGCGTTGGAGCACGCGCAGGCGCATCCACTGCATAACCTGTAGAGATGGTAAGGCTGACGACGTCACTTCTGTACGCAATAGTACTAACATGCTCTAGGTCTACTACAAGCGCAAACATGTCGAGTTTCTCGATCCTCCTGCTAGTACGCATTGGACTCCGTCTATGGATGTGAGTAACCCCCTTCATGTTCGCGTACCCATGGCAAGATGCTAACAATGTTCAGGTGTGGGAGATTCCACAAACCGGTGAGATTTTTGACAGCTACGAGTCCTACCTCAAACGCCGCGACTTCTACCACCAGAAAGTTTTCACCTGTGAAATTACCGGCCATAGCGGGCTGACTTTCTTCGATGCCCTCGAAAGCGAAATGCAAGGCTCCCGTGAGCTTGACAGCACCTTCCCGGAGCCGCTCCGTGGACCTGTCCTTCGTAAAGTACAGTTTTCTACCATATCCAGATTGGAGCAGCTTGTAAACTGGGTCTACGATGAGTTCAAACAAGATTTCTTTCCGGGAGAGTATGTCATGGCGACTGTACCGACTGGTGAGAAGGTTGAAGGAATTCTACGGGACAAGATCACCTTTCCCAACCGCTATCGGCCTGATGGATCTCTTGAGCGGGAAGGTTTCTCTCAGTACTTTGTGGTCCTTGAAGATGAGATGCGTAACCGGCACAACCACAACGAAGCTATACTTGAGCCTGAATACATGTTCAGAGATCGACGGAATTTCTCCAAGCAGATTTTACGCTCCTTCCTCAAGGGTAGCTTGACGAAGGAATCGTGGCACGGCGCACCTTGGACGGTCAAGGACAAACTTGCTCAACAGTTTCACATCTCCACTGAAGTTCCGGTACACTTACAACAGACCGCACGGATTGCAGAGAGAAAAGCTTTAGCCCAGCAACAGAAGAAGGCACAGGAGGAGGCGCCTGGGACCTTCTTCAACTACCTTCAAGCCAAACGACCACTGGATATCCGTCCCGTACCGAAGAATCAAAAAGGAAAACTAAACCAATCTACTGACTTTGGAAGTTTTCAGCACGGTGGTCATCGCTTACATTTCTCGAACGGCCAACAAGCCCCGCCCAATATGGAACAAACCGTTATCGGGCCTGATGGTCATCTTCAGTACCCGGTCGGCAGACAATCAGCCCAGCAAATGAGCAATGGACAATATGCTTACACCTTTCAACCTCAACAGCATCCGGCTATTTTCCAACCTCTTCCTAGCGTATTGCAAGCCAGACCAGAAATCCTACCTCCTCCTCCACCATTGAAATTCCCCACCGAAGACCTCGACGTACCACCACGAAAGGACGATGTCCACCGACCAGCTCTGAAATTCTTCGCTGAGGAGCTTCCTGATGGTGCTGAAGACGTTGAAGCCAATCAGAACGGTCTCAACATGGGCGCCATGGGGCCGCTACTTGATGTTTGGAACACTCTTAACGTGCTAAACGAAGTCTTTGTACTGGATTCTTTCACATTCGATGATTTCGTCAACGCGTTAAGTTTCGAAGCACCGGACATTGAGTGCGAACTTCTAAATGAGATCCATTGTGCAGTGCTCAAGCAAATTGTCGATCAGACCGGAAGCATGCAAGTTTCCTTGCCCGAATTCGAAGAAGAGGATGAGGACGAATCCGAGGACGAAGAGGAAGAGTCCGAGGAAGAAGAGGAGGAAGAGGAGGAAGAAGTCCCTCGACGGAGAACGAGAAGTAGTTTTGCCAAGGAAGAGGCGGCAAAAGCGAAGGAAGCAACACCAGAAGAAAATAAGCAAGTACATCAGGCCGCCGCAATGCTTGCAGATCGCCCTTGGGTGGATCGGCTAAAACAGAGGGACTTCAAAGACGGCGGCTGGCAGACGATCTTGGTTGGGCTACTTTATCAAATGTCTCTCGAGGAGAGAGTGAAGGCACGATGCAACGCGATTTTGTCTCACCTGGCACCAATGGATGAAGATCCAACACAAGCGACTGCCCTTCGTCAGTACTACACTCTGGGCATTAATCTACGTCTCGCAGCGTTGGAGGTGGTGGTGAAGCTTACGATCGGCACTAAGGCCATTCGCGATTACCTCGAGCAGATGAGCTACCACATGACGGACATTCGCAAGAAGAAGATTGAACAGCAGCGGCTACGAAAAGAATAGTAAGTTCTTATCAATCCCGGAAATTGAGAACCACAAACTAACTCTTTCTGCAGCATTGACGAGCTTCATCAGCTTGATCAGGAACGAAAAGCCCTTATAACCGAAGCTGAAGCTTCCGGTTCCATGCAGAATCTCAACGGTGCCACGGAGGAGCAAGTTGAAGAAGTCATCGAACCTAACGGCAAAGGTGAAACAAGCGAGAACACCGAGGACGAAGCACCACGGGTTTTGAGGCGCGGTGCAGATAGAGCGATGGACCGCAAGCGCAAGCGCGAAGAGGAAGCCGCACGGAGAGAAAAGAAAGAGAAGCAACCAAAGCTTACCAAGGAAGAAATGAAGCTCAAGAAGGTTATGGAGCAAATCGAACAAAAGAAGAACGACATCAAGGATTGCGAAGATACAATTGCAGATTTCAACAACGATCTTCGAGAAGCCGATTGTCAGCGCACGAAATGCTTAGGGCGCGATCGCTTCTGCAATCGATACTATTGGTTTGAGCGAAATGGCATGCCGTTCGGAGGCGTTCCTAATACCTCTACCGCTCACTACGGTTATGCGAACGCAAGGCTATGGATCCAAGGTCCAGATGAGATGGAACGCAATGGATTTATTGATCTCAACGACCGAGACCAGGGAATGTATGCACAAGAGCACGGGATGACGGTCGTGGAGCGCAAGGAGACGGAAGAGGGACCTACGCACCTTTACGACGCTCATGAATGGGGATATTTCGACGACCCGGATGACCTTGACAAGCTTATCGCATGGCTTGACGATCGTGGTAACCGTGAGAGAGGACTGAAGAAAGAGTTGCAGCTGTGGCGAGATGTCATTGTGGAGTATATGAAGAAGATGAGGAGCCACCTTGACGAGGTAGAGGCAAGAAAGGCAGCGGGCCAAGAAGAGCAAGCGACCAGGGTCAGCACTCGCACCAAGACGTATGTCGACTTGGACACGACACAATGGCAGTGTCTGCATTGGCACAACTCGTCGGCCATGGATGCAATGGGCCATCTGCATTATGAAGGCAATAAGAAGGAGCGAAGGAAGAAAGGAGTGGCAGAAGTCAAGAAGATCACGGGTAAAGCTGCGAATCTGGCGACGCGATCGGGCACCACCTACAAGCGTCGTTGATTGCTACGTTGCTACGAAGTAAACTGCCTTGAGGAAAGACGCAAATTTTCAGGAAGCATGGCCAGTTCTGAGCATGGGAAGCCATCCGCGAGTTCAGCATTTCATGCATTTTACGAAAGCATGAGGCACGTGAGTATCAGACGATGCAAGCGTTTGAACGTGGCACTGCGACGGCCGATGTATATTAGTGGATGTTGCTTCAAAGCGAATGCAAACATTCTAAGGGTGATTGCTCCCAGCCCGGACTTGGACTCAAGTTCAGTGCTGTTTCTGTTGCCATTGGCCGAGACCGAATGGCTGAAGACTTGTAGCGAATCATCGGATAGCAGATGAATCACCTTTAAATGCCCAACGAATGAGACGTGTTGTGCAGAGTTGAAAGCTCCAATTATGTTATGCGCTGCTTGAGTCACTTCTGGCTCTGGGATCGTTGAGAAGTGGATAAAATGGAGGGCAAAGTAGACTAGAATTTCGCTGCCAAGAGTTTCGAACCCCACGTCACTGACAGTCGCAGTCTAAACAGACTCCAAATTGATTCTGAGGCTGTTCAAAGCTTTTCAATTCCCATTTCTTTCCACCGCCACTTGTGCCTATAGTCTGTAATACCTGTAAGCGATGGCGGAACCCCCGAATTCATGGGAGGGTAAGTTCAAGAAAAGCTAGACGCTTCGTTATGACCAAACTAATGGAAGCTTTGCAGACGATGAGAACTTGTCCCAACAAGCGCAGCAGAATTTGAACATACGGAACCCTCAGAACTCGAACTTTCAAGCATCGGCGCCATCATTCAATCCAGGCGCAGGCTCCTTCCAACCTCAATATCAGCAGTATCCCCAATACGGAGGTTACAACCAGCAATATGGCGGATACAACAACTATGGTCAGATATACGGCCAGCAGGGCTATCCGCAATATAATTACGGATACCAGCAGCCGTACGGACAACAAGGATACCAGAATCAACAACAGTCGATGCCGGTTCAGCCGCAACAGCAACAACAACAGCAGCAACAGCCCGTAACCATTGCGAAACGGCCAACCGGAGGCACCAACAACGCTCCCGATGCCAATGCACCACCCTCAAAATCTGCAACATCAGATTCATCTTCGTCGCAAACCCCTGCCAAGGCTAAAGTGCTGTCCCTAGGAACCGATACAGCTACTCCGAAAGTAGAGAAGGCCGGGCAAACAAAGGTCCTAAGCATTGGGTCGACGGCGCCGGCTCCGGCGCCGTCACAAGCAAAGAAAGAGGCGGAGAAGGGCAAAGAAGCACCTGAAGCAGGATCCAAGGTTACAGCCAAAGTTGCCATCGAAAAGACGAAGACAGAGACGCAGTCTGGAAAGACTTCCCCGACTCCATCCTCCGGTCGAAACTCCCCGAGCCGTGCGGAGCAGCGCGCCGCAGCAAGAGAAGCGGATGCCGTGGCTAAAGAGCAGGCGGAGGCCGTCGACGAGGCTACATTGCAGGAAATGTATGGCAAGGAGCACGTCAACGTCATCTTCCTGGGCCATGTCGATGCCGGCAAGTCCACGCTCGGTGGAAGCATCCTCTACGCCACCGGAATGGTTGACGATCGGACGATGGAGAAGTACAAGCGCGAAGCAAAAGAAGCAGGACGAGAGTCGTGGTGGCTTTCGTGGGCCTTGGATCTCACAAAGGAAGAGCGTGCAAAGGGTAAGACGGTCGAAGTTGGACGAGGTTTCTTTGAGACTGATAAGAGACGGTACTCTATTCTTGATGCACCGGGCCACAAGACTTTTGTACCGAATATGATTGGAGGTGCCAGTCAAGCGGATGTTGGTATTCTGGTCATTAGTGCACGGAAAGGAGAGTATGAGACTGGTTTTGGTAAGTAATGCGTGGGATTACCAAAAGGACCAAACATTTACCATGTACAGAGAAGGGAGGCCAAACACGTGAGCATGCAATGCTTGCCAAAACGTGAGAGCCAGCTATGCTATCTAATCGACTAATTCTAACAATTTCCAACAGGCAGGGAGTCAACAAATTGATCGTTGTCGTGAATAAGATGGATGATCCAACTGTTGAATGGAGCGAAGCACGATTTACAGAATGTACTTCCAGGCTGACTGTGTTCTTGAAAGGCTTGGGTTACAACCCGAAGACAGACCTCTTCTTCATGCCAATCAGCGCACAGAACACGCTCGGTATCAAGGAGAGAATTCCCACGTCCATATGTCCGTGGTACAGTGGACCCTCATTGCTAGAATACCTTGACTCTATGCAATCGCTCGAGCGAAAGATCAATGCACCATTGATGATGCCTATTGCGGCGAAATATCGAGACATGGGCACAATGATTGAAGGAAAACTGGAAGCCGGAATTATCAAAAAGGATGAGACTTATCTCATGATGCCAAATCGTGAGAAAGTCACCATCGCCACACTGTACGGCGAGACTGAAGACGAAATCCAGTCGGCGATTGCCGGAGAGCAGGTTCGCATCAGGTTGAGAGGCATAGAGGAAGAAGATATTCTACCAGGCTTTGTGCTTTGTTCGCCGTCACGACCAGTACACTGCGTTACATCATTTGAGGCACAGATCGTGCTACTCGATTTGAGGTCCATCCTTAGTGCTGGCTTCAACTGCGTGCTGCATGTGCATTCGGCAACCGAAGAAGTCACCTTCGCGGCATTGTTGCACAAATTAGAGAAGGGTACCAACCGGAAAAGCAAGAAAGCACCAGGCTTTGCAACAAAAGGCATGTCTATCATCGCTCGCTTGGAGGTTATTGGTGGTGCTGGTTCAATTTGCGTAGAGAGATTCCAAGACTACCCTCAACTGGGACGCTTTACACTGCGAGACCAAGGTCAGACTATTGCTATTGGAAAGGTACGATGCGTAAAATTGCCTTATCATGGACGCTTACTGACAAACTCAAAGATTACAAAGCTCATCACGGATCCGGCGACAGCTGCTTAAACGGTAGAAAGCAGTGGAGAGGGGGCGGCATAACAAGGTGGTTAAAAAGGTTCCGGTCATTGCATTGAATGAAGTGAAATTCTTCTTCTCGGAGCAAATGGAGTAACTTTCATAAATAAAATAGACAATAAATACCATTCTTTGCGAGTTGTATACAGCAAAAGCTCCACACGTGATGAAGGATACGGCTTTGTGGCCGTGCAGAAATCCTCTAGCCATACTTTGACCCACTCTGGAACGCACGAAGTTCGTGGGTGTTAAACTCGCTCGTGGTGACATCGGTTCAGCCTGAGTTGCTCCGTCACCGACAATACCGATAACACGAAAACCCACAACCCTATTCACCTTTCTCGTATTCACGCAAGGCACCAATCTAGCATGGCTTCAGTGAACGGGGCTAGGAAAGGTATTGGTGTTCCTACTGAGCTTAAGATTTCCATCAACTTACCCGCCCCAGCACCGGCTTCAAATTCTACTTCTTCGTCGACGAAGGCGAAAATGCAACTTGTGGACCCTAGGAGATACGAAAAGTATCTCGCAGGCGTGCCTAAGATCGTCAAACTCAAGCTCAAAGCTCCACTGCCGAAGCAGAACAATCCTGGAAACTGGCAAGATGGCAATATCGAAGGCGCACCAGAGAAGAAGAAGGACTCGGCACCCTCGTCACCGATTGTAAATCCCATCGATCCCATGATTGCTGCCGCTTTCCCGACCGGCCGACCACTCCACGATAAGCCAGAGATCGTACAGTGCAAGCTTTGCAAGAAACCAGTGTTGAAGCACGCGGCAACCGCCCACGTCAAAGACTGTCTCAAGAAGAAGCAGGAGAAGGCACAGAAGAAAAAGGAGGCAAAAGAAGCCAAAGATGCTGCACTGAGAAAGGAGCGTAACGGTGGCGTATCGCCTGACCCTTCCGTCGACGAAGAGAGTGGCAAACGCGGCAGTGTCTCTGCTCGGAAGAGTGCTCTCGACGTTGATGGAGGTGGAAAGAAGCCTGGCAAGAAACGTAAGTTGGAGGACGACGGCAAGGGTCCATCGGCAAAGAAGAAGAAGAAAGAGGAAGTCAAGGCTAAGAGCGGCAAACCAAAGGGTCCCGTTGATGTGGAGAAGCAGTGCGGTGTACTGTTGCCCGATGGGAAGCAGTGCGCGAGGAGCTTGACTTGTAAGAGCCACAGTATGGGCGCGAAGAGAGCGGTACCAGGACGCAGCTTGCCTTACGATATGCTGCTGGCGCAGTACCAGAAGAAGAACCAGGCAAAACAACAACGTAAGTTCATCCATTCCCTCATTCTAGCCCATAGAATGCTAACATTTCATATCAGGTGCTGCCATAGATGCCAACGCTCCGCTAGCAGACGACTTTGAGCAGCCTGGCAACATTGACTCGGACGAGGAGCGCGATACGGTTTTAGCCAGTATCAACAGAAGCTTCGTCCACAATCCGCTCACTGGAGCCAGGCTTGGTGGCAAACCAATGTCAACTTCGACTCTCGTCTCCACTCGCAGGAAGTACAATTATGTGAGAGTCAAGGAAATGCTGCAACACACACTCGGCGGAGCACGTGGCGCAAACCTATTTTCAACGCCGGCTCCTGTCTCGGCCTCGCTGCCTGGTTCGGCTGGTTTCTTCGGTGGAACTCACGACGGTCTTCCTCATGGTATGGAGGGTTTTGATGGCGGCCGTCGCTCAAGTATGTCGCACCGAGGATCAGCTCACACGATCCCGGGAAGTCGGAAGCCTAGCATCAGCGGACAGGCTTGAGGGTTACGGATTTATGATAGAATGGAGACATGGGCATTTGTAGCGTTGGGAGCACACTGATACCCACATTATTTATCGCACAGTAAGTACGTGCTGAGTGTCACTCCTTTAAAAGATCTGAAAGCAAGTCGACCTCCGTTTGTGGAAGTTTGTGACGTTGTTTTACTGCGGTAGACCTGCCACACGCAACGCATAAAATACTACTTTAAACCACCTGATGGTAGATTGATTCCCGTTTCAGTGGTTTGTTAATCTGTTTTCTGGCGGTAAATCTGCCAGCTGATTCCCCAATCGTAGGTTGTCTATCGCCGCCGGGCCACATAACCAGCGTTGCCTTGCCACCCACTCTTCACCTTACCGTGCGGTGCAGTTTCGGTTTCGCGATTTGCAGTTCCGAAATTCTAAGTTTCAACCCTCCTCCAAATTCGAAAGGCACCGAAATAGTTCTAGTGTTACTGTCCAGTAGAGATTCCCATATGAAGTAGTTATGGCGACGGAAAGGTCCGCGCAGGGCGGCTCACTACAGTCTATGTATCCCTTACGTGAAACTGACTTTCACCTCTGATCTGCGTTATGATCCATCTATTCTTCGATCAATCAATCGCTATTTAATACGAATCACTTACCGGTGATTCTCGGGCTTGTCGCTTTTCAATCCTACCAGAGGCGAATGAAGCAATCCATGGCACGTACACGGGCCGACGCCGCACTATGTTGAACAAGAGAGAGTGTTAGGAGTAGGATACGATCATCAACTCCGCAATCTCTCGTCGTATTTGGCCTTGTAATATCTGGCCAAGGCGGCTTGCGATCTCCATATCTCATAGTATGCTTCGGAATAACCTCCTCTCGCAGCCGAATAAAGATGCTTCAGAGCCAACTGCTGCCTTCGTTCTGACCGACCATTAGGAGTGAAATACGCATATGGTGGTGCACTACTCACCGATGTCATCGCTTAGCAGTTGCGGCGATGCTAAAACATCAACCAAACTCTCGATCGGAAGCGGAGGATCGACAATTTTCCAGAACAGCGCCGCCCCAACGATATATGACTTGACAGAGTCCCAGCTGTCCTCCGCGAACAGTACCTCAAATTCTCTCTGAGACACCTTCAAATCAGGAGGCATGATCAACTCCGTGACTTTCCCGAGTGGATTGAGTGCACGCACTCTTTCGATGTCATCTGCTAGCCTTCTCTGAATGTCTGCCACTTTCAAATCTGGCTGCTCAACTTCATTCGGAGTGATTTCCGACACTTGTATGTAAAACTGCTGGAGCATTCGAACTAGTTCTGCCGCCGGTGGACGCAAATCAGCTCTTGAGTTCCAGCACTGCCGGACTATCACGCCAACACCACCACTCATTCTTGGATTCCCAGGGATCACCCCGCGCTGCAGAATCCCTCGTATATTCTTTGCGCCATCTGATTTAGGCCCAACGAAGTCAGCTAAGTTAAAAGGAAGCCTTCCGGAAAGGCATTGCCAGATCACGATGCCGAGGCTCCAGATGTCTGAATAGTAGGTGTGCTGACGTATAATCTGGAATTCGGGGGCTTCATAGCGGCTATCGCAATCGAGGTGTGTCGTCTGCATAAGAAACTATGAAGCAATCAGTCACTGACATGCACGTAATTACCAAATCTTTCATACTTCGCGGGCCCGCTCTAAGCCAGTGATAATTGGACTCCAGATTCCGTCTTCGTTGCGACTAAGATAGATCTGCTGGTCAGTGATTGGCCTGAGGACGATCTCAGCCTTATGCAACCAAGCCACGCTTTTCGCAAGCTCGTATGCGAGACCGAGTCGCTCAGCATACGACATCTTGGTAATCGTCCCTTCACTGATGGCCTGGCTCAGCGTGGGACCTGCCATCGATAGACTGCAGTACAGCATAGTACCCATCACCTTTTCGCACTAGTCCGTAACACTTCTGCACGCTTGCTCCGTACTGAATGCCCCGGTATATCCGAAGGTACTGTGAGGTGTACTCTGAAGCCTCGACTATCACGCAAGTGACCTGGCCAACTCCTTGCAAGGTTCCATTGCCGATCAGACCTTGCCGGCCAAATATGTCCTGCCCTTCAGCGAACTCCAATGACAATCTGCTATCGTCCTCCGCAAATTCAGCTTTAATCTTAATTCCACCGCCCGCCGAAGAGAATGCTTCCTTTTTCCTCCGTTTCTCCTCAACTAGTAGCTCTTTGATATCATCAAGGACGGCCTTCATATCATTCTGGCTCTGCATGAGATTGGCACCGCCCTCTCTCACGTCCTTCTCGAGGTCTGCAAAACCCGCATCTTGCCGGGCCAGGGTCTCAACCTACAAAATCATCAGGACGGCAAGGCATATAAGCATGGGTGGCTTAAGGTACTTACATCAACTTCGAACGAGAACTTCTCCAGTACAGCCTTGATCCTCAACTTTAGCTCCGGAAATCTTCTCTTCACAAACAGCTCTAGTGCCACTTCGAATGCATTCCAATCATTGACCTTGGTGACGAACGTGTGAATGCTCTTGAGACAGTCTTCTACGTCAGCCAATGTATCGAAAGAGAGAGCGGCATCCCTGTTTTTCTTCAAAACATTTTGCAAGGTTGCTGCCTCCTTCGCAAGGGCTTTGCACTTGCTGCGGAATTGATATGCCTCTTTAGCTTTGCGAATAATTGCGACAACGAGAGCGCCGTTCTCATTGATAGCTGCGTCAATGGCTAAGACAAGTTCAGGGCCCATCTTGTCTCGAGCGTGGCTCGCTCGCGGCTGGCACCCGTTTAAAAACTGCGGGAGTGTATCGTAGATGTAAGCTTGCGGTGGAGAGCTGAAAGGAGATCCTTGTCGGTTGACCTGAGCTCTGTGAATCAAAAGACTCATAAAGGCCTGCAACCAATTGTACGACGCGAGCGCAAGCCACTCAACAGGCAGTCCATGTTCTTGTACTGTATTCAGAATCTTTGAACGTTTTCTTAGCGCCAGCTGCTCTTCTACGGCGAAGTTGGAAGCATCAGCATCAGGTATGTAACGCGTGATAGATTGAGCGCACGCAAAGTACAAGTGTCACACCAGGTCTACGAGGAATTCAATACTCTAAGCCCAGAACCGTTTTCTCCTAATTTCTTGCAGAAGTTCTTGTCGCTTGACTCATCATGGCGTTCGCCAGTATCCCGATAATCCTCAGTCTAGATCCTTACGAAAGGAAGCTACTGGACGAGTTTGCGAAGCTCTACGAAAGACAGGTGGATGATGTCACCGAAGAATGTACGATTGAGATCCAGGAGGTGTTTTCGAGATGGTTATGGCGCAGAAAAGTCTTCGACAACTTCCACGACTTAACGCACCAAGAGTTCCTTGTGAGGGATATGTCAGGCAATGTGGAAGCCATCTGGCTCGCATACCTTCATTTCCTGCATTACTATATTTACAACTTTCTCTATTTCCGAACTGACGCGTTGAAGGCCGATAATT
>Ga0335073_10002163_pt1 | contig 26878 bp, 20 predicted proteins | sample Lox_Sample_22_FD_207093 | JGI IMG/M metagenome (GOLD analysis project Ga0335073, IMG submission 207093) | Soil microbial communities from Loxahatchee National Wildlife Refuge, Florida, United States - Lox_Sample_2.2 | ecosystem: Environmental > Terrestrial > Soil > Wetlands | place: USA...
GGTGACGGCTCCGACGCTCGTGGTGATCGACCCGACGCGTCAGGCCGCGATGCTGACCGGGTTCGCGTCCCAGCTGGAGATCAACCAGCGGGTCGCAGACGCGCTCGCGGTCAAATAAGCGAATCGTGGCGGCGCCTCAGCGGCGGTCTATGCTCGCCGGCGATGGACGTCATCGCCTTCGAGCATCACCTGACCTCGCCGCAGGGCCACGGTCGGCATCCCATCGATGCATCTACGGCGCGGGTCGGCGGCGGGTCGTGCTGCGACGAGGTTGAGCTCTCGCTCGCGATCGACGGTGACCGCGTGATCGACGCAGGATTCGAAGCCCGCGGCTGTGGCGCCGCCACCGCCGCCGGAAGCGCGGCCGTCGCCCGCGTTCGCGGAGGCTCGATTCTCGACGCTGCGAGGATCGGACCGCGGGTAATCGCCGACGAACTCGGCGGGCTGAGCCCCGGCAAGCTGCACGCGGCCGACATCGCCGCTGACGCGCTCGCCCGTGCCCTCGGCGCCGCGGTTCGGGAGCGCGCCGCGCTGGCACCGCGACCGGGCGGCCGCACGCTGGTGGCGATGAGCGGCGGCGTCGACAGCGCGGTGGCAGCGCTCCTGTGCGCGCGCGACGGCGAGACCGCGGCGGTCACGCTCGAGCTCTGGTCGGACCCGGAGAACGACGCCGAGCGCAGCTGCTGCTCGGCTTCCGCGGTGGCGCAGGCCCGCGCGCTGGCGCACGCGATGGGCCTTCCGCACTTCACGATCGACCTGCGCAAGGAGTTCCGCGCCGGCGTGGTCGAGCCGTTCATCGCCGGCTTCGCCGCCGGCGAGACCCCGAACCCATGCGTCGGCTGCAACGGCCACGTGCGCCTCGACGCGATGCTCGAGCTGGCCGACCGGCTCGGCTGCGAGGAGCTGGCCACCGGCCACTATGCGCGAACGGCCGAGTCCGATCATCCCGACGGACCGCTGCTGCGCGTCGCCGCCGACCCCGCCAAGGACCAGACCTACATGCTCGCCGCGCTCACGCCGGCGTCGCTCGCGCGGATGCGCTTTCCGCTCGGGGGCGTGACGAAGCCCGAGGTCAGGCGGATCGCCGCCGGCGCCGGCCTGCCGGTGGCGGGCAAGGCGGACTCGCAGGACCTGTGCTTCCTGGCCGGCACCAACCGCGCGCGCTTCCTCGCCCGCCACGGCGGCGTCGACGACGCGCCCGGTCTCGTCGTCGACCTCGACGGCAACGTCGTCGGCCGCCATTCCGGACAGCATCTCTTCACCGTGGGTCAGCGGCGCGGGCTCGGCGTCGCGGCGCCGGGCGAGCCCCTTTACGTGCTCGACAAGGACGCCGCAACCAACCAGATCCGCGTCGGCCCACGCGCGGCGCTCGAGACCACGAGCGTCCGCGTGCGACGCGCCCGGCTGACGCGGTCGGCGGCGCGTGTGGACCGCGTCAAGCTCCGCTATCGCTCACGCCCGGTGCCGTGCCGCGTGATGGGGAACGCGCAAGCGGGGCGGCATGCCAGGTTGCAGCTAGACCTTGCCGAGTCGGTCGACGGCGCGGCTCCCGGTCAGCTCGCGTGCCTGATGGACGGCGAGCTCGTCGTCGGGTGGGGAACGATCGCCCGCGCTAACGGACCTTGAAGTCCGCGTTCTGCACGAGCATCTTCGCGTAGGCCGGCCAGTACTCGCCGGTGGGCGGCGCCCCGGGAACGCAGCTGCCGCCGGACTCGCCCGGGTTGCTCGTCCACGCGAACATGTCGACGTTCGGGTAGCCGGTGTTGGCGGTAGGAAGGGGACCAAGGCCCCGGCCCGGCGGGTTGCACAGCACTTCGAGCCCCTGGTGGACGATGTCGTGCGGACGCAGCGGCCCCTGCCCGTTCTCGCCGGTGTTGACGACGAAGTGCTTGCCGCCGGTCATCCGCGAGATCTGCTCGCCGTAATGGATCTCGTGCAAGGTCCAGTCGAAATGGGTTGCGTTCAGGAAGAAGCCTTGGATCTTGGCCACGCCGGACGCCCGCAGGAAGCGCGCCGCTTCACGTGCGCTGAGTGCGTCGGCGGCGCCGGCGTCGAGGTAGATCACGAGGTTCGGGCAGTTCGCGGTCAGCGTGTTGATCGCGTAGCGCAACTCGGCCTCACGCACGGCCTGCCCGTGCTTGGAAAGACACGGCATCGTGATGAGCGAGTCCATCTCGAGGAACAGGACGGCCCGGTAGGAGCCGATGCCGGCCGCGAAGCCGTTGATGAAGTTGCGGTAGGAGGCGACGTCGGATGGACGATCCGACCAGTGCCCACAATGACCGTCCACGATGCGGTAGGTGGCCAGCAGCGGCACCGATCCCGGCTGCTCCACCTGCGCTCGGGACAGGTAGCGGGAGACTGCCGTTTCGATGTTCGGCACACCGTTGGAGCCGAAGCTGAACTTGCCGAACCGGGCTGTGCCCGGCTCGCGGGCGATCACGTCCAGGGCCGGATCCGACTGCGCGGCGTGCGCCGCCTCGCTCTCGGGGTCGACGAAGAAGGTGGCACCCGCGAGCGGATTGCCTGCGGGCGGCGCCGTGGCTAGGTCGAGCGGATTGTTCAGCGCGTGGACGGGCACCTGATCGTTGTTGAGGATCGTCAGCACGCCCTTGCTCGGCGAGGCCATGCCAATCGGCGACGGGCCGAACAGCGCCACCTGGATCGTCTTGGGGACGCTGGTCACGCCGTGATCGACGATCGGCACGGTGAACGACTCGCTGCCGACGCCGACGGGGAAGTCGAGCATGCCCTTGACCGAGGTGAAGTCGATCCCGTCGACCGCGGTGCACTCAGCCGGCCCGCATGGGGTGCCGTCGCCGAGCGTGATGTAGCGGATCTGCGCGTCCTCGCTGGTGTCGCTGCGTTCGATCGTGATCACGGCCTGACCTGCGTCCTCGTTCACGAACAGCTGCGAGGACTGCAGGTGGAAGCCGGTCGGGTCGGTCGCGGCATCAGCATTCGCCGCGGCCGGCGCGAGCAGCGCGCACAGCAGAGCGGCGGGCAGGAGCATGACACGGCGCAGGCGTTCCATCACCGTCTGCTTCGGCTCGCCTGGAACGAAGCTTTAGTTTTAGTCGAATGGTCGGCGGCGCCTGACGGCGGCGCCTCAGCGTCAGCTCCCGGACCTCGACTGCCGTCCGCCTACACTGCCTTACCCGAGCCATGACTATGACCTCCGACGAGATCCGCAGCACATACCTCGAGTTCTTCGAGCAACGCGACCACTTGCGGCTGCCCTCGGCCTCGCTGATCCCGGCCGAGCACGATCCGTCGGCGCTGTTCACGGTCGCGGGCATGCATCCCCTCAAGCCCTACTTCCAGGGTCGCGAGAAGCCGCCTCACCCGCGAGTCACCACCTGCCAGAAGACGTTCCGCACCGTCGACATCGACATCATCGGCACGACCTCGAGGCATCTGACGTTCTTCGAGATGCTGGGCAACTTCTCGTTCGGGGATTACTTCAAGCGAGAGGCGACGCAATACGCGTGGGAGCTTTCGACCGACGGCTTCGGGTTCCGCCCCGAGGACATCTGGATCACGGTGTTCGCCGGCGACGACGAGCTCGGGATCGGGGCGGACGAGGAGGCGATCGAAGCGTGGCTCGACATCGGTGTGCCCCGCGAGCGGATCGTCGAGTGCCCGCGCTCGGAGAACTTCTGGCAGGCCGGCCCGACGGGACCGTGCGGGCCATGCTCAGAGCTGTACCTGGACCGCGGTCTTGAGTTCGGCAAGCCCGAGGACCTTCCGGGCGGCGACAACGAGCGGTTCCTCGAGTACTGGAACCTGGTGTTCATGCAGTTCGACCAGAACCCGGAGAACGTGCTCGCGCCGCTCCCGGCCAAGAACATCGACACCGGCCTCGGCCTGAACCGGCTCGCCGCGATCCTCCAGGACAAGCCCTCGGTATTCGAGACCGACCAGTTCGCGCCGCTGATCGCGCTGGGCGAGGAGCTCTCCGGCCGCCGCTACGGGCAGGACTACCCGACCGATCGTGCCCTGCGCATCCTCGCCGACCATAGTCGCGCAATGACCTTCCTGATCGCCGACGGGCTCGTCCCCTCCAACGAGGACCGGGGCTACGTGCTGCGGAGGATCATGCGTCGCGCGATCCTGCAGGGGCGAATGCTCGAGCTCGGCCCGGGCTTCCTCGACGTGTTCGCCGATCGCGTGACCGAGATCATGGGTGGCGAGTATCCCGAGCTCCACGCGCAGCGCGACACGATCCAGAAGTGGCTGGCGGCCGAGGAGGAGGGATTCGGGCGCACGCTCGAGCACGGGCTCGGGCGGCTCGATGAGCTGATTGAGCGCGCCCGCCAGACCGGCGCGGAGGGGATCGCGGCGGCCGACGCATTCCTTCTGCACGACACCTACGGCTTCCCCATCGACCTCACGCTGGAGCTCGTCGCCGAGCAAGACCTCGGGGTCGACGAGGAGGGCTTCGAGGCGCTCATGGAGGGCCAGCGCGAGCGGGCCCGGGCCAGCGCCGGGCGCTTCGCCGGCGGCGGGGAGCTGCGCGAACGTGCGCAGGCCCTGGTCGATGGGGCCGGGTTCGCCACCGACTTCGTCGGATACGAGACGACCGACAGCGAAACCACGATCGGCGCGGCGGTGGCCGAGGACGGCAAGGTGCTGGTAAAGCTCGTGGAGTCACCTTTCTACGCCACCGGTGGCGGGCAGGTCGCCGACGCCGGCTATGTGGAGTGCCTGCAGGGCGATTGCCGCGCGCGGGTGGAGGACGTCCTGCGTGTCGGCGATGACCAGGTCCTAGCGGTCGTGCCCGAGCGAGGAACGATCCAGCCGGGGGAGCGCGTCCGCGCGCATGTCGACCGGGCCGCGCGCCACGCCACCGAGTGCAATCACACCGCGACGCACCTGCTCCACGCCGCCCTGCGCCGACGGCTGGGCACCCACGTGCGGCAAGCCGGCTCGTACGTCGGGCCCGACAAGCTGCGCTTCGACTTCACCCACGGCAAGGCGCTGACGCCCGAGGAGCTGCACGACGTCGAGGAGCAGGTGAATCGGTGGATCCTCGAGAGTCAGCCCGTGCGGGCGCTCACGACGACGCTCGACGAGGCCCGCGGGCTCGGCGCGATGGCGCTGTTCGGCGAGAAGTACGGGGACGTGGTGCGGATGGTCGAGGTCGGGGATGGCTCGTTCTCGCGCGAGCTGTGCGGCGGCACCCACGTGCTGGGCACGGCTGAGATCGCGCTATTCAAGATCCTCAGCGAGAGCTCGAGCGCGGCCAACATGCGCCGCATCGAGGCGATCACCGGTCCCGAAGCGGTCGAGTTGATGCGTCGCCGCGACCGCGAGCTGGGCGAGACCGCGCAGCTCCTCCGGGTACCGCCCGAGCGCGTGACCGGCGAGGTCGCGGAGCTCCGGTCGCGCGTGCGCGAACTCGAGCGCGCCGCCCGAAGGGGCGCGACGGAGGAGGGCGTGGACGTGGAGCAGCTCGCCGCTTCCGCGGTTGAGATGGACGGGGCGCGTGTGCTCGTCACGGCGGTCGACTCACCCGACGGAAAGGCGCTGCTCGAGATCGCCGACCGAGTGAAGAACAAGCTGGGCAACGCCGCGATCGTGCTCGGCTGCGCGGGGGAGAACCGGGTCGACCTCGTCGCCAGCGTCGCGCCGGAGCTGGTCGAGCGCGGCGTTCGCGCCGGCGAGATCGTCAAGCTGGCCGCGGCCGAGGTGGGCGGCGGGGGCGGCGGACGCGACACGCTGGCCCGCGCCGGCGGTCGCGACCCGGCCGGCCTGGACCGGGCGTTCGAAGTTGCGCGGGCGGCGATCCAGACCGCCCTGGGCGAGTGACACTCATCCGTTCCCATAGGTAGGGTCATGCGCGTGCTAGCGCTCGATTACGGCCGGGCGCGGTGCGGTTGCGCGGTTTCCGACCCCACCGGTGTGCTCGCGTCTCCGATCGAAGCTGTCCGTGCCCCGATGACGCGGCGCGGGCTCGGACGACTGCGCACCCTGGTGCGCGACCTCGGGGTGGAGACAGTGGTGGTGGGGCTGCCGGTGTCGCTGTCGGGTCGGGATTCGGCGCAGACCGCCGAGACACGGGCCTTCGCCGAGCGGCTGGCGGGCGAGCTCGCGGTCCCAGTCGAGCTCTACGACGAGCGCTTCACCACGCGCCTGGCCGAGCGGATGGGGGGGAGGGCAGACGAGGACTCGCGCGCCGCGGCCCATCTCCTCGAGAGCTGGCTGGCCAGCCAGCCAGGCCTCGGGGCCACCGCTGACACGGACATCGCCGATGGCTGACGGATTCGAACGGACGTCCGATGAGCGCGAGCAGGCCAGGCTCGAGCGCGAGCGCAACCGTGATGGGGACCCGTCCCCCCGGCGTCCGCCCCCGCCCCCGCGGCGTCCGCCGCCGCGCCGCCCCCGCGCCGGCAGGACCCCGGCCGCGCGCCGGCGGTCCGCGCCACCACACCGCCGGCACTCATGGGCCGGGCGCATCCTGGCGCTGCTGGCCCTGGCGGCCGCAGCCGCGGTGATCTGGTTCCTAGTCGAGCTGTTCCAGCCCTTCCACGGTTCGCCGCACGGCCAGGTCACCGTCACCATCCCCGCGCATTCGAAGGCCAGCCAGGTGGGCGACGAGCTGGCCCGCGCCGGCGTGATCTCCTCGGGGTTCTTCTTCGAGCTGCGTGCGACGCTCGCGGGCGAGCGGAGCGATCTGCGCGCCGGAACCTACCGCCTCCAGCTCGGGATGACCTACAGCTCGGTTCTGAAGATCCTCACCACGCCGCCGCCCGCGGCCAAGGTGACGAACATCACGATCATCGAGGGCCGGACGCGCGCGCAGGTCAACGACCTGCTCCGGGCCGAGGGAGTCGCGGGCAGCTACTTCGCCGTCTCCCGCCGCTCGCCGCTGATCGACTTCGCGGCTTACGGCGCGCCGCGCCACACGCCGGATCTCGAAGGCTTCCTGTTCCCGGACACGTATCAGCTCGTCGAGCCGATCAGCGTCCAGAAGCTCGTCAATGACCAGCTCACCACGTTCCGCCAGCAGTTCGCCACCGTGAACCTACGCTACGCCCGGAGCAAACACCTGACGCCCTACGACGTGTTGATCATCGCCTCGATGGTGCAGGCCGAGGCCGCGACGGCTCACGACGCACCGCTGATCGCCTCGGTCATCTACAACCGACTGGCGCTCGGGATGCCGCTCCAGATCGACGCCACGACCCGATACATCACCGGCAACTACACCAAGCCGCTTACCCAGGCGGAGCTGAACTCGCCCTCGCCCTACAACACGCGGATCCACAAGGGACTGCCCCCGACGCCGATCGGCAATCCCGGGCTGGCCGCGATCCAGGCCGCTGCCCATCCCGCGCACACCAACTACCTGTACTACGTGGTCAAGCCGTGCGGCAACGGCGAGCAGGTGTTCAGCTCGAACTACAACCAGTTCCTGCACGACGTCCAGCAGTACCAGCAGGCTCGCAACGCCCGGGGCGGGCGCTCTCCCGAGCGCTGCTCGTGAGAGACGGCGGCGGCGAGGGCCGACGCGTGAGGACCTGCAAAACACGTCATTTGTCGCATCTCCGCGACGCCGTGGCGAGTTCTACACGCCCCGCATGCCTGACGCGTCACGACCTCAAGATCGTGCGTGGATTGTCGAGTTATGCAGGTCGGATCGGGAGCGAAGTCCACGCGCCGGCCCGCGTCCCGCGGCCCACGCCCGCGCCGGCGTGACCGCGCGGACCCGCTTGGGCGTGGTCGGGTGGCCGGTGGCCCACAGCCGCTCGCCGGCGATGCAGAACGCCGCGCTCCAGGCGGCGGGGCTGACCGAGTGGCGATACCAGCTGCTGCCGATCCCCCCGGAGCTGTTCGCCGAGACGGTGGCGGCGCTGCCCGAAGCTGGCTTTCGCGGCGTCAACGTCACGATCCCCCACAAGCAGGCCGCGCTCGCTCTGGCCACCGACCCGACGCCACGAGCGCGAGCCATCGGCGCCGCCAACACACTCGTCTTCGAGCCGGACGGGCGGATCGTCGCCGACAACACCGACGCCCCGGGACTCATCGCCGCGCTGCCGGTCCCGCCCACCGAAAAAACCGCGCTCGTGCTGGGCGCCGGCGGGAGCGCCCGCGCGGCCGTGTGGGCGCTACGCGCAGCCGGCGCGCGCGAGGTTCGGATCTGGAACCGCACCGCCGAACGAGGCGAAAGGCTCGCCGCCGCACTGGGCGCGGTGCCCGTGAGCCGGGCCGAGCCGGCCGACCTCCTGGTCAACTGCACCGCCAGCGGGCTCGATCCACGTGAGGATCCGTTCAAGCAGCTGCCGATCGATGCCGATGACCTGGCGAGGTACGAATGCGTGGTTGATCTCGTGTACACGGAGTCTGAGACCTCGCTCGTGCGAGCGGCGCGAGCACGCGGCGCCCGGGTCGTCGACGGGCGCGAATTGCTCGTGCGCCAAGGAGCCCTCAGCTTCGAGGAGTTCACCGGCATCACCGCGCCGATCGAGCTGATGCGCCAGGCCGTGGTGCTGCGATGAGCGTCAGCGAAGCGCAACAGCCCGAGACGTTCACCGGGATCACCGCGCCGACGCGGCGCGGCGGTTCCAGCCGGCACCTCACCGACGTCGTCGTCGAGCTCGGGTTCGCCAACCGGGAGACGGTCGACCGCGCCCTCGAGGCCGCGCGCTCGACCAGCGTTCCGCCCGAGCGGATGCTGCTCGACCAGCAGGCCATCACCTCCGAGCAGCTCTCCCGCGCGATCGCCGAACGCTACGGCCTCGACCATCTCGACCTGGGCTTGTTCAAGGTCGATATGGCGGCCGCGAACCTGCTGAGCGCCGCCGCGGCCAAGCGCTACAGCGCCGTCCCGGTCTCCTACATCGACGAGCACACGCTGCTCTTGGCGATGTCCGATCCGGCCAACGTGCTGGCGATCGACGACGTCGCGCTGCTGACTCACCTCGACGTCAGGCCGGCGGTGGCGTCCGCCGAGGACATAAATGCGCTGATCATGCGCATGAACCGCTTCGAGGACGCTGTCGCCGAGGCGGTCGAGGAGGGCGAGGCTGGGACGTCCTACGAGGAGGTCGTCGACCTGCGCGAGACGGCCGACGACGCGCCGGTCATCAAGCTCGTGCACTCAATCATCGCGCAAGCCACCGAGCGTGGCGCCTCGGACATCCACTACGAGCCGCAGCCCGACTCCACCGGCCGGGCGGCCCGCGAGATGCGCGTCCGCATGCGCGTCGACGGCGTGCTCACCGAGGCGACCACCGTGCCCAAGAAGATGGTCCCCGGCGTCGTCTCGCGCATCAAGATCATGGCCGACCTCGACATCGCCGAGCGTCGCGTCCCTCAGGACGGACGCGTCGGCATGACGATCGACGGCCGTCACGTCGACGTGCGCGTCGTGACTATCCCGAGCGTCCACGGCGAGGGCGTCGTCATGCGCATCCTCGACAAGGAGAACATCCGCCTCGAGCTCGACAAGCTCGGCTTCCAGGAGCAGGAGCTCGACCGCTTCCGCCGGGCGTTCCGTAATTCGTATGGGTGCGTGCTCACCACCGGCCCGACCGGATCGGGTAAGTCGACATCGCTGTACGGGGCTCTCCAGGAGCTGAACACGCCCGAGAAGAACATCATCACGATCGAGGATCCGGTCGAGTACCAGATCCCGGGCATCACCCAGGTCCAGGTCAACAACAAGGCGGGCCTGACGTTCGCCGCCGGGCTGCGATCGATGATGCGCGCCGACCCGGACATCCTGATGGTCGGCGAGATCCGCGACCCGGAGACGGCGCAGATCGCGATCGAGGGCGCGCTTACCGGCCACATGGTGCTCTCGACGTTGCACACCAACGACGCGCCGTCGGCGATCACGCGACTGGTCGAGATGGGCATCGAGCCGTTCCTGGTCGCCTCGGCGATCGACTGCGTCGTCGCTCAGCGGCTGGCGCGCACGCTGTGCGCCCATTGCAAGAAACGGACGCTGATCCCGGCCGAGGTCCTGCGCGACCACGGCTTCCCGGCTGAGTTCCCGATCGAGGCCTACGAGGCGGGCGGCTGCGTGCGCTGCGGCGGGATGGGCTACCGGGGCCGGATCGGCCTCTACGAGGTGATGGTGATGAACGAGGAGATCCGCTCGCTCGCGCTCCAGCGCTCCTCGGCCGACCAGCTGGGCGCTGCGGCGGTGCGCGCGGGGATGCGGCGGCTGCGTGAGGACGGACTGGACAAGGTCAAGCACGGGCTTACCTCGGTCGCGGAGATCGCCCGCGTCACCGGGAGCGGAGGCGCCTGAGCGTCCACCGCCGCGATCCGGCGTAAACGGGATCGGCCCGCCTGCCGATACATCCACGAACTTTTCGAACCCAAGGACGGATACGAATGCAGCTCGATTTTGCCGACGTGTTGCTCGAGGTCATCGACCGGCGGGCCTCGGACCTGCACATCACGGCAGGCGCGCCTCCGACCGTCCGCATTCGCGGGCGTCTGGTGCCGATGGACGGGTTCCCGGTGCTCACCCCGAACGACACGCGCGAGATCGTCTACTCGATCCTGTCCGAGGGCCAGCGGCAGAAGTTCGAGAACAACTGGCAGCTCGACTTCGCCTACCAGATCCCCGGCCGGGCTCGCTTCCGCGTCAACACCTACCTGCAGCGCTCCGCGGTCGGCGCCGCGTTCCGCCTGATCCCCTTCGACGTAGTCCCGTTCGAGAACCTGGGCCTGCCGAAGGTCGTGGCAGATTTCGCCAACAAGGCGCGCGGGCTGGTGCTCGTCACCGGGCCGACCGGCTCAGGCAAGTCGACGACGCTGGCCTCGCTGATCGACCTGATCAACGCCAGTCGTGAAGAGCACATCATGACGGTCGAGGACCCGATCGAGTTCCTGCATGGCCACAAGAAGTGCATCGTCAACCAGCGCGAGCTCGGCTCGGATGCGACCAGCTTCGGCGACGCGCTCAAGGCGGCGCTCCGTCAGGACCCCGACGTGATCCTGGTCGGCGAAATGCGAGACCTCGAGACGATCGGCACCGCGATCACCGCGGCGGAGACCGGCCACCTCGTGTTCGCCACGCTGCACACGCAGGACACGCCACAGACGATCGACCGCATCATCGACGTGTTTCCGCCCGAGCAACAGGGCCAGGTCCGCGCCCAGCTGTCGGTGGCACTGCAAGGGATCATGACCCAGATGCTGCTGCCGACCGCCGACGGCGCCGGCCGCTGCGTCGCCGCCGAGATCCTCGTGCCGACGCCCGCCGTGCGCAACCTGATCCGCGAGGGCAAGACGCACCAGATCTACTCCGTGCTCCAGACCGGCGCCTCGCACGGGATGCAGACCATGGACGCCGCGCTGGCACAGCTCGTGCGCGCCGGCAAGGTCAACCGCCAGCTGGCGGAATCTCGCGCCCACGCGGTCGAGGAGTTCCGCCGTCTGACCGGCGGCGCCGGCGGCGGCAACTACCAGATGGCGGCATAAGTCATGGCCACGTATGTCTTCAAAGCGATGGACCTCGCCGGCGTTCAGGCCAAGGGCGAGGTCGAGGCCGAGTCAAAGCAGGCGGTCGCCGAGCAGCTCAAGGAGCGCGGACTCGTCGTCGTCGACATCGCGACCAAGTACCGCTCCAAGGAGCTCAACGTCGAGCTGTTCGCTCGCGTCAGCGCCAAGGACCTGGCGGTCGCGTCGCGGCAGCTGGCGACGATGGTCACCTCCGGCATGTCGATCATGCGCGCCCTCCAGGTGCTCGAATCGCAGACCGGATCGAAGATGCTGCGCGAGACGGTCGCCTCGGTGCGGCGTGATGTCGAGGCCGGCCTTCTGCTCTCGGACGCGATGGCCCGCCACCCCCGAGTGTTCGGTGACCTTTACGTGGCGATGGTCAGGGCGGGTGAGACGGGCGGTGTGCTCGAGGAGTGCCTGATGCGCACCGCCGACCAGCTCGAGAAGGACGCCGCGCTGCGCCGCCAGGTGCGCGCCGCGATGATCTACCCGGCGCTGGTGATCACGTTCGCAGTCGGCGTGCTGCTCGCGCTGGTGGCATTCCTGATCCCGGTGTTCGTCGGCGTGTTCAAGCAGTTCCCCGGCAAGCTCCCGGCGCTCACCCAGTTCATGGTGAACTTCTCGCACCTGGTCACCCACCAGTGGTACCTCATCATCGGCTTCGTGATCGTCGCCGTCGGCGGGTTCATCTTTATGCGGCGAAGCCAGCGCGGCCGCGACACCTGGGACGCCTTCAAGCTTCGAATCCCCATGAAGATCGGCGAGGTTGTGCAGAAGGTCGCGATCGCGAGGTGGTCTCGTACGCTGTCGTCCCTGGCCTCGGCCGGCGTCCCGATCATGCAGGCGATCGAGATCACCGGCAAGACGGCTGGCAACGCGGTGATCGAGAAGTCGATGGGCGACGTGATCACCTCGGTCAAGGGCGGCGGCACGATCTCGGCACCTTTGCGGGACTGCCCCGCCTTCCCACCGATGGTCTCGCAGATGGTCGGCGTGGGCGAGGAGACCGGCGCGCTCGACGCGATGCTGGCCAAGATCGCCGACTTCTACGACAACGAGGTGGAGGCCGCCGTCAAGGCACTGACCTCGATCCTCGAGCCGGTGATGATCATCTTCGTCGGCGGGATCGTCGGCGTGATCGTCATCTCGATGTACCTGCCGCTCTTCAGCGTCTACAACAGCATCAAGTAGTCGCTCCGGACGCCGCGTCCTGCGCTCGAGCCGGGCGCTGGGCGATGCCGTCCGATGATCCTGGCTATGGTGGACGCCCCGTGAGCGCCACCGGAGACGAGAGCCGCACCACCTGTACGCCATGTCGCGGCACGGGCAAGCTCACATCTGGTCTCGGTGGCGATCCGCACGAAGTCACGTGTCCGTGGTGTGGCGGAAGCGGCGAGTTTCAGCCCGGGCGCGACGCGCAGCAGGCGGGAGCTGCCAACACTTCTAAACCTGGATAAACGTCCAAACGCGTAAGCCCGCGCCGGGGGCGTGTCGATACATCCGGTGCCAGAGTCACTCAGGTGCCAAGGGCAAACCGTCCGCGAGGGCGGGACGCAAAGCCACGGACCTCCGAACGGATTTCGAGAGGAAGCCGGGCTACCACCAAGAGGTGTAGTCACGGACGACCGATTGGGGCCTTGGATCTGGCGAACAGACCCAATCAAAACCCCAGGAGGGCTCCATGCTTCACAAGCTGCGCCGTCGCGCCGAGGATGAGAAGGGTTTCACCCTGATCGAGCTCCTCGTCGTGATCCTGATCATCGGCATTCTTGCCGCGATCGCCATCCCGACGTTCCTCAACCAGAAGAGCAAGGCCAACGACTCGGCGGCCGAGTCCCTTGCGCGGAACGCGGCCACCGCGATGGAGACGTACGCGACCACCAACAACGGTGGTTACACTGGCGCGAGTGTTGCGGCTCTGAACTCGATCGAGCCGAACCTCAACACCAACTCGACCAACGGCCAGGCCTACCTGGCGAGCGTCGGCGGCAGCAACACGAGCTACGACGTCGTGGCCGTGTCGCCGTCTGACAACGAGCAGTTCGAGCTGTCGAACAACAGCGGCTCGGAGGCGTTCACCTGCGCTGCCGGCCCCGGCAGCTCCGGCGGCGGCGCCAACAGCGGTTCCTGCTCCGGCGGCACCTGGTAATCCACGCGCCACCCGGCACTGTCTGCGAGGCGGCCTGCGGGCCGCCTCGCGGCGTTTAAGTGACCCGGCGCCGCGAGAGCGCCGACCATTGCAGGCGCGGGTAAAGCGACCCGGGGGTGAGGCCGATTACTGAGGACATGCGGCGACTGCTTGTGGTGATCCTGTCCCTCCTCGCCGTGTCATGCGCGATCGCGCCGGCCACGGCGAGCGCCGCCGCTGGACCGCCGCCGGACGTCGCGGCGCCGCTGTTCACCGTCACGAACCTGAACCAGGTTCCCCCCGGTTTCACGATCTCGGCCAAGCAAGCGATCGCCGTCGCCGAGAGCTCGCCCAAGATGCAGGCGATCCACCGCGCACACCATCCGCTGCGCATCGACCCGATCCTGTGGGTCCGCAACCACTACGAGATCCAGTTCTTCTTCCAGGGCAAGGCGATCGCCGACCAGACCGTGACCGCGGGCGGCCGGCTGGGGCCGCTCTACACAGGACCGCTGATCGACACGCTCTACGCCCGCGGCCACTACGGCGACATCTTCGACTCGCCGTGGGTGCTGGGCTTCTTCACCTTCATGTTCCTGCTGCCGCTGGGGCTGCTCCGCCGCCGCGCGCGGATGGACCGCCTCGACCTCGCCATGCTGCTGTCGTTCGGCGTGTCCTACGCCCTGTTCGACACGACTCACCTCGTGCTGGGCGTCTGGATGTTCTACCCATCGCTGCTCTACCTGCTGGTGAGAATGCTGATGCGCGGCATGCGCGCGCGGAGACCGGCCGCGCCGCTCGACTGCCGGCTGCCCACCGCCGTGCTGGTGATCGGCCTCGCACTGCTGGTGGCGGGTCGGATCGTCGTCAACCTTCACCCGATCGGCGTGCTCGACGTCGCCACCGCGTCCGCACTGGGCGCTTACAAGATCCTGCACGGGCAGAGCATCTACTACTTCTCGCTCGGGCACGGTGACACCTACGGGCCACTCAACTACCTGGCCTACGTCCCGTTCGAGCTGATCTGGCCCGGGAACTGGTTCTACCTGCCCGCGGCGCGAGCCGCCGCGATCACCTTCGACATGCTGACCATCGCCGGACTGATTTGGCTCGGCATTCGCCTGCGCGCCGGGCGCGAGGGACGCCGGCTCGGCTTGCTGTTCGCATGGCTGTGGGCGGCCTGTCCGTTCAGCCTGCTCGGCATGGAGAAGAGCACCAACGACGGGCTGGTGGCGCTGATCGTCGTGCTGATCATGCTCGCGCTCTCGAGCCCCATCAAGCGCGGAGTCCTGGTCGGCGTGGGCGCCGCCTCGAAGTTCTTCCCGGCGGTTCTCCTCCCACTGGTCGCCGTGGGCCACGGGGACGCCGATCAGCAGGCGATCCGCAAGGTCCTCGCCGGATTCGTGATCACGGTGGGGGCGACGGTCGCCGTGTTCATGCCCTCCGGCGGTCTCGCCGAGATGTGGAACCACACGATCGGCTTCCAGCTCACGCGAAGCGACGTGTTCTCGATCTGGGGGCTGCACCCGACGCTAGCTCCGCTCAAGGACGCAATCGAGGCGTGCACGGTGATCCTCGCCGTGGTCGTCGCCTTCCGCCCACGCGGGCGGCGAACGACCGCCCAGGTGGCGGCGCTGGGCGCTGCGGTCGTGATCGCGGTCCAGCTGACCGCCATCCACTGGTTCTACCTGTACATCGTCTGGTTCCTGCCGCTGGTGCTGGTCGCCGTGCTTGGCGACACCCCCGAACGCGCGGCCCCGGACGCCGCCACGCAGGATGCCGAGCGCCTCGAGGCGGGCGAGCCGCCGCCCGTCCTGGCCGGAGCCGCGTGAGGGCAGGGCGATGCCGATCGCATTTGCAGCCGCGTTCGCGGGCGTACTCGGCGCCACCGTCGGATCCTTTCTGAACGTCGTCGCCTACCGGCTCCCGCGCCGGCAATCGCTCGTGCACCCCGGGTCGCAGTGCCCCGGCTGCGGGACCGCGATCAAGGCCTACGACAACGTGCCCGTGTTCGGCTGGCTGGCCTTGCGCGGCCGCTGTCGCAGCTGCAAGACGGCGATCTCGCCGCGCTACCCGATCATCGAGGCGCTCACCGCGGCGCTGGCGGTCACGGTCGTGCTCACCAAGCACTCGGCGGCCGAAGTCGTGCTCGGTCTGGTGCTGATCGCGGTGCTCGTCCCGGTCGCGCTGGTCGACCTCGAGCACCGCATCATCCCGAACAAGATCACGTTGCCGGCCGCCGTGGCGGCGGTGGCGATCGGTTGCGCGCTGGACCTCCGGGGCGTGCCCGAGCAGTTGATCGCCGGCGCCGGCGCCGGCGGCTTCCTGCTGTTCTTCGCCCTCGCCTACCCGCGCGGGATGGGGATGGGCGACGTCAAGTTGGCCGCGGTCCTGGGGCTGTTCCTGGGCTGGTCGGTGGCGGTCGCGATTCTCGCCTCGGTCGTGCTGGGAACCGTGGTGGGCGGGCTGGTGATGGCGCGGGTTGGAGTCGAGAAGGGCCGCAAGACGGCCGTTCCGTTCGGGCCGTTCCTCGCGCTGGGCGGCCTGATCGCCCTGTTCGCCGGACCGGCAATCGTCCACTGGTACCTGCACGCCGGGCTCTGATGCTGAGCGTGAACCGTCGCCGTAGCGACCGGTGGCGGGTGTGGGCCCCTGTCTCCTGCCTCGTCCTGGCGCTGCTGCTCGCCGGGATTGCCGTCTCACTGACGCGCCGGCAGGCGCCGCTTCCCGTTTCCTCGAGGGTCGCGGTGCGCGCGGCGCTGCAAAACCCGGCTGCCCGGCATGCGCTTGCGGGGTCGCGCGGGGCGCGCACCCGCACGGTCCGCCTCGACGCTCGCGACGACGAGGTCGACTTCTACATCGGCGGCCAGATCGTCGCCCAGGTGGAGGTCACGGTCGGCGGGCACGTGGTCGCGGCGGCCGACAACCGGATCGCGCGGGTCCCGTACGGCGACTGGATCGCCTATCAGCCCGCGCTGTTGGTCGTGCTGTGCGCCCTGTTCGTGCTGATGACCGCGGTGACTCCGTGGCGGCGCCTTCGCAACTTCGACGTCGCCGCCTGCCTGTCGCTCGTCGTCGGGGTCGTGCTCTTCCAGCATCTGTACCTGGCCGCCAGTCTTCTGGCCGCGCTCCCCGGGCTGGCCTACCTGCTGCTGCGATGTGTGCTCAAAGCGCTGGGGCCGGCGCGAGAACCGACCGCGGCGACGCCCCTGTTCACGACTCTCACACCGGGTCTCGATCCGGCGCACCGAATCAAATGGCTGCGCGGTCTGCTGTTCGTGCTCGCGCTGGTGTTCGTGATGGTGGGGGTCAGCTCGACCGAGCCGCTCGATGTGATCTACGCGGCGATGGCGGGGGCGACGAGACTGATTCACGGCGTCCTGCCCTACGGCCACATGCCCGCAGGAATCGTCCACGGCGACACGTACCCGATCCTCACCTACGCGCTGTACGCCCCGGTTGCGCTGGTGGCGCCGGTCAACTCGCTGTGGGACGGGGTCGATGCCGGGCTGATGGTCGCCGTACTGGCGGCGCTCATCGCCGCCTGGGCGGTCTTCCGCTCGATCGTCGGCCGCCGAAGCGGACGGCCACCGGAGCTCGAGGAGGCGGGGCTTCGAGCGGCGCTCGCGTGGCTTGCCTTCCCACCCTTGCTGATCACGGCGTCGACCGGCACTACCGACGTGGCGCTCGGCGCGATGTTGGCGATCGGTGTCTTGCTCTGGCGCCGTCCGGCCGCGTGCTCGGCCGTGCTAGCGCTCGCCGGCTGGTTCAAGCTCGCGCCGTTTGCGCTGCTGCCGCTCGGGCTGGCGCCGCTTCGGGGCAGGCGGCTGGCCGGGGCGCTGGCGGCCGTGGCGGCGGTGTCCGTCCCGCTGCTTGGCCTGCTGGTCGTCCTGGGAGGGATGCGCGGACCCGTCGACATGGTGCACGCCGTCTCGTTCCAGTTTGGGCGCGACTCCCTCCAGTCGATCTGGGACGCCCTCGGGATCGATCGGTTCCAACCGCTGGGTGAGGCGGGAGCGCTTGGCCTCGTCGCCGTGGCGGTGACCCGGCTGTGGCGTGAGCCCGAGCTCGCGCGTGACCGCACGCGCATGGCGGCGCTGATGGCCGGGATCCTGATCGCCGTCCAGCTTGCGGCCAGTTACTGGGCCTTCCTGTACCTGGCCTGGGTGGTGCCGCTGGTCTGCTTCTCGCTCCTGGCCGACGGTCTCACCGTCGGCGAAACGTCCTGGCGCACGGCCTCTGCCCGCGCCGGGCGCGAGCCGGTCCCGGCGCCGCTGGCTCCGTGAACGGCTGACCCCGATGAGCGCCATCAGCCCCGAGCTCGCGTACCGAGCACGAGCCGTGAGAAGGCACGCGGCCCGTGTCTACGTCCCCTCGGCGGTGCCGGTGCGCGCGCTGCTGGTCTCGCGTCTGCTCGTTCTCGCCGCCGGCGTCGCCGGCGCCCTGATCGTCGGCCGCCGAGCCGGCTGGTCAACGTTCGACCCAACGAAACTAACCGTCCATCTCGGCGCGGTCGGCAACATACTCGCCGCTCCAGCCGTCAGGTGGGACTCGATCCACTACCTAGCGATCGCGGTCGGGGGCTACCCGACCTCCGCGTCGACACCGTTCTTCCCGTTCTACCCGCTGCTCGTGCGAGCGCTCGGTTTCGTCCTCGGGTCCGACCCGGTCGCCGGGATCGTCATCTCACTCGTCGCCTTCTGGGTGGCGCTGACGCTCCTGCACCGGCTCACCGCACTCGAGCTGGGGTCACGGGCGGCCGACGCCACCGTGCTGTTGCTCGCGTTCGCTCCGCTGTCCTTCTTCTTCAGCGCGGTGTACACCGAGTCGCTGTTTCTGGCCCTCTCGCTCGGGTCGTTCTACGCCGCGCGGCGCGGGCGGTGGAAACTCGCCGCGGGACTGGGGGGCGTGGCCGCCGCCACGCGCGTGACCGGCATCTTGCTGGCGCTCCCGCTGACGATCATCTACCTGCAAGAACGCCGGCGTCCGGACCGTGGCGTCGCGTGGCTGCTGCTCGTGCCCGCCGGCCTGGCCGCGTACCTCGGTTTCCTCGCGATCAAAGGCTACGGCGTGCTGGCTCCGATCCGCGAGCAGATCGTCGGTCATCAGCATCAGATGGCGGGCTCGTTGGAGACCGTCGTAGCCGCGGTACGAGCGGCCGCGGCCGGGCTGCGATGGATCGGCGCTCAGCCGATCTACTCGCCGTCGATCGGCGGCGCCCTCGCCCCGGGCGCCGAAAGCATGCTCCTGTTCGCCGTGCTGGCGATCGCGGTCGCCGCGCTGGTCGCGGCCTTCCGGAGGCTGCCGATCGCCTACGGCGCGTACGGCCTGGTAGCGCTGTTCGCGGTGACCTGGAGCCCGGTGGCGAACCAGCCTCTGCAGTCGTTGGACCGCTACGCGCTGACGATCTTCCCGCTCTGGATGGCCGCCGGCGCTTGGTTGTCAGAGCGTCGTCTGACGCGTGGGGCGGTGCTGGTAAGCGCCGCCCTGCTCGCGTTTTGGACGTTCCAGTTCGCGAGCTGGACGTGGGTCGCATGAGCGTGGACATGGGTCGCATGAGCGTGGAGGAGGCACCCGCCTTCGCGCCGCCCGAGGCTGAGCCGGCGCTTAGTTGCCCGCCGGCGCGGCCGATCCGCTCGGCGGCGGCACCGAGGCACACGTGGTCGGTCTTCTGGCGATCGCGCGTGCTCGTGTGGGTGGTGGGCTGCATCGCGTTCCTGGCCCTTCCCACGTCGAGCAGCGGAGATCCGGTGTGGACCGCTCGCGCGTTCGGTCGCGTGGGAGACGTGCTGGCCGCCCCGGCGGTGCGCTGGGACTCGTTCTGGTACATGCAGATCGCTCAGCACGGCTACGGGACCTCGCGGGTGACGGCGTTCTATCCGCTGTACCCGTTGGTCATGCGCGCGGTGTCCGTGCTCACCGGCTCGATAGCGATCGCGGGCGTCCTCGTTTCCCTGAGCGCGATGTTCGCCGGGCTCCTGATTCTCCGCCGACTCACCGCGCTCGAGCTCGGCGAGTCGGCGGCCAGCGCGGCGATCGAGCTGCTGGCCTTCAGCCCGGTCGCCTTCTACCTGTCCGCGGTGTATACCGAGGGGCTGTTCCTCGCGCTCTCGGCCGGCACTCTCTACGCAGCGAGACGAGGCCGCTGGGCGTTGGCCGGCGCGGTCGGCGGCCTGGCCGCGGTCACCCGCATCACCGGGGTGGTGCTGTTCGTTCCCGTGCTGCTGCTCTTCCTGTACGGGCCGCGGGGCGATGCCCCTGGCTCGGTGCCGGCGCGCGGATGGCGCCCGCGCCACCGGATGACACGGTCCATCCTGTGGTCCGCGCTGATCCCGGCAGGCGCAGCGGCGTTCGCCGGCTACCTCGCGATCCGCGGGTTCGGCCTGACGGGCACCCTGCACGCGCAGCAGCACTTCTCCGCGCACCGACTGGTGTTGCCGGTGGTCGGAGTCTGGGATGGCGTAGTCGCGGCGTGGCAGCAGCTGCACGCCGAGTTCGCCGGAATGCCTGCCGGGGTTCTCGAGACGCAGGCCGTTTTCCAGCTCGGGGCGCTAATGCTCGCCTCGCTGGCCTTGGTGGCCTGTTTGCGGCGCCTGCCGTTCGCCTACAGCGCCTACGCCGTCTGCGGACTGCTCGTGACGCTCTCAAGCCCGACCGCGTACGACCCGCTGCGCGGGCTCGCGCGCTACGCGATGGTTCTGGTGCCGCTCTACATGGCAACCGGCGCCTGGGCGGCGGAGCGCGGCGCGCGCCGGTGGCTGCTCGTCGGCTCGGCGCTCCTATTGGCGCTGTGCACCGCGCAGTTCGCCACCGGCAACATGGTTGGCGCCCCGTCGTTCTGATCCAGCTCGGGCCTGGACGCGGGCGCGAAATCGACCGGAGCGTCCAGAGTCGTCGAGGCCGCTCAACTCTCGGGCAGTAGCGGTCGATCACTTGGCCTGAGCCCAATGGGATACGCCAAGTCGAAATCCGTCGTCGGCCTCGACATCGAGCCCGGATACGTCGCCGCTGTGGAGACGCGCCCCGGCCAGGTGACGGTCGAGCGCGCCGCCAGCGCGCAACTGCCCGCGGGCATCGTCCGCGATGGCGAGGTGGTCGATGTCGAGACGCTGGCCGCGTCCCTGTCCGAACTGTTCACCGCCCATAAGCTCAGCCGGCGCGTCCGACTGGGGGTTGCCAACCAGCGGATCGTGATGCGCACGCTGGACCTGCCGCCGCTCAAGGGCGCCAAGGAGATCGAGTCGGCGGTGCGCTTCCAGGCCCCGGATCACATCCCGATGCCTCTCGAGCAGGCCGTGCTCGAGCACCACTCGCTCGGCGTTGTCGAAACGCCCGACGGTGCGCGCACGCGCGTGGTTGTCGTGGCCGCCCGGCGCGACATGATCGAGCGCCTGCTCGACGCCACCCGCAAGGCGGGTCTCCGGCCGGTCGGGATCGACCTCTCGGCTTTCGCGATGATCCGCGCGCTGTACCGGCCCGAGCTGACCGGCGCGACGCTCTACACCAGCGTCGGCGGTCTCACCAACCTGGCTGTCGCCAACGGCTCGACCTGCATCTTCACCCGCGTCGCGGGCCAAGGCATCGAGTCGATCGCGGGCGAGCTCGCCGAGCGGCGCGCTCTGACCCTCGAGCACGCGCACGGATGGCTCCGGCACGTCGGACTGCTGACGCCCGCGGACGCGATCGAGGGAGACGCTGACATCGTGCTTGAGGCCCGCGAGGTGCTCAGCGACGGCGTCCGGCGGATCGCCGACGAGGTGCGCAACTCCTTGGATTTCCTCGCCATGCAGGACGCCTCGGCCGTGGTCGAGCGTGTAGTCCTCACCGGCCCCGCGGTATCGATCCCCGGGTTCCCGGAGCAGCTCGGCGAGCAGGTCGGTCTTCCGCTGGAGGTGGGGGTCGTGCAGGAGAGCCAGCCCGGCGGCTTCGGCGGCATCGACGCCGGCCGTCTCGCCGTGGCCGCCGGTCTGACCCTCGAGGAGCTCCCCGCATGAGATCTGTGAACCTGATCCCCGCGGATTCGCGGGGCCGCGGCAGCCGCGGATCTTCCAGCGGCGCGCAGCTGCCCGTGTACGTCGTGCTCGGCTTCTTGGTCGCGGCGGTGGCGCTGGTCACCGTGTACGTGCTGACCAACAACACGATCGGCGATCGCACGGCCAAACTGGCCAGCCTCAAGACGCAGGTGACGCAGGAGCAGGCCGAGGCGGCCCGTCTCGGCGAGTTCACCAAGTTCTCACAGCTTGCGCAAAGCCGCATCGAGACGGTGCGCTCGATTGCTGCCGCCCGCTTCGACTGGCACGGTGCGCTGTCCGACCTCTCGAAGGTGGTTCCCGCCAACACCACGCTTCAGACGCTGAACGGCACCGTGGTCCCCGGGGCCAGCGTGAGCGGATCCGGCGGCGGCGGCACGGGCGGCCTTCGCGGCGCGCTCCCCGGTCCCGCCTTCGAGCTCGAGGGCTGCACCGCCAACCAGGACGACGTCGCCCGGCTGATGTCTGAGCTTCGCCTCGTCAACGGCGTCACCCGCGTCACGCTGAGCAACTCGCAGGTGTCGACGAGCCCCACGAGTTCAAGCGCCTCGGCCGGCACGCAGACTTGTGCCAAGAACGCGGCCACCTTCGATCTGGTCGTCTTCTTCCAGCCGGTGGCCAACGCCGGCGCGTCCGGGGTCACTTCGGTCCCCGGCGTGTCCTCGTCTACCTCGACTTCTGGCACCGGAGGATCCCAGTGACCGCTCGCGACCGCACCGTGATCCTCGTAGTCGTGGCCGTCGCTGCGATCGTGGCCGGCTGGTTCTTCTTGGTGTCGCCCAAGCGCAACCAGGCCTCCGGCCTGAGCTCGCAGATCTCGAGCGAGCAGTCCCAGCTCGCCAGCGTCTCGAGCCAGGTGGCTGCCGGGAGGGCCGCGCAGACGGCGTTCGCCGGCCAGTACGCGCAGCTCGCGAAGCTGGGCGAGGCGGTTCCGCCGGACGATGACGTCCCCTCGCTGATCTACCAGGTCCAGAGCGCCGCGCGGGCCGCCGGCGTGAGCTTCACCGGCCTGCAGCTGAATCCCAACTCGAGCAGCTCGAGCGGCTCCAGCTCGAGCAGCTCCAGCTCGAGCAGCTCGAGCTCCAGCTCGTCCAATGGCATCTCCGCCGCGACGCTCCCGCCCGGCTCGGGCGTCGGCGCCGCCGGACTGCCCACGGAGAACTTCACGTTCACGCTCAACGGCAACTTCTTCCACCTCGCCAACTTCTTCAACCGCCTGGAGAACTTCGTGATCAGCCGCGACAACCAACTGCTCATCAGCGGTCGCCTCATGACCCTGAATGCGATCAGCCTCGCGCCCGGTGGAAACGGCTTCCCGCAGATCAACGCGACGATCTCCGCGACCGACTACATCGTCCCCGCGACGGAGGGTCCCTTTGACGGCGCCACCCCTGCCGGCCCGTCGACCGCTCCCCAGACGCAGGCCTCCACTTCAGGGTCTTCGACCTCGACCGCCGCGCCCGCGGCCGCAATCACCTCGGTGGTCCGATGAGCTTCCTGACCAGCATCATCAAGGAGCTGCGGGAGCGCAAGCTCTGGCCGATTGCGGTGGGCCTGATCGTCGCGCTGGTCGCGGTGCCGGTGCTGCTGTCCAAGAAGGCGCCGACCAACCTGATCACGCCTGAGGCGGGTGCAGGCCTGCCCTACTCGACTGGCTCCACGCTGCCGGCCATCTCCATCAAGACGGTTCCGGGCAACTCGAAGCTGCCGGGCAAAGGCCGCAACCCGTTCACCCCGTACCACATCGGGAGCACGACCACCGCCACCACCGCGAGCGCCTCAACCACGACCACAAGCGGGAGCACGAGCACCACGGGCTCGAGTAGTGGAACGACGGGGACCGGATCCACGAGCGGTGGAAGCTCCACCGCGACCACCCCCGCCACCACGTCGACGCCCGCGGCGACCACGCCCTCGCCGGCGCCGACCACGCCGCCGAAGCCGGCGCCGGCCGGCCTGACGGCGACCCAGTCCTATGAGGTCTCGCTCGCGATCACGACCCCGGGCGGCGGCCTCAACACGATCGATCCGCTCCAGCGGCTGAGCATCCTCCCGAACCAGAAGCAGCCCCTGCTGCTCGAGCTGGGCGTGCTCCAGGGCGGCAAGCAGGTGGTGTTCGCGGTCGAGCCCGGCGCCGTGGTCAGCGGACCGGGCGCGTGCACCCCCGGACCCATCGACTGCGAGATCTTGACGCTTTCGCCGGGTCAGACCGAAGGCGTCTCGCAGCAGACGTCGACGGGCTCGACCCCGGTTGCCCTGTTCGCGGTGAACTCGATCAGTGCGGCGAATCACCCGTCCGTGGCCGCGGCCAACCAGGCTCGGCACGACGCCTCCCAGGCCGGGCGCGAGCTACTCGCCAACTCCCCGCTCGGCGCGGCCTCCCTCTTCCAGTACGACCCAAGTGTCGGCGCCGTCGTCGACCTGCGCAACCTGACAGTTGGAGGTAGTTGATGATGCGCCGCTATTCGCTCACCGCTCGACGCGTGATTCTCGCGATCGCGTCGACCCTCATCGCCTCGCTTGGCGTGGCGGCCAGCGCGTCGGCTATCGTTCTCAACGACTCCGGCACACAGGCCGGCGTCGCGCTCGTGCCGAGCGCCCGCGGCGGGGGGGATCTGGCCAACGTTTCGTTGCCTTCCGGCGTCACGGCCGACTCCACGACGGGATCGTGCACCGACCCGTGGCTGTCCTCCGATCTGGGCGGACCGACGCTGCCGCAGGATGCCCTCTGCTACCGGGGGGGCCCCGTGATGCACAAGAATGAGACGTTTGCATTGACCTGGGACGCGCCCCTGCCCAGCGGCTCCGAGCGCAACTACTGGGAGCAGACGAGGGGCTATGTGGAGCAGTTCCTCCGCGACGTCGCCGACTCGAGCGGATCGCTCAACTCGCCGTTCGCCGTCGCCACTCAGTACCAGGACGGAGGCGGCCGAGCCCAGAACGCCTCAGTGTTTGGGGGAGGCTGCATCGACTACGGCGTTGCCGGAAGCTCGTCCTGCGAGTACGGCAGTCCGACCGGAGCTGGCCACGACTTCCCGACCGGCGGATGCAATCCGGCGCTCGGTGACTCCTTCGTGGCGCCCGACACCGCTGTGGGCAACTCGCTCTGCTTGACCGACGCGCAGATTCAGAGCGAGGTCTCGACGATGGTCACTCAGACCGGCATCCTCGGCCGGACGCAGCCGGGATACACCCCGCTGGTCACACTTCTCCTGCCCGCCGGTGTCGAGACCTGCCTGGACAGCAACCACAAGCTCTGCTCGGCCAACGCCAGCCTGACCGCGCCCCAGCCGACAGTCACCTCCAGCGCCACGGGTGGAAATCTCGTGGCCGGCACCTATCAGGTCGAGGTCACGTACGTCACGAGCAACGGCGAGCAGCTGCCCAGCGCGCCGGCCTCGATTACGACCACCGGCACTACTTCGACGATCACGATCGATTCGCCCCCGGCGGGGACGGGCGTGACGGGCTGGTACGCGTACGTCACGCAACCGGGTGGCTACACCTACACGCGTCAGCAGGGTGAGCAAACGATCGGGACGGCACTCACTCTGAACGGCCTGGGAGGCGGAGCCGCTCCGCCGAGCAGCGCCGCCTTCTGCTCGTATCACTCGGAGGTCAACGTGGGCGGCACCGAGGTCGCGTATGTTGTCCAGCCGTGGACGCCGCTTACCGGCTGCGACGAGCCCGACGCTCCGGTCTTCCCCGAGGACCCGACTCCCGAGCAGGCCTCGGTCGATGTCGGCGCGCGGCTGGTGAGTCCGCTCAGCCAGTCGGAGCTCGCCGCAATCACCAATCCCGGCCTCAACGGTTGGATGGGCCTCGATGGATGGGAGATCGACGACAACGCCGGCTGCGCCCCTGAGCCGAATCAGCTCGACTCGGAGACACTCGGGAGCAGCTCGCAGAATCCTTACTTCCTGCAACGCGAGTTCAACAACGCGGGCGCACTCGAGTTCGACCCGTGGACATACTATGGCTGCGCGCCGTTGGTGGACCTCATCCCAGCGTTCGTCGTGCCGAGCGCGATCGATCAGGGAGACGAGGTGGAGCTCGACGGCTCCGCTACCGAGTCGACACTGATCGTCCCGAACGCGGGGTACTCGTGGAACTTCGGCGACGGCAGCAGTGCCACCGGGCCGAGCGTCGTGCACACCTACAGCAAGGCCGGCACGTACAACGTGACGCTCACGACGACCGACCGCGGCGGTAACGTAGCGACGCTCACTCAGACGATCCAGGTGCTGGGTTCGACCGGCCAGCCGGTGCTCGCGCCGACTACCGCGGGATCCGGCTCCGGCTCGGGTTCTGGCTCGGCGGCCGGCAGCGCGCTGAGCGTCCACCTGCAGCTGCTGCCACAGAGCCTCAAGGGCGTCCTTCGCTCCGGCATCGCGGTCCAGGTGAGCTCGAACAAGGCGGCCGACGGAATCGCCACCGTGTCGATCACGCGCGCCGCGGCCAAGCGGGCCCACATCCGGTTCGGCAAGAAGGCGCGGGCGGTCCGGATCGGAATCGGGACGGTCTCGTCGGTGACGAACGGAACCGTCACCCTGCGCCTGCACCTGTCGAAGAGCATCGCCAAGAAGCTGGCGCACCTCGGCCACGTGGACCTCACTGTGCGCCTGGCGCTGGTCGCCTCGGGCAACCAGCAGGTCGCGATCGACGCCGCCGGCAAGTACTAGACCGAGCTCTCCACTCGTCTGCGGTCCGGGCGTCGCCTGCGCGTTTGCGCGGTGGCGCCCGGTGGCGTTTGGGGGGTCGCGTCTGAGCGTGGGTCATAACCCCGCACTCGCCCATTCACGCGGGGTGAATTCCGATTCAGGCACCGTGGTGGGTGAGAAGTTGTCACTCGAGCGGCGGATCGTGGCGAGTTCGTGGTTCTGACCCATCGATACGGCGCCGCGCGTGGAACGGGGCTGCCGATGCGAGGGACTAGACGGAAAACTCGCCACTCGCTCCCGCCGGGGATCGGTGAATGCGCATTCACTCGGCTCCTGCGCCGGTATCTCGACGCTCGCCAGGAAAGTGGCGCCGAGTGACGAGTTGCCCGCCTCGGGAAGGGGCAGCGCAGCGCCGGCGAGCGGACCGCGGGGGGCGAGCGGACCGCGGGGGGCGAGCGGACCGCGGGCTGGGAGCGAACCGAGAGGCGCGACTACGCGGCGGGCGCGGCGGTGGCGCGGGCGGCGCGCAGCCGGCGCTCGAACGCCGTGGGCGGCGAGAGCCGCTTGGGGGCGCCGAAGTGGAAGCCCTGGGCGTA